>OIZE01001175.1_pt1 | contig 17233 bp, 10 predicted proteins | sample 1588421 | NCBI WGS metagenome assembly OIZE01 (sample SAMN03283251) | human gut metagenome | biome: human-associated habitat; material: feces | host: Homo sapiens | place: USA | collected 2013 | reverse complement strand
TCTGCAGCAATATGCCAGTGGCATCAACGTTAAATAAAGAGAGTAAGGCAGACTCTGCTATGTGGGGCTGCCTTATTTTATGGTCTTATCAGAATGAGAAACAACAAATGAAATACAGAAGCATACATATGCTATGGAAGGATTATATTCATGAAAGAAGAACTAAGAATAGATATTGTCGGACTTGCAGGAGCCTGTTCCTATGCTTTGGACTGTATAGAAGCAGAGTTGGTAAAAATCAAAAACAAGCATGGAAAAAGAGTGGCTTATATAAGTGTATGCATGGCTGAATATCTGGCAATTCAAGGTGATGCGTTACAAGATTTAGCTATGTGTGCCTTATTGCATGATAATGCTTTGACACAATATATTACGGAAGAGCTGGAAAGGAATTATGTTATTGACATTAAAAAAGATTTGTCCGTAAGAAAAACGAATCTTCATTGTATTTATGGTGAAAAAAATATTACTAAACTTCCTTTTAAAACAGATGTCTCAAATGTGATTTTGTATCATCATGAACATGCCGATGGAACTGGTCCTTTTCAAAAAAAGTGGAATGAAACCCCATTGCCTGCAAGAATTATTCATCTTGCAGATACCGTTGATATCATAGGAAATAGTATTAAATCTGATGATAATAGATGGGATTTTATATGTCAGTATCTTTCCCAAAAAAAGGATAGTCTATTTGATTCAGAATGTGTTAATGCTTTTCTTCATGTATTCACAAAAGAATCCTTTATGTGTTTAAGTGATGATTCTTTTGAAACGAAGCTATGGGAAATTATTCCAAGAGAAAAAATGGTTTTTGATTGGGAAATGTGTAAAAATGTTGCGGATTTCTTTGCAAAGATTGTAGATTATAAATCTTCTTTTACAAGCAGGCATTCTATAGGAGTAGCTGAAAAAGCCTCCCTGCTTGCCAAATATATGGGATATGATTCAATCACGGTACAGAAAATGTATTTGGCTGGTGCACTGCATGATATAGGAAAAATGGCGGTAGGCAATGAAATTCTGGAAAAACCGGATAAGCTTACGGATGATGAATTTTCTACAATGAAAAATCATGCTGGTTATACATACCTTATATTATCGGAGGTTAATGATTTTGAAGAAATACGAGATTGGGCGGCTTTCCATCATGAAAAATTAAATGGAAAAGGGTATCCTTTTGGAAAAACCGCTGATGAATTAAATGAGCAGGAACGTATGATGGCATGTGTTGATATTTATCAGGCTCTTACGGAAGACAGACCTTATAAAAAGGGATTGTCCCATGAAAAAACATGTGATATCCTTGATGACATGGCACATAAAGGTTTTATTGATTCAGATATTTCAAAGACAATTAGAGAATGTTTTGGAAGAACCTGATGCCATATATGAAAACAGAGGGTGTTTCAGACAATAGTATTTTCAGTTATGTACTAGTATGACTCTTACGAGGGAACCACCGGCACGACATTCCAGATTACATCTCGTTCGATCGGAGAGGTAACTGTAGAAAAAATTGGTAAAAGTGCTGTATTTTTCGGGGCGGATGGGTACAACATTTTGTGTGAAAAATAGAATAATAAAATTGTTCTTGAAATTTATTGACTTTGAGAAAAAAATTTGATATATCAGAAGCGAATAAAAGAGAAAGGAAATAGCAAACTATGCCGTCAAAGAAAAATATGATGAAAAAGAACTTGGAAAATTTACATCTGAAGGAAAGGATAAACTATGGCTACAGAAAAGTCATTATTATGATGTTAGTCTCAGGTCTGTTTTCTATTGTGGTTATAGGTATGCTATTTGCCAATACGATGCATTATGTACAAAATGTTACTGTTGCAGACCGGGCGGTGAAAACCTGCAGGATAAATGTTAACGCAGCAGCGAGAAATATCAGGGAAATGGCACTAGAAAATGATGCATCCTCTTATGACGGTTATGAGCAGACGGTAGAAAGACTGCTTGCAGAAGTTAATACCCAACTGAAAAATTTAAAGAACTCCGGAGTTGTTCCGGATGCGGATTGTGAAGAATACGCATCTGCCCTTACAGACTGGGGAAACATTGGTTATTCCATCATGAAAGAAATCAAAAGCGGTGACAAGGATAAGGCAGTTGATTCCATTTTGAATGATTGTACCCCGGCATTAAATAAAGCCGTAAAAATTGCAACAAGATTAGATGAAATGACCGATGAGGTAAGCAGCCAGGCAGTCAGAATTACGGTTATTTCTGCAGTGGCAGGAATTGTGTGTATTATTATTTGTCTGGTTTTGGCATGGAAACTGGCAATAAAAACAGGCAAAAAAGTACTTGAGTCAATTTTAGTACCATTACGTGAAGTGGAAGCCGTTGCACAGGAATTAACAGATGGAAACCTGCACAGCACGCTGGACTACCATTCAAATGATGAGATTGGAATACTGGCACACAATATGCGCAAATCCATCCGCATTCTGGGAAGCTATGTAGATGATATTGGACGTTCAATGAAGATGTTTGCAGAAGGAAATTTTGATGTGCAGCCGGAAGTAGAGTGGAAAGGGGATTTCGTTGGAATTCTAAACTCCTTTATGTTGTTTGAAGAAAGCATGGCAGAGACAATAAAGGGAATCCAACATGTTTCAGATGAAGTTTCGGGTGCCGCAGATCAGGTAGCATCAAGTTCCAATGACCTTGCGGATGGAGCAACAAATCAGGCAGCAGTTGTAGAAGAACTGACCGCAACAGTCGCAGGTGTTTCTGAACAGGTAGGAAAAAATTCACAATCCGCAAAAGAAATCAGTGGAAGAGTAGACGAACTTGGAAATGCCATTCTGGAAAGCAATGGTAAAATGAGGGATATGGTTGATTCCATGAATGAGATCAATGGGGCATCAAAAGAGATTGACAAGATCATTGCAACAATCAATGAAATTGCGTCCCAGACGAATCTGCTTGCATTGAATGCTTCCATTGAGGCTGCAAGAGCAGGGGAGGCAGGAAAGGGATTTGCAGTGGTAGCGAATCAGGTCAATGTGCTGGCAGACCAGAGTGCCCAGGCAGCAAAGGAATCCGCAACATTGATTGAAACCTCTGTGAAAGCCGTGGAAAAAGGTATGGTGATTGCAGGGCAGACGGCATCACAATTGCAGGAGGTCGCTGAGAATTCCCAGATCATTACAAAAGAAGTCACAAATATTGCAGAAACGTTAGAGACACAGACAACAGAAATCCAACAGATTAATGATGGAATTGAACAGATCAATGATGTCGTACAGACGAATTCGGCAACATCTGAAGAATGTGCAGCAGCCGGTCAGGAGATGAGCAGTGAAGCAGAAAATCTGCGTGAAATGATCCGGAAATTTAAAGTTGCAGAAAATAAAAATTAAAAACGGTGCAAAAAATTATTGATGATGAATTTACATATAAATTTGTCGCAGGCAGGAACTATAATTTGACTCGTGACATATATAAATCCGGGAAAAGGATGCAATGAGGAAATGTGCGTTATTGGTTTTAAACTGATAATGCACATTTTTAAAATATATGAACAGTAATATCATCGCAAAAAAGCATAAAAGTAGAAAAAGTTAAAAATATCGTGGATATAGTGATAGAATTGTTGAAAAAAGTAAGTTAAAATACAGGAAAACAACATGTGTAAAGGGGAAATTTTATGGAATATTCAGCAATTTTTCATGATATGGATAAAAGGTTTAGCTATGCGATTGATAAGGATTTATTCGTGATACGCGTGCAGGTAAAAAAGGATGATATGAAGGAGGTAATCCTTCACTATGAGGACAAGTATATACCTATGGAGCGTAAGGATACCAGAAAGACAGTTCCGATGAAGAAGGTTGCTGTCTCACAGTTTCATGATTATTATGAAGCACAGATAAAGATGCATTTGATCTGTCTGCGTTACTTTTTCGAATTTACGGACACGCAGGGAGAAATGGTATATTATGGAAATTATGAGTTTGATAAGGAATGCATTACAAACAGGGACAGAATGTTTGACTGTCCGCAGAACCTCCGGGAGGAAGAGATGTTTGAGGTGCCGGAGTGGGCAGCAAACAAGGTCGTGTATCAGATTTTCCCATCCCGTTTTGCAGCAACGGAGCCGGTAGACAAAGAACTGTGGTATAAAGCACCGATTACGCCTATGGATGATCTGCATGGAAATCTCAGGGGAATCATCGAACATATGGATGATATTCAGAATCTGGGAATCGATGTGCTGTATATGACACCTATCTTTCAATCAAATTCGTGCCATAAGTATGATACCACGGATTACTACCAGATAGACCCGTCCTTTGGAACAACAGAGGATCTCAAAGAGCTGGTACAAAAAGCGCATGAGCGTGGTATGAAGGTAGTCCTGGATGCGGTATACAATCATACGGGAAGAGAATTTTTTGCGTTTGCGGATATCCTGGAAAATGGTGAAAAATCCAAATACCGGGACTGGTATTTTATTGATGGATTCCCACTTAAAAGCGAATGGGGAGAGATCCCAAACTTCAAATGTTTTGGTTATTATGGCGGAATGCCAAAGTTAAACCTGAAAAATCCTGAAGTTGAAAAATACATTACGGATGTTGCATGCTACTGGATTAAGGAATGCGATATTGACGGATGGAGACTGGATGTAGGAGACGAAATCAGCCATTTCTTCTGGAAGAATTTCAGAAAGGCAGTAAAGGCTGTGAAGAAAGATATGCTGATCATTGGGGAAATCTGGCATTATGCAGGAGATTTCCTTGAGGGGGATGAATGGGATACAGTCATGAATTATCCATTTTACCTGAACCTGATCGATCTGCTTGCAGACGAAAAGATTACGGTCAGCCAGTTCGTACAAAATCTTGGATATTTGAAGGGACGCTTACACAAAAACTGCTATCCCCTTATGTGGAATCTGATCGACAGCCATGATACCGCAAGATTCTTACATCTGTGTAACGACAATAAGAAAAAGCAGCATCTGGCAGCCGCTTTTCAGTTGTTACTGCCGGGAATGCCGATGATTTATTATGGAGATGAGTATGCGATGCCGGGAGCAAACGATCCGGACTGCAGACGGGGCATGTACTGGGATGAAGAATACCAGGACAAAGAGATGTATGAATGGTACAAGCGGCTGATTCAGGTCCGGAAAAGCCATGCATGCATTGTAGAAGGCGAACTGGCTGGGAGCGTCACAGAAGATGAGGAAGGGACAGTTGTCCTGATCAGAAAAAATGGCGAGGAGACCATTGCCATGATTTTTAACTGCAGCAGCAGTGCAAAAAAATTTAATGAGTACACGCAGAAGTACAATCTGCTTACCGAAAACACCTTTGATGGAAATGTAGAGGGGTTTGATGCTGCGGTAATCGTGCTTTAAGAAGCCTTACGGCAGATGGTTTCCCGGGAGTTTGTCTGTGGGAAGAAGAGGGAAAGCACCAGTATTTCTGGTAATGTAAAGTACGGAGGATGATATGACGAATGTAAAAAAGAAGGATGGAAAACGGTTTGGGACAATCGTACTTAGCCTGATATTATTGCTTTCCCTGGTGTTTCCATATCCTGTGATGGCAGACCAGACGGCGGCAGACCAGACAACGGCAGCTTCCGTTTATGCCATTCACAAGACAGGTGATGATAAGGAAAATTTTGTGATTGTTATCATGGGTGAGGGCTATACCCAGGAACAACAGGAACAATTTTTGAAGGATGCAACGGCAAAAGCACAGGGGCTGCTAAAGTGGTCCCCTTATAAAGAGTATTCCGACAGGATCAATATTTATGCAGTACAGACGGTGTCCAATGAAACTGGTGTGGGCGTGATGTATGGGGAGTCGAACCCGGACACATATTTTCATGTGCAGGCATTCGGAAAATCCTGCTATTTTGCAAAGGACGGGGAAGATAAAGCCAGGGCACTGAGGGCAGAGCTGGAGAGCAGATATCTGGATACCGGCGCAGCCGTTGGAACCATCCATATCATTTGTAATACGACTGCGAATATTGGTTCTTCTTCCAATGCACTCTTTTCTTTTTCGGCAAATTCGGATGAGAATGAGCAGGGGGATGTCATGACCCATGAAATTTCCCACAGCATCGGAAGATTAGGCGATGAATATGATAAAAAGATGCAGGGAGAAAATATTTCCGACACATCGGATCCGGATAAGATTAAATGGCATAAGATGCTTGGGTTCCGTGGAATCGGAATAACGGCAGCAGGAACAGAAACGGTATTTGCACCGAGCCGCGTCTGCATGATGCGGGATCTTGGGAATCCGTTCTGTGAAGTGTGTAAGATGGAACTGGCGCGGAGATTAAATAACCGTGATTATGTCAGCAGGCAGGCATCTGTTTATGTGTGCAATCCTGAAATTACAATTCCACATACCAGGACAGGAACACTTGACAGGGATAGTGACCAATATCGGATCGATGAGATAAATATCACAAAAGCAAATGGAAAGGATCTGGAATTCCGTACAGTCGTACAAAATATAGTGGATGCCGAACAGCATTTGAAGATTACTTTCCGCATTATTGGAGCAGACAATACAGTCAAATATGAAAAAGAAGAAACATATACCGTTCCGCCACTCAGTAACTGGTATGATCCGGATACTGCCAGAGAGTCCCTTTCTGTCACACTTCCTGCGGTAACTGGTCTGGTTTCCGGGGACAGACTGGAAGGAAAGATCATAGATGAGGACACGGGGAAAATTCTGGCTGACAATCAGACGGCAGGACAGGCGTGGAGTACCGTAACGATTCGTTATATGCTGCAAAACGAAGACGGGACCGAAACAACAGTGCCTGATACGGCACCCGCGACAGTATATGTACCAAAGAATTCTGCGTATACGTTAAGAAGTCCGGATTTATATGGATATACATGTGCAGGAAACAGTGCAAATCAGGGAGAAATAAACATCACAGAGGATCGCCAGGAGATCACTTATTATTACCGGAAAAACAATGAGATGCCGGAAATACAAACCGTACCTGTCCGCGTAACTTATGATGGAAAACCCCATACATTTGATATCAAACAGGAAGATGGTGTACAAATCAGTTACAGTTTGACAGAAAACGGATCGTATACACAAACGGAGATGCCGTTTTACACAGAAGCAGGCCAGTATAAGATTTATTTTAAAGCGGAAAAGGCATCTTTTATTCCAACATACGGGGAGGCTGTCCTGGAAATCGAAAAGGCTTCCACCAGCATGCAGCTGACTGCAAAAAACGATACGGTCAAAGGTGCGGGGACAGTAGAATTACAGCTTTGCAGACAGGGGATTCCAGAAGATGCCGGGATAAAAGTAACCTGTGATGTTTCCGGAATTACACTCGAAGAAAAGGGAACGGATCACTGGATGGCAACACTTCCGAATGAAACGAAAACATATACGTTCACCGCATGTTATAATGGGAATGGCAACTATACAGGAAGTAAGGCAGATTGTCAGGTCCGTGTAACGGCGGATCATTCCCAGACCGGGGGCGGTTCTGGTGGAAGTTCCGGAGGCAGTTCAAGTGGAGGTTCCGGCGGAATATCCGGAGGCGGTTCAAGTGGAGGTTCTGGCGGAAGTTCTGGTGGAAGTTCCGGAGAAAATGCCGGTGGAAGCACGGACGGATCATCTGGCAATGTTTCACCGGATTCCGGCACATTACCGGCACCGGATCATGCAAAAGAAGAACCGGGGAATGTGACACCGCCACCCGCAGCAGATACGTCCGTTTCTGTTAAGGATATTAATGTCAAAGCAAAATCTGCAGTTAAAAATAATACGGTCAAAGTGAAGAATATTGCAGCAGTTTTGAAAAAAGAAATTACAAAGGCAGAAAAAGAACAGGGTGGCAGGATAAAAGACCTGTCTGTTGAAATAACTTTTGATACAGGAAAAGCCAAAAATTGGAGGAATCTGCATCTTGAAGTGGATAAGCAGGCGGTAAATTTACTTGTCAAAAAGAATGTAAAAGAATGGAAGGTCAATGGTGGCAATGTAAATCTTACCTTTGATTCGAAGGCATTAAAAGAATTAAAGAAAGAAATGAATACAGCTGCGGTTATCAAAATAAAACAGGCTGACAAGAAAAATCTTTCTGCCAGGGCAGGGAAAATTATTGGAAAACGTCCGGTTTATGATTTTTCCGTCACAGGAATCAAGAAAAAGCAGTCGTCTGTCCTGAAAAAGGGACGGATCAGGGTCGCTGTTTCCTATAATGCTTCGAAAAAGGAAAAAGACAAAAAGATTTTTGCATATAAAATTGATAAATACGGTGCAGCAGTTAAGATACCGGGATCTTATTATGATTCCGATACAAAGACCGTTAACTTTGTAAGCCGTGGGTTTTTCACAGTTGCAGTAGGCTGTGAAAAATGATGAAACATAAAAAATCATCGTTCACGTTAAAAAAACTGTAGTTCATGTCGAAAAAGACAAAAACCGGTTTTAATTTGGTATAATGATAGAGCTCATTTTAGTAAAAATAAGTTCATACCGTGAATGATGGAGGGGATAACAATCATCGTTTTAGAAGAAATATTAATGGCAAACGGATTGACCGTGTTAATGATGTGGTTCCTTTTGTTTTGCAGACGAAAGAACAGAGAGAGCCTTCATGTGGGAGATAAAATATATGATGGAATAGCAATCGTAAATTTAGTGGGGGCATTGTCTGAAACCATTGCTTTTCTCGTAGATGGAAAACAGTTTACTGGCAGCCGGCAGATTAATTATATCTCTAACAGCATATGCTTTATAGGGACAGTCAGTATGGGTATGCTTTGGTGTATGTACGTGGAATTGCGTATCTATCGAAATTATAAAAGAATGGTTCAAAAAGCAGGAGTGGAGATATTTCCCTGGCTGGTAGAAGTAATTATGGTTTTATGTAATCTGTTTGGAACAGGGATTATGTTTAAAATATCCGGGGAGAATGTATATCAGAGAACTGCCGGTGTGCTGGTGGGATATATTTCGCTTGTCATATATTTTGCTTACAGTATCTATCTGGTGTATCATTCCAAAAAACAAGGGGTTAACCTGAATTTTTTCCCGGTGATCTATTTCGTTGGTCCTTGTTTTGCAGGTGTAGTTCTCCAGTTCCTTTTTTATGGAATTACATCATCATGGGTGCTGGTTGCGGTCGCATTGATATTTGTGCAGATGCAGTCATACGCAGAGAGTTTGTATATGGATGAGCTTTCCGGATTATATAATCGGAGATATTTTAATGCGGTGCTTGCGGAAAAGAAAATTGCAAGCCATAAATCCTTATATGGAATCATGATGGATGTAAACGATTTCAAGTGTATTAATGACAATTTAGGTCATAGTACGGGCGATAAGGCTATTTGTACGTTGGGAAATATACTCATCAGATCCATACCGGATGATGGTATGGCAATCCGGTATGCGGGAGATGAGTTTATTGTGCTGCTGTCAGGTGTTGATACGGAGCGTGTCTTAGCGACAATGGAGGAGATTAACCATAATCTGTCCCGGTTTAATGAATCCGGAATAGAACCGTTTCATTTAAGTGTTTCTATGGGATACACGGAATTTGGGACAGAAGATGATGCAGAAACTTTTTTAATGCATATGGATGAGAAAATGTATGAGGAAAAACGGAAATATCATATGCGAAAGAAATCAGCCGGTTTGGAAAATAAAGTATAGCATTACGTTCCTGCCATTTGTCCGATAACTGGTTGAAATGGCACAAGAAAAGAAAATATTATAATCATCAAACGAGTAGCAGACTGGTGTAAATCCGGTTTTGCTGCTCGTTTTTATATTTATGGTTATAGGCAGGGATGCTCCAAGTTTCCGTACAGCAAATAACCGTGTTATGGTAAAAAATAACGGTTTTTCTAAAAAATATACAATTTAGACTTGAAAAATATAAAAATATATGCTAATTTATACAAAAAGAAATTTCGTAAAATTTCGTAATGAAGGGAGAAACGAAAATGACAAAAAAACGTATAAGCGCATTGGGGATGGCAATTCTTATGCTTATCATGACAATCAGTACGGTAATACTGGATACCGTACCGGTCAAAGCGGATGGAGGACCTGTGATAGAATTTCATTATCACAGGGCAGATGGTGATTATGATCCATGGTCTGTATGGATGTGGGCCGAGGGACAGGAAGGAAATGACTATCCTTTAGAGGCTAAGGATGGGGATGCAGTTGCCAGAATTGAAATTCCAGCCGGTGTGACTTCCGTAGGATTTGTTGTAAGAACACAGGATTGGGCGAAGGATTATGAAGAGGATCAGTTCATTGATATATCAGAAATGATATCAGGAACCGTGATCGTTAAAGTCGAATCAGGAGTTGAGGGTTATACAAAGGAATACGGTGATGATGCAGTAAGGGGAATAAAGCTTAATACTGCAAAGTACAATGGGGATAAGACGATCACCGTCACAATGACTGGTGATATTGAAGGAGAACTTAAAAATGCCTTTAAGGTAGAAGGTAAAGATGGGGAAATTCAGATAGCAGATGTAAAAGAGGGAGATGATTCTACCTATACACTTACTCTGAAAGAGGAACTGGACAGTTCAAAGAGTTACCAGATTACATATGATGGTACCGTAAGTGATATCAGAATGCCAATCATATATTCAACAAAAGAATTTGAAGATGAGTATACATATGATGGAGATGATCTTGGTGCTACATGGAGTAAGGACAGTACAACATTCAGGGTGTGGGCACCTACCTCTGAAAAAGTTATGCTTAATTTATACGAGACAGGAGATCCTGACGATAAAGAGCCGAAAGAAAGCATTGAGATGAATGCCGATAAGAATGGAACATGGGTTGCAAAAGTGGATGGGGACTTAAATGGAACCTACTACACATACAGTTCAACAATCGATGGTTCAACAAAAGAAGCCTGTGATCCATATGCCAGAACGACTGGTGTAAATGGACAGCGTGCCATGGTCATCAATCTTGAAGAGACAAATCCTGACGGTTGGGATAAGGATACCAATCCACATGCAGGAGAGAGCATTAATGATGCGATCATCTACGAATTACAGATGCGTGATTTATCAGCAGACAAAAGTTCCGGCATAAAAAATGTTGGTAAATTCCTTGAAATGACAGAGACAGGAACAAAGACCAAAGATGGTATTTCAACTGGAATCGATCATATTAAGGAACTTGGTGTTACACATGTGCATTTACTTCCAATCTATGATTTTGGTTCCGTAGATGAAGGAAACGATCAGTCGAATTTATATAACTGGGGATATGATCCGGTTAACTACAATGTACCGGAGGGTTCCTATTCTACAGATCCACACAATGGGGATGTGCGTGTAAAAGAGGCAAAACAGATGATTAAGTCTATGCATGATAACGGACTTAGCGTTGTAATGGATGTGGTATACAATCATGTTATGAGTGCAGATGATTTCTGTATCAATAAACTTGTTCCGGGTTATTTTTCCCGTATCAATGAAGACGGTTCGTATTCAAACGGCTCAGGATGTGGAAATGATACAGCATCCGAGAGAAACATGGTACGGAAATATATTGTGGATTCCGTATGCTACTGGGCAGATGAATATCATATGGATGGTTTTAGATTTGACCTGGTTGGACTTTTAGATACCGATACAATAAATGAGATTGTAGAGGAAGTACACAAGACACATCCGGATGTCATTTTCTATGGGGAAGGATGGACAATGGAGACCGGTGTCACAAAAGATAATGTGACATTGGCTACACAGGTAAATTCCGCTTCCACTCCGGATTTCGCATTTTTCAACGACAATATTCGTGATGGATTAAAAGGAAGCGTATTTGATACTGCAACATTCGGATTCGTATCAGGAGCAACGAATGCAGAGAAGAAAATGGCAGATTCATTCATGGCAAACGAGTCATGGTGCAAGGAGCCAAGCCAGATTATCAACTATGCATCATGCCATGACAATAACACACTTTTTGACAGAATTGCAGGTTCTAAAACAACTTCGAGTGAAGAGGACATCATAAAGATGAATAATCTTGCAGCAGCATTTTATATGACTGCAGAAGGTGTGCCATTTTTGCAGGCAGGAGAGGAAATGCTTCGCACAAAGGTCAATGATGATGGAACATTTAATTCAAACTCATACAATGCAGGAGACGAAGTAAACAGCATTAAGTGGGATACATTATCCGACAAGAAATACGCAGATGTATTTGAATACTATAAGGGACTTATTAAGTTCAGAAAGGCACATCCGGCACTTCGGTTATCTACATCAGAGGATGTGAAAAAATATGTAAAATCCGTAGAAGGACTTGGGGATAATATTGTAGGAATTAATATAAAGGGCGGTCAGAAAGACGAAAGTGCAAAAGAGATGTATCTTCTTTTTAATGCAAATACTGACAAGGCAAAAGTTACAATTCCGGAAGGAAAATGGAAAGTCTGCATAAACGGACAGAAAGCTGGCGTTGAGACAATCGAGACAATCAAGGGTGGCGAGTATACGATGGATGGTATCAGTGCACTTGTACTTGTAAAACAGGATGGTGTGGCCATGACGATTGTTATTGTTCTGATTGCAGCAGCGGTAGTTGTTGCGGCAGGAGTTGTAATTGTTGTAATGAAAAAGAAAAAAGCAAATAAATAATGAAGTTTATAATTAGTGTCTGCTTACTCAGCAGGCACTAATTATTTTGTATGGAATATCTGCATGGCCCCATAAGTATGCGGCAAATGCGGAGCCGTGGCCTTTCTCGACGGGCAGGAAAAATTCCGGCAGGTTGCGCACGTATTACACAATTGCTTGAGATTGGCGTGTGTTGTTGTATCCAGATGCAGGATCAGCGTTGCTGTCTTAAGCGGCCGGAGCATCTGCCCCTCGGTAAGCTGGATGCCATCCGGGGCAAGCCGCCCATAAATCTGTGGGAGCAGGTCAAGGCAATAGGTATCTCCCAGAAAAGATAATTCTGCAAGATACAGGCGGCTCTGACGTTCTACCACATGTGCAAACTCTTCATAAGCCTTTGACAAAAGCATCAGGCTGATGCAGTCCACAATGTAAGCCTCCTGGATCTGTTCATGGTTCAGATATAATTCCGACAGTTCATCCACTCCGTTTCCAAGCGTCACAAACCCATAGGCATAGTGAGGCAGGGAAACCCCGTCTAAATCCTGATCCAGAGAGTAATACGCATAGGATTCAACCAGGGGAAGAAGTGCCGTATAAATTGCCTGAATATGGGGCAGGTCATCCGGAGGGAAATGGAAACGGCTGCAAAATTCGTTCCAGTCACCGGAGGATAATCCGGGAGTAAGTTTACATTTCATGGGATACATCCTCCTTATCGGAAGCTGCCATAACGGCTGCAATTTCCTGAAAGCGGCCCGTGACCTTATCATAGTTCTTTCGGTGATGGGGAAAGCCACAGTTTATGCAGGATTTGATACCATTTTTTAAATATTCACAGTTTCCACCACAGGATTTCCCGAGTGTATAGAGGGGACAATAACAAAACAGACAGTTAAAGTCCGCCTCCGGGATTCCTTTATGGCATGGAAAATATTCACATTTTTTATTTTGAAAAAACTTATAATATTCGCTCAAAATGGTTTCCTCCAATCAAAGCACAATCATAGCATAATTATATCGGAACAACAAGCGGATCGCAAGAAATGCGAATGACATAAAAATTGCATTTCAGTGGGAAATGATACCTTTTGCCCCTTTTATCATTACAATATTTACATCTTTTTAAGAACGCAGGTATAGTGGCTCAGGCAATTGAGGGTTTGAAGCAAAAAGTTGAAAATTAAATAAAAAATACTTGACTTAAAGTTAACTTTAAATGGTATATTATGATAGATAAAATCGGAAGGAGAATTTATTATATGTATATCGAAAAGATTAACGGACCGGAAGATGTGAAGAAATTAAATATAGAAGAGATGACAGCTCTCGCAGAAGAAATGCGTCATGCATTATTAAAGAGGGCAAGTATTCACGGCGGGCATTTTGGTCCGAATTTTGGCATGGTAGAGGCAATCATTGCACTGCATTATGTTTTTGAGTCCCCAAAGGACAAAATGGTATTTGATGTTTCCCATCAGACCTATCCGCACAAGATGCTGACAGGAAGAAAAGATGCCTATTTATATGAAGAACATTACGATGACGTGACCGGATACAGCTGTCCGGAGGAAAGTGAACATGACCATTTCACGATCGGACATACCTCTACGTCCGTCAGTCTGGCATGCGGTCTGGCAAAGGCAAGAGATCTTCGCGGAGAAAGCGGGAATGTGATCGCAATTATCGGAGATGGATCTTTAAGCGGCGGAGAAGCCTTAGAAGGAATTGATTTTGCGGCAGAACTGGACAGCAACATGATCATCGTGGTAAATGACAATGATATGTCAATTGCGGAAAACCATGGAGGACTTTATTCAAATCTGAAATTACTCCGCGAGACAAACGGACAGGCAGAGTGCAATTTATTTAAAGCCATGGGACTTGATTATGTCTATGTGGATCATGGAAATGACTTAAGGGAACTGATCGGGGCTTTCAAACAGGTAAAAGACAGTAAGAAACCGGTTGTTGTCCACATTAATACATTAAAGGGAAAAGGTTATAAACCGGCAGAAGAACATAAGGAAGAATGGCACTGGCATCTTCCATTTGATATTGAGACCGGAAAATCCCATTTTCCGGAAGTGGAAGATTATTCTTCGGTGACCTGTGAATATCTGATTGAAAAGATGAAAAAGGATCCGACAGTTGTTGCAATTACATCCGGAACCCCGACGATTCTCGGATTTACGCAGGAGAAAAGGAAACAGGCCGGCCGGCAGTTTGTAGATGTGGGAATCGCGGAGGAGACAGCGGTAGCACTTGCTTCCGGAATTGCCAAAGGTGGCGGAAAGCCGGTATACGGTGTGTATTCCAGCTTTATCCAGAGGACGTATGACCAGATTTCACAGGATCTGTGTATTGACGGGAATCCGGCAACGATTGTTGTGTATACGGGATCGGTATTTGGCATGACGGATGTTACCCATCTGGGACTGCAGGATATCCCGATGCTTTCCAATATCCCGGGACTGGTTTATCTGGCACCGGCAACAAAGGAAGAATATCTGTCAATGCTTGACTGGAGTGTGGAGCAGAAGGAAATGCCGGTTGCGATCAAACTTCCGGGCGGAGACATGATTTCGGATGGCAGAGAAGTCACAAAAGACTGGAGCCAGCTCAACACCTATGAGGTAACGGAAAAGGGAAGCAAAATTGCACTGATCGGACTCGGAACATTTTATTCCCTGGCACTGCAGACCGCAGAAATGCTGGAGAAAAAAGGTATTCATGCAACGGTAATCAACCCGTATTATATTACCGGACTGGATAAGGGACTGCTGGAGAAGCTGAAGGCAGACCATGACACGGTAGTTACACTGGAAGATGGCATCCTGAATGGTGGTTTCGGAGAAAAAATCGCAAGATTTTATGGAAGCAGTGATATGAAAGTCTATAATTACGGATTGAAAAAAGAATTCCTTGACCGGTATGATGTAAATGAGGTATTAAAAGAGAATCATCTGACAGCAGAGCAGATTGTAAATGACGTATTATAGAAGGCAGAAATAAACAACAAACCTTGTGAGAATCGACACAATATGGTAAAATATAACATACTAGAGCTTATTTTGCATAGTGGTTAGAATAGCGGGCTCATGGAAGGAGCGGTATCATATGAAGAATAAAGATTCGAAAGCAAGGATGCAGATGATTTTCGGGATACTTTTGTTTGCGTTTATTTTTATGGCAGAGTTGTATGCCATAGTCAATTTCCCGAAGATGTTTATTGTTCTGGCTGTTTTGGCAGCAGCAGATCTGATATGCCTGTATGTTGCAATCAGAGGCGTGATTTCAGTATATGAGACAAAATATGCCCGGAGAGAGGAACAGTATGAGAGTATTTTCAAGTCGGAAAAGGCATCATATCTCATGCTGAAAAAATATTTTGAGGAAATATCGGTGAAGCTTGCATACATGGAAGAGGCATCTAAGATTCCGACAGAGGAAATTGTTAATGCACAGAAGGGAATAGCGAAAGTAATTATCAAGCGGTCCCATGAGAATACCGATGCATTGATGAATTCATACGAACAGCTGATCGACCGGTTTGATACGTTCCAGAAAGGAATGGATGGGTTCGGTACAGTTGCGGGTGCTTATAAGGACGAGATTCTTTCAGCCTGTAAGGATGAAATTTCTTCGGTGCAGAAGGATGGAAAAGAACAGGAACATTCACAGGATAAAGAGATAGCCGCAAAGCTGCAGGAAATCATTATTGCAATGAAAGATATGGAACTGCGCCTGAATCAGACCATTATGAACAGTCAGAAAGTGGTTGTTTCCCAGCCGCAGGTTTCTGTACCTGTGGCAACACCTGTAGAGCCACAGCCGGCACCGCAGAATCATGTGGAAGAAATACCGGCAGAGCCGGAGATTTCACCAGAGCCGGAAGAAAGTATGGAGCCGGAGCCTGAGATTTCGCCGGATCTGGAAGAAAGTATGGAGCCGGAGCCTGAGATCTCACCGGAGCCGGAAGAAAGTATGGAGCCGGACCCGGAGATTCTGCCGGATATACCGGAAGGGGAGAGTTTTGAGCCGGAGGAAGAGCCTCCGGTCATGGCAGCGGATGAGATTATCCCGCCGGACCCGGAAGAATCCATTGAGGAAGCAGAAGAACTGGTAGAACCGGACCCGATTCCGGAGGATGCGATTGTTGAGGAAGCGAATGATGAGAACCTGCCGGAGGAAGAACTTTCGCCGATGCCGGATCTGTCCGATCCAAACCGCGCCATGAGCCCGGATGAAATAGCTGCCCTGTTTGCAAATATGGGCAATGACGACAATGCGGATAAAGCCGGGGAACCTGTCGAAGAAACGGTGGAACCGGAGGATATTCCCGAGCCGATTGAAGAGCCGGAAGCAGTAAAAGAAGCACCTCTTCAGCCGGAAGAACCGGCAGATCCCAATAAGGCATTAAGCCCGGATGAGATAGCTGCCCTGTTTGCAAGTATGGGAACCTGAAAAGAATAAAATAACAGGCAACGGACGCCATCTGTTCCACGTAAAAACGTGTGACAGATGGCGTTTTGCTAGTGTGCCGAGCATGGCACTAATCTTACTGGTGAAAGTCCAGTCACGGGTATT
>OIZE01001173.1_pt1 | contig 17264 bp, 10 predicted proteins | sample 1588421 | NCBI WGS metagenome assembly OIZE01 (sample SAMN03283251) | human gut metagenome | biome: human-associated habitat; material: feces | host: Homo sapiens | place: USA | collected 2013 | reverse complement strand
GTTTATGTAGTTGGATATGCTGTTATTGCATTATTGGGAAATTTAATAGCATTGCTATTAGGAAAAAGATAACTTCAAGTTTGTATGCGACAAACATTTGAACACTTTTTGAACACCGCAACCGTGATGAAGTCTTCAAAGCCCCTTTCTATCAGTATTTGAGATTAAGAAAAACGGTTCGATTCCGGTCTGCGGCATTATTTTTTTCTCTGAGATTTTTGTGAAGTCAATGTTTGCAAGAATCTCAGAGTTTTTTGTTTTATGCATTCCATTTAGAGGTAAGGATATTATTCAAAAAATAACGGCATTGTATCTCGTAAGATGAGATGCAATGCCGTTATTTTAAAGTCTTCACACTTTCATTAAAAAGTGGACCTGGCGGGAATCGAACCCGCGTCCAAAAACCTGTCCCATGTACTTCTACTATCATAGTCAGTTATTTGACATTCCCTCTGCCGTACGAAAACTAACATCCTTACGGGTTCAGTAGCTTCATAATACGCCTGACAGCTCAAAGCTTTGCCGTCATCGTTTCTCACATAGTCGGTGCCAGATTCCTAAAGTGTGAGTGCTTCAGGGCTGACATGCAGCATTTAGGCTGCAGCTAATTCGAAATTATCGTTAGCGTTTAATTTTAAGTTTGCGATTTAACGCATCAGCCTACGGATAGCTTCTCCATCTTCGAGATCCCTGTCGAAACCAGTACAAGCCCTGATCAGGGTAGAGTAATGAATACTCTCTACTGTAACAGACACATTCTCTTGTGTGCTGTACATACTAATATAGTAAAAAGAAATATAAATGTCAAGTGATTATTGCGTTAAAAGAAGTGAAAAAGCAGTAAAAATTTAGCATTTTTAATGTCATTTCACATATTTTTTATAAAGATAATTACTGTCAGACAGGGAAGAATGTGTTAATATAATAATATGAGTAATTATAAATCTTAACAAGAAAATTCGGAAAAAGGAGAGGTTTCTTATGCCAACAACATACGCACATTATAAATTCGGAAAAGAGGTGCTCAGCGCACTTCCAAGACCCCTTCAGAATTCTATAGAAGCGCATAGAGAGTTGTTTGATATTGGGTTACATGGACCGGATATCTTATTTTATTATAATGCATTAAAGAAAGATCCGGTGAATGAACAGGGGCATACACTTCATGAACAATTTGCCGATGAGTTTTTCCATCATGCTGTTGAAGTGATTGAGAAAGCAAAAGATCCGGCAGCGGCGCGTGCATATATTTATGGATTTATCTGTCATTTTGCTTTAGACAGTGAATGCCATCCTTATGTTGAAAAAATTATGCAGGTCGGAAGAGTTTCACACAATGAGATCGAGATGGAACTGGATCGAATGATGCTGACGGAAGATTATCATGATCCTTTGCGCTATCTGACAGCAAAGCACATTCAGCCGAAGATGGAGTATGCGGAAGTGACCGCACCATTTTTCAAAGATGTAACAGCCGAGCAGATCTATAAGGCATTAAAAGGGATGGTTTTTTATCATAAGCTGTTTCTGGCACCGACATCTGGAAAGAGAAAAGCGTTGTTTCTTGGGATGAAGGCAGTGGGGAAATACGATTCATTGCATGACATAGTGATGAGTGTAAAGCCAGATCCGTTATGTCAGAAATATTGCAAGGTTTTGAAACGGCAATATTCAGGTGCAGTGCCGTTAGCTGCGAGTCTGATCGTACAGTATCAGAAGAAATTATTCCAGGATACACCGCTTCCGGAACGTTTTCATGAGACATTTGGTGCAGGAGAAGAGTGGGAGAAACTGCGTCTGTAGAGAATCGAAGAAAAGAGCAACAGACTGCTTGCCAGGAGAGAGGCAGAAGAAGAGAAAAAGAGTCAGGAGAATGTAGATGAAGGAATTCGTTAAAGTGCAGGATATCACGAAAACTTATAAAATGGGTGAAGTTGAGATTCATGCAGTGGATCACATCAGCTTTTCGATTGAGCAGGGAGAACTTGTTGTAATCGTTGGACCAAGTGGTGCAGGTAAGACAACTGTGCTTAATATTCTCGGCGGAATGGATACAGCAACAAGCGGGAAGCTGTATGTAGATGGAAAAGATATTACAGCTTATAATTCCAAACAGCTGACAGGATACCGCAGAGATGACATCGGATTTGTTTTTCAGTTTTATAATCTTGTGCCGAATCTGACCGCATTGGAAAATGTTGAGCTTGCGTTGCAGATCAGTAAGGATCCGTTGGATGCACAGGCAGTTTTGGAGGAAGTTGGTCTGGGGGAACGGAAGAATAATTTTCCGGCACAGCTTTCCGGCGGTGAGCAGCAGCGGGTTTCAATCGCGAGAGCATTAGCGAAGAACCCAAAGCTTTTGCTTTGTGATGAGCCCACAGGTGCATTGGATTACAATACAGGAAAATCAATTTTGAAATTACTTCAGAATATGTGTAGAGAAAAGGGAATGACAGTTATTATCATTACACATAATCAGGCACTTGCGCCGATGGCAGATCGATTGATTCATATAAAAAATGGACAGGTAGCAAGAATGGAATCTAATGAGAATCCGACTTCGATTGATGAAATTGAATGGTAGGGGATGTGGATGAAGAAAGCATTAAGAAAAAACTTTTATATGGAGATCCGTCATAGCCTTGGACGTTTTTTATCCATTTTCTTTATTGTTGCGATAGGATGTGCATTCTTTTCCGGAATCCGTGCATCAGAGCCGGATATGAGATATTCAGGAGATGCATATTTCGATGAGAAGAACCTGATGGATATTCAGGTAATGAGTACAATGGGGCTGACAGAAGATGATCTGGATGCAATTCGTGCTGTGGATGGTGTATTGGATGCAGAAGGAAGCTATGCAACAGATGTACTTTGTACGATTCGGGGAAATCAGGTAGCAGTTCATGTTATGGCGCTCCAGGATAAGATGAATCAAGTTCAGTTAGAAGATGGCAGGCTTCCGGAAAAGGAAAATGAATGTGTAATAGATGCAGATTATCTGGATGGAAAGAATCTGAAGATTGGGGATAAGATCACATTATCGAGTGGGACTTCGGATTCTTTGGAAGATACACTTAAGACAGATACATTTACCATTGTTGGTACGGTCAGCAGTCCGGAGTATATTGCATTCCACAGAGGCAGTACAACAATTGGAAATGGAAGTGTCAGTGCCTTTCTTTGCGTTCCGGAGAAAGCATTTTCATTAGATGTGTATACAGAGATTACAGTGCAGGTTGAAGGTGCAAAGGAAGCGACTGCATTTACGAAAGAATATGAAGAACATGTGGATTCTGTGCTGAAAAAGGTTCAGGCAATTAAAGCGGAAAGAGAACAGGCCAGATATGATGAGATTACTTCGACAGCGCAGGAAAAAGTGGATGAAGCGCAAGAAGAGTTAGCTCAGGCAGAGCAGGATCTGGCGGATGGAAAAGAAGAGGCGGAAGAAGAACTTGCAAGTGCAAGAGAGAAACTTGATGCAGCGCAAAAAGAGCTTGAACGAGGAAGAAATCAGCTGGCAGCTTCGAAGCTTGAACTGGAGCAGTCGAGAAATCTTCTGATATCAAAGCAAAAGGAGCTGGATCAGTCCAAAGCACAAGTTGAGCAGGGCGCACAGGAACTTAGCGAAAAACAGATTGCACTTACAACATTAAGAAATCAGCTGGCACAACTGAAAGAGCAGGAAGAAAGTCTGGAAGATCAGAGACAAGAACTTTTAGCGCAACAGACACAGATGCAGCAAAAGAAAGACGAGCTTCTGAAAGCAAAGGAAGAGTTGCAGCAACAGGCAGAAGACTATCAGTCCGCGTATCAGCAGATTTATCAGCCGCTGAAACAGTCTTATGAAGAATTAAATACACAGTATGAACTTCTTTTACAGAACTATGAGGCACTGAAAGAAGAATACGACCGGAAGCAGGAAGCAGGAGAAGAAGATCCGGAATTAAAAGCTCAGCTAGAACAGTTGGAAGCTGAAAAAACAGCAATGGAAGAGAAGTTGACTGAATGGAAAGCAAATCTGGATAAAATGGAACTGGAGGCGAAGGCTACCGAAGCGGAGATTCAGAAAAACCAGACAAAGATCGAAGCCGGATTAACGCAGATTAACGAAGGGCTTCCAGCAGTTGAAGCCGGGATAGCTCAGATTGAAGAAGGTATTCCGGTATTGCAGGATAATATACAGAAACTGACGGATGTGTTGACACAGGGAGATGCTGCAATCCTTACCGCAAGTCGGCAGATAGATCAGGCAAAGGCGCAGATTACATCCGGTCAGCAGCAGATTGACAGCGGATGGCAGCAGATCAGTGAGGGACAGAAGAAGATAGAGGAGGCACAGCAGCAGTTAAGCAGCGGAACAAAGGAGCTGGAAGACGGTTGGGCAGTGTATGAGGAAGGTCGTATAGAAGCTCAGAAGAAGATTGAAGATGGAGAGCGGCAGATTACAGAAGCAAGAGAAGAGCTTGCGAAAGCACAGCAGAAGATTGATGATCTTGAAAAGCCAAAGTGGTATGTTTATGATCGGAACAATCTGACAGAATACAGTGGATACGGAGATAATGCAGACCGTATGCGGGCAATCGGTAAAGTGTTCCCACTCATTTTCTTCCTTGTTGCAGCATTGATCAGTCTGACAACAATGACACGAATGGTAGAGGAGGAGAGAACGCAGATCGGTACTTTGAAGGCTCTCGGATATGGAAATGCTTCAATTGTTGGAAAATATCTCTGGTATGCGATCCTTGCGACATTAACCGGTGGTGTTTTCGGAATTCTGATTGGAGAAAAGATAATTCCATATATCATTATCACTGCATATAAGATCCTGTATCGTCATATGCAAGATATTGTGATCCCGTATAATTTGTATTATGCTGTAACAGCATGTGCAGCGGCACTTGCATGTACAGTAATCGCAACACTGTTCTCCTGTATGAAAGAATTACGAGAGCAGGCAGCAGAATTGATGCGTCCGCCGACACCAAAACAGGGAAAACGAGTATTTCTGGAACGAGTTCCGTTTATCTGGAAAAATCTGAATTTTACATGGAAATCGACCGTGCGTAATCTGGTGCGGTATAAAAAACGCTTCTTCATGACAGTGTTTGGAATCGGCGGTTGTATGGGCATGATGTTGTTTGGCTTTGGATTAAAAGATTCTATTTCAGCAATCGTTCCGCTTCAATACGAACAGATTCAGCTTTATGATGGAGACGTTATTTTAAAGGAAGATGTGACAGAAGAAGAGAGAATTGAGGTTCAGAAAGAACTGGATACGGATAAGAAGGTATCAGTGACTGCAGAAAATCTTTTGAAAAATATTGAGGTCAGTTCAGGAGAGTCTTCTCAGGAAGTTTATTTAGATGTACCAAAAGATGTGGAAGCATTCAAAAAGTTTGTCGTGATCCGGGATCGGAAGACAAAAAAAATTTATTCATTGGATGATAAAGGAGCAATCCTGACTGAAAAAGTAGCGAAACTGCTGGAAGTCAATGTCGGTGATAAATTAACGATTGATACAGATGATGGAGAGAAAACAGTCTTGATCAGCGCAATCTGTGAGAACTATATGGGACATTATCTCTATATGACATCTGAAGTCTATGAAAAGACATTCGGTGAGGCTCCGGCCTATAATTCAATTTATTATAGAACTCAGGACCGTACAACAGAGGAGGCAAAGGATGTCGGCGAAAATACAATGAAGTGTGATGGAACACTTAGCATCAGCTATACGACAAGCCTGAAAAAGCAGGTGGATCATATGCTGGAGAGTCTGGACATCGTGATTATTGTATTGATTATTTCAGCAGGAATGCTGGCATTTGTAGTGCTGTATAATCTGAATAATATTAACATTACAGAGCGCAAGAGAGAACTGGCAACATTAAAGGTACTTGGATTTTATGACAAGGAAGTTTCTTCTTATGTTTACAGAGAGAATATCCTGCTGACCTTGATTGGGGCACTGGCGGGATTGTTGATCGGAAAAATTCTGCATCGCTTTATTGTTGAGACAGTGGAGATTGATTCGGTTATGTTTGGACGAAATATCGATCCACCGAGTTTCCTGTATGCCTTTCTTCTGACAGTAGCCTTTTCTTTGTTTGTCAATGGAGTGATGTATTTTAAGTTAAAGAAGATTAACATGGTTGAATCACTCAAGAGTGTAGAATAAGACAGATTTGTCAGGAAATATAATAACGAACATAATAATGGATTGCAGAGAAGCTGCATGGAACATAGATACAATTGTGAAATGTTCCATGACAGCTTCTTTGTTGTTGCCGGCCGCATATAGCGTAAGCAGCAACCGCACGTAGTATAAACAGTAACTTTTTGTTAAAAAGCACTTGAAATATACCTGTAGGGGGTATATATTAATAATTAGAAAATATACCCCCAGGGGGTTATATGACAGGAGGAATACAATGGAAGAAAAGAAAGTCTGTCCGGGATGTTGTCACAAGACAAAGGACCGCCCGGAAAAAGAATATAAAGATCTGATGAATCGTCTGAGTAGAATTGAAGGACAAGTCAGGGGAGTTCGAAGGATGGTTGAAGAAGGCGCGTATTGTCCGGATATTCTGATTCAGGTATCTGCGGTGAATGCGGCTTTGAATAGTTTCAATAAAGTGCTTTTGGCAAACCATATCAGGACATGTGTGGCAGATGATATCCGGGATGGAAAAGATGAAACGATTGACGAGCTCGTGACGACACTTCAGAAATTGATGCGATAAAAGATCTGAAGAGAGATCTGGCACAAAAAGTCCGGATCACAACTTGAAGGAGGAGTAAGATGGAACAATATAATGTGACGGGAATGAGTTGTGCAGCCTGCAGTGCCCGTGTTGAGAAGGCAGTTGGGAAAGTCCCCGGAGTTGAGAACTGTTCAGTCAGTCTTCTGACGAATTCCATGGGAGTGGAAGGCACAGCAACAGTAGATGCGGTCATTGCGGCTGTTGAGGAAGCTGGATATGGGGCAACGTTGAAATCTGCAAAGAATGAAGGGCATGGGATGAATCAAAGTGAGCAGAACTGTGCGGAAGATGCGTTGAAAGACAGGGAGACACCGAATATGAAAAGGCGTCTGATCGCTTCTTTGTGTTTTTTGATTCCGCTCATGTATCTGTCAATGGGGCATATGATGTGGGGCTGGCCACTTCCGGTATTTCTGGAAGGGAATCATGTGGCGATGGGGCTGGCGCAACTCCTGTTAACGACAATCGTTATGGTGATCAATCAGAAGTTTTTTATCAGTGGATGGAAAGGCATGATCCATAGAGCACCAAATATGGATACGCTGGTTGCACTTGGTGCAGGTGCATCTTATGGATATAGCGTGTATGCATTATTCGCTATGACAGCAGCGCAGACGGCAGGCGATATGGATCATGTGATGGAGCTGATGCATGAATTTTATTTTGAATCAGCAGCAATGATTTTAACGTTGATCACAGTAGGAAAGATGCTTGAAGCGCATTCAAAGGGAAAGACAACAGATGCATTAAAGAGCCTTATGAAGCTGGCACCAAAGACAGCAACGCTCCTGCGTGATGGAAAAGAACAGGAAGTTTCGATTGACCAGGTGAGAAGAGGAGATCAGTTTGTTGTAAGACCGGGGGAGAATATTCCGGTGGATGGAATTGTTCTGGAAGGAAACAGTGCAGTAGATGAAGCTGCCCTGACCGGAGAGAGTATACCGGTAGATAAAGCAGAAGGGGATAAAGTGTCTGCGGCTACAATGAATCAGTCAGGTTTTCTGCGTTGCGAGGCGACGAGAGTTGGCGAGGATACGACATTATCACAGATCATTCAGATGGTAAGTGATGCGGCAGCAACAAAAGCGCCAATTGCCAAAGTGGCAGATAAAGTCTCAGGAGTATTTGTCCCGGCAGTTATTTCTATTGCAGTTGTCACAATGATCGTATGGCTGCTTGTCGGAGAGCCTGTTGGATTTGCACTTGCAAGGGGAATTTCTGTTCTGGTGATCAGCTGCCCGTGTGCATTAGGTCTGGCCACTCCGGTTGCAATTATGGTTGGAAATGGAATGGGCGCGAAGAATGGAATCATGTTTAAGACAGCTGTTTCGCTGGAAGAGACAGGAAAGACGGAGATTGTCGCACTGGATAAGACAGGAACGATCACAAGTGGAGAACCGAAGGTGACGGATCTGCTCCCTGCGGACGGAATGACAGAACATGAATTATTATTTTTTGCAAATGCATTGGAGAAGAAAAGTGAGCATCCGCTTGCCCGGGCAATTCTTGCAAAGGCAGAAGAATATGGGGAAGCAGAGCAGAAAAGTGAAATCACACAGTTTCAGGCAGTTCCGGGAAATGGTCTGTCAGGAAAACTTGGAGAGGACTGGCTGTACGGAGGCAATTTTAAATTCATTTCTGACAAAATGAAGATTTCTTCCAGCATAAAAGAACAGGCGGAACGGTTGGCACAGCAGGGAAAGACACCGCTGTTCTTTGGAAGGAATGAGCAGTTCCTTGGCATGATTGCAGTTGCGGATGTGATCAAGGAAGATAGTCCACAGGCAGTGAAAGAACTTCAGAATATGGGAATCCATGTTGTTATGCTGACCGGAGATAATGAGCGCACAGCGAAGGCAATTGGTGAGCAGGCAGGTGTGGATGAAGTGATCGCAGGTGTTCTTCCGGAAGGAAAAGAACAGGTGATCCGCAAGCTGAAAGAAAAAGGAAAGGTTGCGATGGTAGGTGACGGTATCAATGACGCACCGGCACTGACCAGGGCAGATATGGGAATTGCCATTGGAGCGGGGACAGATATTGCAATCGATGCAGCGGATGTTGTGCTGATGAAAAACCGGTTAAGTGACGTACCGGCGGCAATCCGTATGAGCCGTGCAACACTGCGCAACATTCATGAGAATCTGTTCTGGGCATTTTTCTATAATGCGATAGGAATTCCACTGGCAGCAGGAATCTGGATTCCGATCTTTGGTTGGAAATTAAATCCGATGTTCGGAGCGGCGGCAATGAGCCTGTCCAGTTTCTGTGTAGTAACAAATGCATTGAGACTGAATCTGTTTAAAATGTACGATGCCAGCAAAGACAGAAAAAGAAAGATGAAAAAGGTAGAAACAGCAGAAAATACTGTTTCAGATATTGTCTTAGCAGACAAAAATGAGTCAGAAAACAAGGAGGAGACAAAGATGACAAAGACAATGAAAATCGAAGGAATGATGTGTGGACACTGTGAGGCGGCTGTGAAGAAAGCTCTCGAGGCACTTGAGCAGGTTGATACAGCAGAAGTCAGCCATGAGGCCGGAACAGCAGTTGTGACACTGAATTCCGAAATCAGTAATGAAGTGCTGAAAAAGACAGTCGAAGACAAAGATTATACAGTAACAGCGATCGAGGATTAATGAGCAAAGAAGAGGTCCCCTGCGGAAATGAAAGATTCTGCAGGGGACCTCTTAGATTAATCCTTGTATACAATCTTTCCATCACAGATTGTATATTTTACTTTTCCATACAATTCCCATCCGGTAAATGGAGAATTAGAAGACTTAGAAGCATAAGTCTCAGGAGTCCATTTCTCATTCGGATCAAACAGTACAAGATCAGCTGATTTTCCTTCTGCGACAGAACCGCACGGAAGGTGATACAGGCTGGCAGGATTGATCGTCATCTTCTCAATCAGCTGGCTTAATGTCAGGTGTCCCGGACGTACAAGGGAAGTGATTCCGAGAGCAAGGGAAGTCTCAAGACCAATAATACCGCTTGGTGTTTGTGTGATAGGACGGGATTTCTCTTCCGTACTGTGTGGCGCGTGGTCTGTAGCAATCAGATCAATCGTACCGTCTTTGAGACCTTCGATGATAGCAAGGCGGTCATTTTCTGTACGAAGCGGTGGGTTCATCTTGGCAAGTGCGCCGTATTTTAATACAGCTTCATCTGTCAAAGTGAAATGATGCGGAGTTGCCTCTGCATGCAGATTTGCTCCCATAGCTTTAAAGGTACGTACCAGTTCAACGGACTGTCCGGAGCTGATATGCTGGATCACGACCTGTGCACCGGAACGAAGCGCCAGCAGACAATCTCTGGCAACAAGAGATTCTTCAGCAATCGAAGGAGATCCGTAGATGCCCAGCGCATCAGATACAGATCCGTGGTTGATTCCGTTTGTTTCAATAAATGCAGGATCTTCTTCATGAAGACTGATCGGAAGGTCAAGAGCCTTCGCCTCTTCCATTGCCTTATAGAGAAAGGCAGCATTCTTAAGAGGGATTCCGTCATCTGTGAATCCACAGGCACCGGCAGCGGCAAGTTCCTTCATAGAAGTCATCTCTTCACCCTTGAGTCCGCAGGAGACAGCAGCAGCCTGGAAAATATGGATGTCTTCCAAAGCCTCCCGTTCCATCAGTTCTTTGAGAACCGGAACAGAATCGATGACCGGTGAAGTATTTGCCATACAGATCACGGAAGTAAATCCACCGGCAGCAGCTGCTAGAGATCCGGTATGGAGATCTTCTTTATAAGTAAATCCGGGATCACGGAAATGAATGTGTGTGTCAACAAGTCCTGGAGAAATCATAAGTCCTGCAGCATCAAGCTCATCCTCTCCATTTTCAGGTGTCAGAGTTCCGGCATCTGCGAGTGTCTGGATCAGACCGTCTGTGATGCGAAGGTCGACAAGACGTTCTGTATCAGATGCAGGATCAATTAGAAAACCATTTTTTATAAGCATAATTCATCCTCCTTTTGCTGTTAAGTATACCGTATTTTTGATAGAGATTCAAATTTATTAGAAAATGTGTTATCATAAACGCACCGTAACATGAAAAAAAAGAGGGCAGAAAGGTTATCTCTGAATTTTACCGGATCCAGACAATCGTTCTGCGGAAAGAAGGAGTAAATGAAAGAATACGATTATCTGATTGTCGGAGCAGGTCTTTATGGAGCTGTCATGGCACATGAATTAAAGAAAAAAGGGAAGAAATGTCTTGTGATTGACCGAAGAGATCATATTGCAGGAAATATTTACTGTGAGGACATAGAAGGAATCCATGTACATAAATATGGTGCACATATTTTCCATACGTCTGATAAAAAGATATGGGATTACATGAATCAGTTCGCGGAATTTAATAATTACATCAATTCACCGGTAGCAGTTTATAAAGATGAACTTTATAACCTGCCATTTAATATGAATACATTCAGTAAGATGTGGAATATCCGCACACCGCAGGAAGCAAAAGAGATTATTGAAAAACAGCGCAAAGAGACAGGAATCACAGATCCACAAAATCTGGAGGAACAGGCACTTTTTCTTGGCGGAAGAGATATCTATGAGAAACTGATCAAGGGTTATACAGAGAAACAGTGGGGAAGAAAGTGTACAGAACTTCCGGCATTTATTATCAAACGTCTGCCATTCCGATTTGTTTACGATAATAACTATTTCAATGACAGATATCAGGGAATTCCGGTTGGCGGTTATACAGCAATCGTTGAGAAGATGCTGGAAGGGACAGAAGTTCGCACAGGGATTGATTTCTTTGAATTCAGAAAAGAGAATCCGGAGATCGCAGAGAAGATTATTTTTACAGGAATGATCGATGAATATTTTGGATATCAGCTGGGAGCATTGGAGTATCGTTCTGTCAGATTTGAGACAGAAGTTCTTGATTGTGAGAACTATCAGGGAAATGCTGTTGTCAATTACACAGAGCGTGAAGTTCCGTATACAAGAATTATCGAGCATAAGCATTTTGAGTTTGGCAAGCAGGAGAAGACGGTTATTTCCAGAGAGTATTCATCAGAATGGAGTGTTGGCATGGAACCATACTATCCGGTAAATGATGAGAAGAATAATGCATTGTTTGAAGAATACAAGAAGCTTGCAGAAAAGGAAGAAAATGTAATCTTTGGCGGACGACTGGGAGATTATAAATATTATGACATGGATGCGGTGATCGCTTCTGCGCTGGATATGTGTGAGCGGGAGCTTGCATAAAAAAGATACTGGATATAACTAATGATAAGATCCTCTTATATTTCGGAGCAGAAGAGAAATATAAGAGGATTTTGCGTATACGGGAAACGAAGATGCGGGTACGGATGGAGGAGACAGAATGAAAAGAATAAAAGGTGTGCTGCTGGCGGCTTTGCTGACAGTGACGGTAAGTATGCCGGTTTATGCGGACAGATCAGAGAAAGTGGAACTTCCGCAGAGCAGCACGGATTATTATATGACCGTGGATTCCGGTGAGGACGGAGTGGATATTTATCCGTCAACAGATAAAAAAAGTGGAAAATTTAACGGAACTGAAATTAAAGACGGAACAGTTCTGCATATTGAAGGGGAAACGGAGAAAGACGGCGAGAACTGGGGTTATACCGAGTATCAGGGAAGACATGGATATGTGCCTCTTGATGAACTCCGGCCATCGAAGGATGAAGAGCTGGCAGCAGCCGGAATAACGAAAGGAACCTGTGCAGATTCAGCAGGAACCGGAATTGAACAGGGTCTGAATGACCAGACGGGATCATCCGAAACCCGGCAGGAACCGAATGACGGTATTGCCGTATCAGGAACGCCACGGGAATCAGATGACAGTACGGATGTTTCCGGAACAGAGAAAGAAGTATCTTCCGGCGGAACTGGGGAAGTATATGGTCCGGCAGTACAGATATCTCCGGTTTCCACAGAAGAACAGGAAGAGACAGATGCGAAACCGGTCAATGGTTCCGTTGCGAAATCCTTCAAAGAAACAAAAGTATGGTACAGGAATCCTTTTATCTGGATCGGGACAGCGACAGCGCTTGCAGTGATCGGGATTTTCGGTTATCATTTGAAAAAAAGAGGATAATCATACAGTTAAAGCAAAAGAGGAGAATCATGTGAAAAGATCAAAACTGTTCAGGAAAAAATTGCTTCCATTATTTCTGAGTGTGGCTGTCGCGGGTAGTCAGGTGCCGGTTATGGCTGCGGATTTCGGTGATACGGCAGTCGTGTCAGCGGATGCGGATGAGACAGAGAGAAGTCAGAGCATACGAAATCAGGGTCAAACCGGGGAATCATCTGAAGCAGGGGCTGAAGATGGTGGAACTACGCAGAACGATACGGATGGAGTATCTGTGGCAGGAACCTCAGATACAGAAACGGAAGAGATCTCGCAGGGAAGTGACGACAATATTTCGGAGGAGCTGGATCAGGATGACAGAACAGACTGGACTTCGCCGGATAGTGAGGAGAATGTTTTTTCTGATTCTACAGAGAACACATTTGGAGATGGAACCGGTGATGGGGAAGACTCCCAAATAGAATATATCAAAGGACGTCCGCTGACAGAAGAGGAAGAAAAAGAACAGCTGGCTCCGTTTGATTCCCTTACCAGTTACACGACAGCTGAGCCTATCGGAAATGATACAGAGGATGTTCCAGGGGCACGGGCAGCGGCGTATCCGTCCTACTATAATGCAGCGGATCTGGGATACGTAACTTCTGTGAAAAATCAGGAACCCTACGGAATGTGCTGGGCATTTGGAATGGCATCACTTCTGGAGACTTCATTCCTTTCACAGGGCCTTGGAACATATGATCTTTCTGAAGAACATCTGGCGTATTTTTTTGCAAACCGGAATAACGATCCTCTTGGAAATACTGCCGGTGATATTAATTACCATTATGGAACAGATGACTATGGAAATCAGGATTATCATGAATCCGGAAATGACATGCTCGCATCATTTTTTCTGAGCACCTGGTCAGGGATGACAACAGAAGAAGATGTTCCGATGGCAACAGATGAGACACATACGAAGAAAACCGGAGTAATCCCGGATGCGTCCAAGGAATACGATGCGGTGGCATATCTGAAGAATGCATATTTTTCCGATTATTCAGTAAGTGCAATGAAAAAAATGGTGCTTGCGAATAATGCAGTGACCCTTATGTACAATGCACAGAATCGATATTACAATGCGGATACAGCCGCATACTCCTATCCGTCCAGTACCAAAAGCATCAACCATCTGGTTACAGTAGTGGGATGGGATGACAATTATTCTGCAAAAAATTTTAAGACAGCGTCGAATGTAACTGCAGATGGTGCATGGATCGTCAAGAACAGCTGGGGAGAAAACTGGGGAAAAAATGGATATTTCTACTTATCTTATCAGGATGGTTCCATTAACAACCTGGTGGCAGCTTCAGCAACGAATCAGCCAAAGTATACCAATAATTATTTTTATGACGGAACCTGCGGGCTGAGTGCCCTGGCGATGTATGCCGGAGATAAGATTGCCAGTGTTTTCCGTGCTTCTGCAGGAAACGGTAAGGCGGAGAAGCTTGGCGAAGTGACGCTTGCAGCTCTGACGACCAACAATACCTATAAAGTGCAGGTGTATACAAACCTTAAAAACGCAAAAGATCCCACAAGTGGAACGCCGGCATATGCCACACCGGTAACTTTAAGACAGCCGATGGCCGGAATTATGACATTTCAGATCCCGGAGGTACTGATTAGCCAGGGAAGTTCTTACTCTATTGTGGTAACGAATGCGGGAAATGTAACTATTAAGTATTATGTGGAAGCAGAAGTTTCTTATGGCTGGTGCGAATTCGAACCCTCGATTCTGTCAGGTCAGAGTTTCCGTTATCTGAATTCGCAGAAAGAATGGGAAGATGGTGCGGATCTTGTGTTAAGTACCAAAACGAGGGATATTTATGGAATTACCTATCGGATCAAAGCCCATACAAAAACACTGGACAGCCCGGCAAAAATGCAGATTTCCAATACATCTCTGTCCATGTATGCCGGTGAGAAAAAATCTCTGAGTGCTTCCGCAACAAGAACGGAGATGACAACGTCCGGAATCAGCTGGGAGAGTTCGGATACGAATATTGCCACAGTCAGCAGTAATGGTCTGGTAACTGCGAAGCATCCCGGAACAGTGACGATTTCCTGCTATGGAAATAACGCGAAAGGAATCAGGGCATCCTGTAAAGTAACCGTGAAATTAAAACAGCCTGCCGGGCTGAAGATCACTTCCAAAGCCTACAATAAGATCAACCTGGCCTGGTCAGCAGTAACGGGATGCAACTATTATGTGATCTACCGAAGCGAAAACGGTGGAAAAGAAAGCAAACTGACGAGTATGAAATCCAGTATACAAAGCTGGAGTGATACGACTGTAAAAACAGGAAATACCTACAGTTACCGTGTCAGGGCAGCATATGTATGTACAGGAAAAACAACGCTCTATGGAACTGCTTCCACTGCCGTGTCCGCAAAGACAGAACTTGCAAAAGCAGCAGCCAGTGTGACTGCGGTTTCTGGTCCGAAAAATACAGTTTCCTGGGGAAAAGTTCCGGGAGCAAGCGGCTATCGTGTATATCGCAGAACAGGGAACAGTGACTGGGAGAGGATCGCTGAAGTGAAAAGTAATGTTTCCAGCTATCAGGATTCCCAGATCCGGGGAATTACGTCTTATACGTATTCTGTACGTGCATACCGTAACGTAGACGGAAAGAAAGTTTTTGGCAGTTATAAGGAGAGCAGAGCTGTTTTATCCTATCCGGATATCCAGAAAATTTCTGCTGTGAAGAAAACATCCAGTGGACTTAAACTTTACTGGAGGGCACAGAGCCGTGCAACATTCTATGATGTTTACCGGAAGACCAAAAACAGCACCTGGAAAAAAATAGGCACTGTCTCAGGCAGAAGTACTACAGTATCTTATGAGGATAAGACGGCGAAGAAGGGGACAACCTACTATTATGCGGTCCGTGCCGGTGTAAAAACATCCGAAGGGAAAACGCTCTGCGGAAGTTACGCTGCAAAATCAGGAAAAAGATAAAAACAAAAAGTCAAAACTCCCGTTTCCATTCCTCTGAAAAGAGTATGGAAACGGGAGTTTCTGGTTGAATATGTGTGTATATATGATATATCAGGCAGTTCAGAAGAAAGATCAGTCGTTGTTGATCACAACACCTTTCTGAAGCATTACATTGGCATAAAGTGCTTTCTCACTTGTGGAGATGATGCAGTATGCAGTTTTTGCTTCATCATAGAATGCGAAACGCTCGATATTTCCGATGGCTTTCTCGCCACGCTCGTCATGTTTGGAAACGATCTCTTTATATGTATCCCAGATCGGTGTCTCCACGTCATCACCAGGCATTACTTCCATCAGGTTTACCGGATGTTCTACATAGGTATCCAGCGGGAAGAGTTTCAGGATGGCATCCAGGATCTCCGGAACACCATGTCCGTCACAGCGGATGGTAATGGCATTTTTTCCCATGGATTCTACCGGGAAGTTTCCGTCAGCGATTACAAGACGGTCACTGTGTCCCATCTCACATAAAACTTTCAGTAATTCTGGTGATAAGATTTCTGGAATTCCTTTTAACATAGTTCATATCCTCCTAAGATCATTGTGTACTTACAGCATTTCGGAAATTATAGCATCAGGCTCAGATGATCAGAACAGGATACATGGATTTCCGAAACTGTTATGACGCCGGTAGTATCAGACAGACCTGCCCGGCCACAGGCTTTAGAACTCTTATTAATTAATCTAACGGTATTTGGTCTTCTCTTCAAGGGAATATTTTCCTGTAAATGATGAAAATTTTATAGTTGACAGAAACGTTTCGGTGCGTTAAGATGAACTCAAACAGAAACGTTTCGGTTTCTAGATCAAATGAAGAAATAATATAAAAAATAAACACAATAATTCCAAGGAGGAAAAGATTATGCCACTGGTTACATCTAAAGAAATGCTGTTAAAAGCACAGAAGGGCGGATATGCGGTAGGAGCTTTCAACGCAGAGAATATGGAAATGGTGAAAGCGATCATCCAGGCAGCTGAGGAGCTGAAAGCACCGGTTATGATCCAGACAACACCATCTACGATCAAATATGGTACTGTTGAGACTTACGCAGCAATCGTGGCAGCAGAGGCAGCCAAGGCTTCTGTTCCGGTATGCCTTCATCTTGACCACGGCAGCAGTTTTGAACTTGCAATGCAGGCAATGCATGCAGGCTACACATCTGTGATGATCGACGGTTCCAAACTGGATTTTGAGGACAATATCAAAGAGACCAAGAGAGTTGCGGACGTAGCAGCAGCCCTGAACATTCCATGTGAGGCTGAGCTTGGTAAGGTAGGCGGTAAAGAGGACGACCTTGAGGCTGAGGCAGACACCAACACAGATCCGCAGGAAGCAAAAGAATTCGTAGAGCGCACAGGTGTTACTTCTCTGGCAGT
>OIZE01001172.1_pt1 | contig 17264 bp, 15 predicted proteins | sample 1588421 | NCBI WGS metagenome assembly OIZE01 (sample SAMN03283251) | human gut metagenome | biome: human-associated habitat; material: feces | host: Homo sapiens | place: USA | collected 2013 | reverse complement strand
CAAACCTACGCCAATTTTCAAGACTGGTGCCATAAACCAACTCGACCACCTCTCCGTGATTGTCAACCTGTGACAATTTATATAATACCACACATTAACACTTTTTGTCAATATATATATTGATTTTTCTTTGCTTTTGTGTGGTATTTTTTATTATTTATTTTTTATTACTTGATTAATTGCTTGCTCTTCTTCTTTTGATAGTGCATATTCTGATTTTCCATTTACTACTGGTTTAGCATATATATTTGATGTATCTCTTCCATAAATACCATTTAAAACTATCCCTGTATCATTTTCATTTAATAAAGCTAACGCAAAGCTTAAATTGCTTCCCGTATCTTTATAGGCATTATATCTAATCAACCCTATTTTCTTTAGGTTTTCTCTTGAATCATCATCTAATTTTTGGCAATATTTTTCTATTTCCGCATTTTCCTTCTTTATTTCTTCTACGTTTTCAACATATTTTTGCAACATTTCGTCTATATTATTGCCTCTTCCTAGCTTTGTCATAAACTCAGAATAGTTTGCTCTTAATTTTCTCAATTTTATAGAGTTTAACATATATAAAATTATTAATGTGATATTTATTACAAGTATTACTATTTCAAATACATTAATCTCAAAATTTCCGTTCATTTAATCAAATCCCTTTCATTACTTTATTAAGTGTAAAATTCTTTCTAGGTCATCATTTGAGCTATATTCGATTACTATTTTTCCTTTTCTCTTTCCTGCTTCTAATTTTACTTTCGTGCCGAAAAAGCCTTGGAAAGAATCCTCTATGTCTCTATATATCGCTTGATATCTTTGAGCCTTTTCCTTGTCTCTCTTTGGTAATTTTTGGTCATTATCTATTTTTCTTACTAAATCGTCATAATTATCACCATTTTCAACAACTCCAAGTGCAAGCTTATATTGTTTATCTGGATCTTGCACTCTCATTAATTCCCTACATTGTCTTTCGCTAAAATTATGTTCTAATACTAAATCTATAACTCTTGGATCTAAATTTAATATTCTAACATTATTTGTTAGTCCACTTCTACTCATTCCCAATTTATCAGCTAATTGTTGTTGTGATAAACCATAATCATCTAAAAGTCTTCTTAAACCTCTTGCTTTTTCAATAGGATTTAAATTTTCTCTTTGAATGTTTTCTATTAATGCAATTTCCCTATTTTCTTGTTCTGTTTTTGTTCTAACTAAACAAGGCATTTCTGTAAGCCCGGCCTTTTTAGCAGCTCTCCATCTTCTTTCTCCTGCAACTATTTGATAATATCCATCTTTTGGCATAACAATTATTGGTTGAATAACTCCATATCTCTTTATCGAGCTTGCCAATTCCTCTAATTTGTCTTCGTCAAATTTTTTTCTTGGTTGATCCGCATTTGGCTCAATTTCAGTTATTTTTATTTGTTGAACAACCTCCTCATCTAGTGGATCTTCCATTTTTTTATAACTATTATCACTAAATAGAGCATCTAATCCTTTTCCTAAACCTGTTTTCTTTGCCATTATCTTTCCCTCCTAATTATTTTTTCATACGCTTTGCGGCTCTTAATTCATCTTCATTTGCTTTTATGAACTCTTTTGCAAATTTTTCATAGCTTTTAGCCCCTTTTGATCTCGGATCATACATAGTTATAGGCATTCCATAACTTGGTGCTTCACTAAGCTTTACATTTCTTGGTATAACATTTTTATATACTTTATCTCCAAAATATTTCTTTACTTCTTTTACAACTTGATTTGATAAATTTGTTCTAGCATCGTACATTGTAAGCAAAGCGCCTTCTACTTGCAAACTTTTGTTCATATGTTTTTTTACTAAATCTATTGTATTTAATAGCTGTCCTAATCCTTCCAGTGCATAATATTCACATTGAATTGGTATTAAAACACTATCAGAAGCTGTAAAGGCGTTTAATGTTACTAGTCCTAATGAAGGTGGACAATCTATTATGATAAAATCATATTTATCTTTTATATTGTCAATCTTTTTCTTTAGTCTATATTCCCTCTCTTCCATTGAGACTAGCTGAACTTCTGCTCCTGCTAGGTTTATATTTGAAGGACATAAATCCAAATGTTTTACTATTGTTGATTGTAATGTGTTTTCAACTTCTATATCCTCTATTAGTACATCATAAACCGAAAATTGTTGTTCTTTATTTATTCCTAAACCACTTGTAGCATTTCCCTGTGGGTCAGCATCCATAAGTAATACTTTTTTTCCTCTTTTAGCCAGAACTGTGCTTAAATTAATTGAAGTTGTTGTTTTGCCAACTCCTCCTTTTTGATTTGCTATTGATACTATCTTACCCAATTTTTTCCCTCCTAAGTAGAACAAATCATATAGTGCTTAAAACCTCAGTATTTTCAGTAGTTCTATAGGTTTGCCCATTGTAAAATTGCTTTATTTATATGGAAATTTCTTCAAATTTTTGCATATAATAAAAGACATATTAATAATATATTAATATCATTAATATGTCAATAAATTTCATTAAATTTTCACATATTTTTTTATTTGTTTTTTTTACTTTTTTATAAAAGTGGCTGTTTTGCTGGCATTCCAGGTTTTCTAGGATATTTTTTATTTGTATTTTCTACTTTTTCTACTATAATTACATTTTTTCTCGATTCTTCTCCCGGAATTTCTAATTCTTCTAATTTTATGTATTTTCCACCTAATTCTTCTGCTACATTTTCTATTCCCTTCATCTCATCTATAACTTTAGGTCCTTTCATACATAAACAGTATCCTCCAACTTTAACTAAAGGCAACATATATTCTAGCAACACATTAATTGGAGCAACAGCTCTTGAAACTGCATAATCAAATTTTTCTCTATATTTTTCGTTTTGCCCTACTTCTTCTGCTCTACTGTGAACTGTATTAACATTTTCTAGCTTTATAGAGTCTTTAACTATGTTAAGAAAATTAATTCTTTTATTTAAAGAATCTACCAAGGTTACATTGACTTTTTTTGTTATAGCTAATGGCATTCCAGGAAATCCAGCCCCTGTTCCAACATCTACCACACTAGTATCTTCTTTAATCAATTTTGATATTGTTAAAGAATCTATAAAATGCTTTTTTATTATTTCCTCTTCATCTGTAATTGCTGTTAGATTTATTTTTTCATTCCATTCTAAAAGTAGTTTCATATATTGATAAAATTTTTCTATCTCATTTTCAGAAATTTCAAATAATTTATTATATTTCGTAAATTCTTTTCTAAATTCTTCATATTCCATTTTATTTTCCTCCTTTGTTTTTAACTTGCTCTAAATATATTAATAATACAGAAATATCTGCTGGTGATACTCCAGATATTCTTGATGCTTGTCCTACAGATTCTGGTTTTATTTTGTTTAACTTTTGTCTTGCTTCTAATCTTAAGCCTTTAAGTGTAGAATAATCTAAGTCGTGTGGTAATTTTCTTTTTTCTAGTTTTTTAAATTTTTCTACTTGGGCTTCTTCTAACTTTATATATCCTTCATATTTTATCTGTATTTCAACTTCTTGTGCCTCTTCAGTCGAAAGTTCTGGCATATTCTTATCTATTTCTTTTAAATCTTTATATTTAATTTCTGTCCTTTTTAATAGATCTGCCATCTTCACTCCTGTCTTTATTTCAGAAGAGTTCTGTTTCTGCAAAAACTGGTTTACCTCTAGAGTCGGCTTGACTATAGCGTTTTTTAACCTATTGATTTCAGATAATATGTTTGCTTTTTTCTCTGTAAACCTTTCGTATCTTGCTTTTGAGATTAATCCATTCTCATACCCCAAATCTGTCAATCTTAAGTCTGCATTATCTTGTCTTAATAACAATCTATACTCTGCTCTTGATGTCATCATTCGATAAGGTTCGTTTGTTCCTTTTGTTACAATATCATCTATTAAAACTCCAATATAAGCTTGTGCTCTATCTAATATTAATGGTTCTTTGTTTTGCAATTTTCTTGCAGCATTAATCCCCGCTATTATTCCTTGAGCTGCTGCTTCTTCATAACCAGAAGTTCCGTTTATTTGTCCTGCAAAGAACATTCCATCTATATCTTTATATTCTAGTGATAGTTTTAACATTGAAGGATCAATGCAATCATATTCTATTGCATAAGCTGGTCTTGTAAACTCTACATTTTCTAATCCCGGAAGTGTCCTATACATAGCTATTTGTACGTCTTCTGGAAGAGATGAGCTCATTCCTTGTACATACATTTCATCAGTATCTCGTCCAAGTGGCTCTATAAAAACTTGATGTCTTTCTTTATCTGCAAATCTTACTACTTTGTCTTCTATAGAAGGACAATATCTTGGCCCTGTTCCTACTATTTCTCCTCCGTATAAAGGGGATCTATGTAAGTTATTTCTTATTATTTCGTGTGTTTTAGCATTAGTATAGGTTAAATAACAAGGTAGTTGTTCTTCTTTCATATCAAGCTTATCATCAAAAGAAAACGCTTCTATATCTTCATCACCATTTTGTATTTCCATCTTCGAAAAATCTACTGTATTTTTATTTATTCTGGCTGGTGTTCCTGTCTTAAATCTGACTAACTTGATATTTAGTTTTTCTAATATTTCAGACAACTTCTTTGAAGGGAATACTCCGTCAGGACCGCCTTCATAAGAGGTTTCTCCTATAAATATTTTTCCTCTTAAATACGTTCCTGTGCATAGTATTACTTCTTTAACCTTGTACACTGCTCCTATGTTTGTTTCAACGCTTACAACCTTTCCGTTTTCTACACCTATATCAACTATTTCAGCCTGCTTTAAATATAGATTTTCTTGTTTCTCAAGTGTATGCTTCATCTCTACTTGATATTTCTTTCTATCAGCTTGAGCTCTTAAAGAATATACTGCCGGTCCTTTAGATGTATTTAACATTCTCATTTGCACAAATGTTTTATCGATATTTTTTCCCATCTCTCCGCCTAAACAGTCTATTTCTCTAACAAGATGTCCCTTAGAGCTTCCTCCTATATGAGGATTACATGGCATATTAGCAACTGTTTCTAGGCTTATCGAGAACAATAAAGTCTTCATTCCCATTCTCGCAGTTGCTAGAGCTGCCTCACATCCAGCATGTCCAGCACCTATTACTGCTATATCATATTCTCCTGCGTCATATTTCATTTATTTTCCCTCTTTTCCTTTTATTTTTACTTTTTTCTGTTTTAACAAAAACGTTTAAACGTGCGTTTCTTTTTATTTTTTATTATTCATTTATCGTATTTTCAATGTTTTCTTTTATTTTATTGTCTTTTTGACACACTTTGTTCTTTTTTATTTTTTCGACAAAATTCGACAAAATATACAAATTTTACCAATTCTTATTTTCCTAAGCAGAACTTTTTAAAGATTTCATTTATTATTTCTTCTGATACATTTTCACCTGTAATCTCCAGGATATGCTCTAATATTTCTTTTAGACATATTGCTATTATATCTACCGGCATTTTCTCCTCCAAGCTATTTCTAGCTTTTTTAATTGCTTCTACTGCAAACACTATTTGTTGCTTTTGTCTTGCATTTGTTATAATTTCTGTATTGTCATTTTCTATTTGATTTAGATTAAACATTTTTTCAATAGCCTCATACAATTTTTCTAGCCCCTTTTCTTCTTTTGTAGAAAAGTCTATTATGGTTTTTTTAGTGTTTAAAATTTTATCATTGTCTTTCATCATATTTTTATTTAAATCTGTTTTGTTTATAAGGATAATAGCATTTTTATCTTTTATTAAACTAAGTATTTGCTCATCCTCTTCGTCAAACGCACGAGAATCGTCAAAAACAGCAATAATTAGTTCAGCATCATTAGTTATACTTATGCTTCTTTTTACTCCTATTTGCTCAACCTCGTCGTTTGTATTTCGTATTCCTGCCGTATCGATTATTTTTAACGGAATTCCTTTTACATTTATATATTCTTCTATGGTATCTCTTGTTGTTCCTTCTACATCACTAACAATAGCTCTATTCTCTCCCAAAATCATATTCAACAAAGAAGATTTTCCTACATTTGGCTTTCCTACTATTGCAGTTTTAATTCCTTCTTTTAATATTTTTCCATTTTTAAAACTTTCTTCTAATTTTTTTAGTTTTTCTTCTACCCTATCCAAAGTTTTCTCTATCTTCTTGTTAGTTGTTTCTTCGATGTCATATTCTGGATAATCTATAGATGCTTCAATGTCCGCCATAATGTCTAATATTTCTTGTTGTATTTCTTTTATTTTCACCGATAAGCTTCCTTCTAACTGTTTTTGAGCGACTTTCATCTCTTGTTCTGTTTTAGAGTTTATAATATCTATTATCGCTTCTGCCTGTGACAAGTCTATTCTCCCATTTAAAAAAGCTCGTTTTGTAAATTCTCCTGGTTCTGCAAGTACTGCTCCATTTCTTATACATTCTTCTAATATTCTATTTTCTACAACAATCCCTCCGTGCGAGTTTATTTCACACATATTTTCTTTGGTATAACTCTTTGGCGAAATAAAATAAGATACAAGCACCTCATCTATTATTTCATTTTTTTCCCTGTTTACTATATTTCCATATTTTATTGTATATCCTTTTATTGGGCCTTTGTTTTTTGGCTCAAATATTTTTTCTAATATTTCAAAACATTTTTCCCCGCTTAACCTAATTATTCCAATTCCTGCATTTCCTGGTGCTGTTGATATTGCTGCTATTGTACTCATATTTTCCTCCTAATTATTTCTAAAAAAGTCAAAGTTAGATATAGTACTCCTACTAAAATCTGAACTTTGACTTCCGATTTATATAAAATTATTTTTTTGCTATTACAACTCTTCTTCTATCATTTTCTCCTATACTATATGTTTTAACTGTTTTACTTTCTTGTAATTTTGTGTGAATTATTTTTCTCTCATACGCTGTCATAGGTTCCAATGTTATTGTTTTTCCAGTTTTAGTAACAGTTTTTTCTATTTTTTCAGATAATTCTTCTAACGTTTTCTTTCTTGCACTTTTATAGTTTTCTATGTCTAATATAACTTTTACATCAGATTCATTCTCTTTATTTATTATAGCTGTTAATATTGTTTGAAGCGCATTTAAAGCTTCTCCCCTATATCCTATTAATTTTGCAGCTCCTTTTCCTGTCACCACAACCTCAATATATTCTGGTGTTTCTTCTATTTTATATTCAATATCTTCTGATACTTTGTTTAAAAATTCTTTTAAGAAATTTCCAATTATTTCTTCTGCTTTTTTCGCTTCTTGTTTGTTTATTGGTCTTTTTTCTTCTTTCCTTGGTCTTCTTTCTTGAGTTTCCTTTATTCCCTCTTTTTCAGTAATTTCAACTTTTACAATATGTGGATCTAATATATTAAAAAAACTTTTCTTTTTTTCTTCTAATATTTTTATTTCTACTTGATTTCTTGTTAATCTTAACTCTTTTAGTCCTTTTTCAATCGCCTCTGTTGAAGTTTTTCCTTCTGAAATAATTGTTCTAGGCATTTTCCTCTTCCTCCTTTTTGTTTTCAGAAATCTTGTTAATTATTATTCTTTCTATTATCATTGCAATATTGCTTACTAGCCAATACAGAGCTAATCCAAGAGGAGCAATAAATGCTATTGTAATAGACATTATTGGTATCATATAATTCATGCTCTTTGTCATATCTTGCATTGCTTCCATAGCTTCTTCCGATTTTGCTTCTTCTTCAGATATAAGAGCCTTTTCTTCATCATTCTCTTTGTTTTCTGCTGCTTTCTTTTCCTTGTCAGCTTTCTTCTTTTCTTTCGCTTTGTCTTGCATATTATTTGTCATCTTTATTGAAACAAAAGAAGTTATAACATACAACACAGGAATAATATATACTGTTATATCTTTTAAGTTTTGATTTGGAACTTTGCTTAAGTCTAATCCCAAGAAATCCATGTTTATAGCAACTTCTGAATCTTCTGCTGATTTCGTTTGAATAACTTGAATTTCTGGATATGCTGACGTTTTTCCCTCTTCTGTCTTTATTTGCTCAATATATTCATTAACCTTGTTTGAATCCACCTTTTTCATGTATGTTAAAGGTTTGCTTACCAACCAAAATACAGAAATAATTAAAATTATTTGTATTATTGAGCTTAGGCATCCACTAAAAGGACTTACCTTCTCTCTTTTATATAGTTCTATTGTCTCTTGGTTTAATTTTTCAGGATTATTCTTATATTTTTTTTGAATCTCCTTCATTTTTTCCTGCACTTTTGCATTCTTTTTCATTGATTTTTGTTGTGATACCGTTATTGGTATTAATATAATTCTTAATAATATAGTAAATACAATTATTGCTATTCCATAATTGTTAAATAAATTATAAAGAAAGTTTAGTAAATATCCAAATAAATTTGCTATTGCTCCCATTTTTACCTCCTGTTACTCTAGAGGGTCATATCCGCCCTTTGAAAAAGGATTGCATTTTATTATTCTGACTAGTCCTTTTAGAATCCCTATTATACATCCGTATTTTAAAATCGCTTGTTTTGTGTATTCTGAGCACGTTGGATAGTATTTGCAGTTAACACCTCTATTAGCAAGGCTTGGCGATATCTTTCTCTGATACCACTCTATTATTTTTACTAGTACACTTCTCATAAAAAAACTAAACTTTTTCAATCAGATTTGCCTCTTCAAAAATTTCTCTTATCTCTTTGTGAATTTTATGAAATTCTACACCTTCAACTTGTTCCTTTTTGTTCCAAAGAAAAACAATGTTATATCCTTGCTTTAAAGATTTCATTTCTCTGTAATAAGCTTCTCTAATAATTCTTTTAATTCTATTTCTTTTTACGGCATTACAAATCTTTGTATTTACTGCAATTCCTATAACATTTCTATCTATATTATTTTTATATATGTATATTATAACGTGTTTTCTTACGAAATATTGCCCTTTTTTAAGAACGTTTTTAAATTCGTAATTCTTTTTTAATGTATATATTCTTTTCATATTTTCACTCATTTTCTTTATTACAAAAAAGCCACTAAAAAATTCTAGTGGCCTTGTCATAATTTACGCACTTAGTTTTTTTCTACCTTTTGCACGTCTTGCTTTTATTATATTTCTTCCAGATTTAGTACTCATTCTTTTCATGAAACCATGTTCTTTTTGTTCTTGTCTCTTTTTTGGTTGAAATGTTCTCTTCATCTTTGCACCTCCAGTATTTTTTCTTTCATAAGTATTTACTATTATATACCACTTTTCATGATTATGTCAATACTTTCCTACAAAAATAAAAATATTTATTTTTTATCTATTTTTATATTGACTATTTAACTCTTTTTTTGATATTATATACGAAAATAAGAGAAATAAATACTTTTGTGTTTTTTTGCTTATATTATACAACCAAATACGCTAATCATAAGGGATCCGCGAGTTATCCACATTTTGTGGATAACTATGTGGATAACTATGTGTATAAATTTTTATTCCTATCTCTGTTCTAGGATGTTGGAAGGATGAACTTTAATGCAAAATGAACTGAATGATTTATTAACAAAAGCAAAAGAACTTTTAAAAGAGGAAACCACAAAAATTTCATACGAAACATGGATAAAAATATTAGAGATTCAAAGTGCGGATAATGATCACATTGTTTTGTTGACATCTACTGATTTTCAGAAGAATATTGTTTCTTCAAAATATTTAGATTTGTTGACAAACACCTTTAATTATTTGACAAATAAAGATTGCAGTGTTTCTATTGTCTCTAGAGAGGAGCTTGAAACCGCGTCAAATAATTCAGATTTAAGTGATACAACCAAAATTGAAGCTCCTATTAATTATGTCACAACGAATTTAAATCCCAAATACACTTTTTCTACATTTGTCGTTGGAAATAATAATAGATTTGCTCATGCCGCAGCTCTAGCAGTTGCGGAAGCTCCTGCGTCTTCTTATAACCCTTTGTTTATTTATGGAGGCGTTGGTCTAGGCAAAACTCACTTAATGCATGCCATTGGTAATGAGATTCTAAGAAACAATAAAAATTCTAAAATTTTGTACGTTACTTCAGAAGCCTTTACTAATGAGCTTATTAATGCTATAAAAGACAATACAAATGATCAATTTAGAAATAAATACAGAGGAATTGATATCTTATTAATTGACGATATTCAATTTATTGCTGGTAAAGAAAGAATTCAAGAAGAATTTTTCCACACATTTAACACATTATATGAAAGTGGAAAACAAGTTATTCTATCTAGTGATAAACCACCAAAGGATATTCCTTTATTGGAAGATAGATTAAAATCAAGGTTTGAGTGGGGAATAATAGCAGATATTTCTAATCCAGATTATGAAACACGTCTTGCAATTCTTAGAAAAAAGGCACAAATAGATAACATAATAATTGATGACGAGATTTTGTCTGCAATCGCAACTCGTATAGATTCTAATATCAGAGAACTAGAGGGAACTTTAAATAAATTAATTGCAACAGCTTCTTTAACATCTAATAGACAAATAACAATGGAAATGGCTGAAAAAGCAATTAATGATATTGTCTCTCAACAAGAAAAAGTTATTTCTGCAACATACATTCAAGAAACAGTAGGGAAGTACTTTAACATAAATCCGAAAGATTTAAAAGGTTCTAAAAGATCAAATGATATAACTTTCCCAAGACAAATAGCAATGTATTTATGTAGAAATGTTGCAAATATGTCTTTACCGCAGATTGGTAAGGATTTTGGAAAAAGAGATCATACAACAGTAATGCATGCTTGTAACAAAATAGAAAAAGAAATAAAAACTAATTCAAACACAAAGTTAATTGTGGAAAGTGTGAAAAACATCCTACTGGATATGAAATAGTTGATATTTAAACAAAAACTAAAGATTTCTTAAATAAACGTTTGTAAAAATTATGTTTGATTCGGAGACTGGAAATTCTTCTTACGGAATAGCTAGATTAGTTATACACAGGGGGCTGTGGAAAAGCTGTTGATAACATGTGTATAACTCAGTAATCCACAATTGTAATTTTTACCTGTTGATAACTTTACATTTTATCCACAGAGTTATCAACATCAATTTTGCTAGGGAAGCAAGGGCGTAGATGAGTTTTCCACACAATCCACAGCACCTACTACTACTACTACTAAATATATTTATATTTTATATAATAAAGGAGTCGATGAAAAAATGAAACTTATTTGTGAAAAGGATAAAATCCTTAAAGCACTTAATTCCGTAACTAAAGCTGTTGCTGTAAGAACAACAATGCCTATATTAGAAGGAATATTAATACAAACAAACGACAATGAAATAAAATTAACAACCTATGATTTAGAAATAGGTATAGAATATATAATTAATGACTGTAAAGTAGAAGAACAAGGAGCAACTGTTGTTAATGCAATAATGTTTACAGAAATTATAAGAAGATTACCAGATACAGATATAAAAATTACATTAAATGATAAAAACTTATTAGTAATTGAATGTGAAGGATCTTTATACAAATTAGCAACTATGAATCCAGATGAATTCCCAGAATTACCAAAAATAAATGTGGAAAATTCAATAGAAATAGAACAAAATACATTAAAAGATATGATAAGAAAAACAATATTTGCTGTTAGTACAGAAGAAAACAGACCTATATTTACAGGATGTTTATTCGAAATAGCAAATAATAAATTAAATGTTGTAGCTGTTGATGGATTCAGATTAGCTTGGAAAAGCAAATTTTTACAAAATAAAGTAAATAACTTTTCAGCAGTTATACCAGGAAGAACATTAAATGAAATAAACAAAATATTATTAGATTCTTTTGATATGATAAAAATTGGTGTTGCTAAAAATCAAGTTTTATTCGAAATGGAGAACTGTAAAATAGTAACTAGATTATTAGATGGAGAATTTTTAAACTATTCAAGCGTTATTCCAGAAAATTGGGAAACAAGAATTAGAGTAAAGAGATCTATTTTACAAGATTGTTTTGAAAGAATTAGTTTAATTTCATCATCTAGTATAGAGAAAGAAAAGAAATATCCAGTTAGAGTAGCTGTTGATATAGGAAAATTGACAATTTCTTGTACAAATCAAACAGGAGATGCTAAAGAAGAAATATATCTTACAACAGAAGGAAAAAATCTTGAAGCAGGATTTAATCCAAAATATTTCTTAGATGCACTTAGAAATATTGATGATGATGAGATATTTGTTAATTTTGGAACAAGTATTTCTCCTTGTATAATTAGACCAGTTGAAGAAGAGGGAGATTATACATATATGATTTTACCAATTAAATTAAAAGACTAAAAATAAGAAAATACACAGTGATTTTCCACAGTTTGAGCACAAAATGTTGATAACTAATTGGAGATTTTGAATTTCTAATAGTTTATTGAGGATAAAAAATGTACATTAACAAAATAGAGATTAAAAATTTTAGAAATTATGAAAAACAAGAAATCGAGTTAAATCCACATATAAATATTTTTTATGGAGATAATGCACAAGGAAAAACAAATATATTAGAAGCAATATTTATAAGTGGATTTGGTAAATCTTTCAGAACCTCTAAAGAAAAAGAAATGATAAAACTAGGAGAGGATTTTTTAGAAGCAACAGTGTTTTATCAAAAGTCAGATAGAGATGGAAAAATTAGAACCGTAATTTCTAATAAAAAACAAATAGAAGTAAATGGTGTAAAAATAAAAAAGCTAAGTGAATTAATAGGAAAAATTAATTTAGTTATTTTTACACCAGATGATATTCAGATTTTAAAAAGTGGTCCCGAAAAAAGGCGTAGATTTTTAGATATGATGATAGGTCAATTAAGACCTAAGTATGTATATATTCTTAATTTGTATTTAAAGACATTAGAACAAAGAAATAATTATTTAAAACAAATAAAAGAAGAAAATAAACCAGAAAGTATGCTTGAAATATGGGACGAAAAGCTTGCTGAACATGCAGAAATTATATGTAAATATAGAACTGAATTTATAGGAAAATTAAATAGTAAAATTAAAGAAATACATTCTGAAGTAACTTCAAATAGTGAAGAAATAAAAATAGAATATATAACAGAATGTAATAACAGGGAAATATATTTACAATTATTAAAACAAAGAAGAAAATTAGATACTATAAAAGGATATACAACAAAAGGGATACACAGAGATGACTTTAAATGTATTATAAACGATAAAGAAATTGAAGTTTATGGATCTCAGGGACAACATAGAACTGCCATTCTTTCTTTAAAACTAGCAGAATTATATGTTATTTATGATGAGATAGGAGAATATCCAATTTTATTATTGGACGATTTTATGTCTGAATTAGATGAAAAAAGAAGAAAAAGCTTTTTATCATATATTAAAGACACACAAGTAATTATAACTTGTACAGATAAGATGGAATTGGACAACTTAAATGAATATAAGTTGTTTAATGTAAAAAACGGAAAAATTATCTAAAAACATTTGCAAAAAAATAGTTTTTAGTGATATGATATATAAGTACGATTAATAGATAATAAAAACGAAAGGATGTTAATATAATGGAAAAATATAATCACGAGTACAATGCAGAGCAAATACAGGTTCTAGAAGGATTAGAAGCCGTAAGAAAAAGACCAGGAATGTACATAGGAAGCGTTTCTATTAGAGGACTACATCATCTTGTATATGAAATTGTAGATAACTGTGTTGACGAAGCTTTAGCAGGATATTGTACACATATACATATAATTATAGAAAAAGGAAATATTATATCTGTTGAAGATGATGGTAGAGGAATTCCAGTAGATATACATCCTAAAACACATATTTCAGCAGCAGAAACAGTTTATACAGTTTTACACGCAGGTGGAAAATTTGGTGGAGATAGTGGATACAAAGTTTCTGGAGGACTTCACGGAGTTGGTGCATCTGTTGTAAATGCTTTATCAGAATGGGTAGAAGTAACTATTCAAAGAGATGGTGGGCTATACCAAATGAAGTTCCAAAGAGGAAAAACTGTTGAAAAATTAACAAAACTTGGTGATTCTAAAAAGACAGGAACAAAGGTAAGATTTTTAGCAGATGACACAATATTTGAAACTCTAGAATATGATTTTGGAACACTAGAAGAAAGATTTAGAGAGATAGCATTCTTAAATAAAGGATTACATATAACAATAGAAGATCAAAGAAATGATGAAAATCTTAAAAAATCAGAATTCTGCTTTGAAGGAGGATTAAATTCTTTCGTAGAATATTTAAATAAAAATAAAGAAAAAATTCATCCATTACCAATTTATATTGAAAAAGATGGGGAAGTGCCAGTTGAGATTGCACTTCAATATACAACAGCATATTCAGAGAACATTTATACTTTTGTAAACAATATAAATACAATAGAGGGTGGAACTCATTTAGAAGGATTTAAAAGAGGTATAACAAAAGTATTTAACGATTATGCAAGATCTCACAATATATTAAAAGAAAAAGATTCAAATCTTTTAGGTGAAGATATAAGAGAGGGAATGACAGCAGTTATTTCTGTTAAAGTAAAAGAACCTCAATTTGAAGGACAAACTAAGACAAAATTAGGTAACAGCAATGTTACAGGAATAGTACAATCTATGGTTGTTGAAGTATTAGCACCATTTTTAGAGGAAAATCCTTCTGTTGCAAAAGCAATTCTTGAGAAATGTATTAGTGCATCTCGTGCAAGAGAGGCCGCAAGAAAAGCAAGAGAATTAGTAAGAAGAAAGAACTCTTTGGAGTCAACTACATTACCAGGAAAACTAGCAGATTGTAGCGAAAAAGATGCTTCTCAATGTGAAGTTTATATAGTTGAGGGAGACTCTGCAGGTGGTAGTGCAAAACAGGGAAGAGATAGAAGATTCCAAGCAATATTACCTCTATGGGGAAAAATGCTTAATGTCGAAAAATCAAGAGCAGATAAAATATATAATAATGAAAAATTACAACCTGTTATATTAGCTGTAGGTGCAGGAATTGGAGCTGATTTTGATATAAATAAAATCAGATATGGAAAAGTCATTATAATGGCTGATGCCGATGTTGATGGTGCACATATTAGAACTTTATTATTAACATTCTTCTTTAGATATATGAGACCATTAATAGAGAATGGAAATGTATTCTTAGCTCAACCACCATTATATAAATTATCTAAAAAAGGATTTAAAGATGTTTACTGCTATACTGACGAAGAAATGGCACAACATTTAGCTGAAATGGGAAGAGACAATGTAAATATTCAAAGATACAAAGGTCTTGGAGAAATGAACCCTGAACAATTATGGGAAACAACAATGAATCCAGAAACAAGAATAATGGTTAAAGTTACAATGGAAGATGCTATTAAAGCAGATGCAACTTTTAATGTTTTAATGGGTGATGACATTGCGCCAAGAAGAGAATTTATAGAGCAAAATGCAAAATATGTTAAGAATTTAGACATATAAAAATAAATAAAAATTATAATAACCTCTGAGATATATCTCAGAGGTTATTATAATGAAGCTAATATTAATCGCAGTTAAAACCAATATGCCTAACTAATAACCTAATATATATTGCTATATAAACAAGCTACTCCACCAAACATATCAATCAGTCACTTGAATGTAAATCCACCAATGATAGCCATATTCATCCAAACGAGGGACTAATAACAACCACTAAACAATAGAAATACACTCGTAACATAGAATACATTACCTATAATTTGACCATATATTAATTATTAATAAAATACAGCCTACATACAAATAATATACTCATGTCGCCAACATATATATATCCAATATATTAAACATATATATATTTTTGCTCGAAACATAAAAAATCCAAAAATAAATTTAATATATTTCTTAGTTAAACTAATATTAACCTTATATTATTATTATATACAAAATAAAAAAATATATACGAAAATATTTAATTAAAATAAATAAAAATAAATTAATAATAAATAAAAAAATGAAAAATAAAAAAGTAAAAGTCAAGGACGCCAGGAAGATCCTGAGAGAAGAAGAAGCGCAGAATCTGATCGATATGGATCAGGTGACCGATGAGGCGATCGAAAATGCGGAGCAGAATGGCATCATCTTCATTCTTGCCGCCGAGATCAATAAAGATTCCGCCTTTAGCAGTGCGGACAGGAGCGTAGCCCATTTTTTTGTAAACATTCATGACATGTTCAGCGGCATATTCAGTAAAACCTGTGGGACTGTCAATGGCCGTCATATCTTTTAATTGCTCTAAGATAAAATCTATTTCGTTCATGTGAATCCTCCTGATGTTTTTCTTTTATTATAGCTAATTTCTCATAAAAAGAAAAGCAGTATACGTTTATGTATAAAGTGTGTTATAATAGGATATGTTTTGTAGGCTGGTACATGGGGATTTGGCAGATGTGCCGGTCAGAAGTATGACAAGAATTTTATAAAATGAAAGAAGATACGACTATGCATGTGAAAATTGGAAGAAATGATCCGTGTTGGTGCGGAAGTATGAAGAAGTACAAGAATTGCCATCAGAGTTTTGATGAGAAGATTGAAGAATTGAGATCTCAGGGCCATATCGTTCCGGATCATTCACTGATCAAGACGCCTGAGCAGATTGCAGGTATCAGGGAGAGTGCGAAGATCAACATTGCTGTTTTAGATGAAGTCGCTTCAAAGATTAAAGAGGGGATGACGACAGAAGAGATTGATAAGATTGTTTATGATACAACAACGAAGATGGGAGGCATTCCTGCACCTTTAAACTATGAAGGTTTTCCGAAGAGTGTATGTACTTCTGTGAATGAGGAAGTCTGCCATGGTATTCCGTCTCCGAAAGTTGTACTTAAGGACGGCGACATCATTAATGTGGATGTCTCTACTATTTATAAGGGCTATTATTCTGATTCATCCAGAATGTTCTGTATCGGCAATGTTTCAGAAGAAAAGAGAAAACTGGTGCGGGTCGTTAAAGAGTGTGTTGAATTGGGCCTTGAACAGGTTAAGCCATGGGGATTTCTCGGTGATATGAGCCAGGCTGTTTATGATCATGCCACTGAGAATGGCTATCAGGTAGTAGCACCTGACCTTCGCGCCTGTGGAAAAAGCGATGTCTGCGCCGCTTTCTGTCAGCGGGGATTATGTTTCCTATGGGTTCGAGATTCCTTCGGGAAAACTTCTTGTGCTGGGTGCGAATGATATCTATGGCCGCGTGAAAAAAGCGCCCGTCAAAAAGCAGCGCCAG
>OIZE01001169.1_pt1 | contig 17366 bp, 12 predicted proteins | sample 1588421 | NCBI WGS metagenome assembly OIZE01 (sample SAMN03283251) | human gut metagenome | biome: human-associated habitat; material: feces | host: Homo sapiens | place: USA | collected 2013 | reverse complement strand
ATAAACTTCTGGATCAGACGGATACAGCATAAAACAAAACTGATTACTGTGAATGACTGAATCAGATACATTGGAATTCCACAAGCTGGACTTAACTGTCCACTTGCCATTCCCGCTTTTACATATTTCCATGCAAAAGGAACCAGATAAGCAAAAAAGAGTAACTGTATAAGATAACTTACCAGCCGCATATAATGAACTCCTTTGCCCGGAAGCATACCTACTAACTGGTCAATCTTAACGGATAAACCGTTCTTGATACAATAACTGGCACTGATAAAACCAGAAATAATAAACATATATCTGGTGATTTCCTCAGACCAGGACAGGGACATGCCAAGAACATATCTGCAAAAGACCTGAATACCCATGATCAGCGTCATGGCGATCAGACCGATCACAAGAAGAAATTCTTCCAAGTTTTCATCCAGCCAGTGAAATACTCTCTTCATAAAAGGCATACCTCCGTTAAATTTATAACAGAACAATAATACAAAAGGGACATCGGCATCAACAGCAAAGCTAAAAATACCGGTGTCCCCTAAAGAAAAAACGGTTACATGGCTTTGTGAAGCAGATCCAGAACGGTGCTCAGATCATTCACACCCATCTGACCCGGTGCGGATGCTTTCTTGGCAGCGCCGAAGGTCATGGAAGAACCAAATACCTCGCCGCAGAGACGGCTGATAACGCCGGTGCCAGCCATCGACATGGTAATGATTGGACGGTCCGCATAGAGGGAAGTCATTTCCTCAGTGGCAGAGAGAAGTGTTAAAACATCTTTCTTGTTCTGCGGCATAACTGCGATCTTCGGGATATCTGCATTCATATCCTGCATCTTACGCAGGCGGTAGATGATGTCGGATTTCTCCGGCGTCTTGTGGAAGTCATGGTTGGAAGCGATGACTTTCACGCCAGCCGCATGTGCGCCGTCGATGATCTTGGTTACAATCGCGTCGCCGGTAAAGATCTCTACGTCAATGAAATCGACATAGCCGGTCTGAGCTGCCTTGATGTTCAGCTTTGCGTAATCTTCCGGCTCGATGGATTTCTCGCCGCCCTCTTTGGAGGTACGGAAAGTCATCAGAATCGGAGTCTCGCCGAGAACGGCACGCAGTTCCTTTAAGACGTCTTCTACCTTCTCAAAATCAAAGACACCTTCGAACCAGTCTACACGCCATTCTACCACATCAATCGGAATAGAATCAAACGTTTTGGCCTCGTCGATGATTTCCTGTTTGGTAACGCCTACGATCGGAACGATGATCTTCGGTGTGCCGGAGCCGATTTCGATATTTCTAACTTTGATAGTATTCATAATCAGAGAATCCTTTCATTTTATCAATAAATATTTATTCGTCGCTTTCTGCCAGAGACACCATTTTCGCGTAGCGGGCATTGACAAAGAGTCCTAAGAGAACGCCGATGGCAGTCAGTATGATATTCATTATCATAACATGGGATGGTGCCATTTTGGAAGCGGCAGTCAAAATTGTGTAATTACATAAGGAAGAAGCAATCATAACCAGTGCGGTTACGGTTCCCTTGATTTTCGGGAACAGCATGTTGCAGACGGAGGTTACAATCTGTAACAGACCGCCCGCGCCTGCCCAGCCGATGATGAAAGCGCCTGCAATCATAAGGGTCTGGCTGTGACCGATGAGTACGGCAACCAAAGTAACGAGGCAGATAACCGGGTAAACGAGGATGAAACGTACATCCTTGATTTTACGGGTCAGCAGGGAGGTGACAACGAGCGCCATCAGGGTACCTGCGGAATAGTAGGTCTGCATGATGGACGGGTTCGCCCAGCCTGCATTTTCTTTTGCGAAGTTCTGCGCGCAGTTTAACCATAACTGGAAGGTACCGGTGCAGGTGAAACCAATCACGATCATGGCGATGGACTCAAACGAAAAATTTGTGTGTTTTAAGCTGGCGATGAGTCCCTCGGATTTGCCCTCTGCCTTCTGCTCAGAATCTGGCAGCGGGAACAGGAAAATAAGTACAAATAAAACAGCGTAAATAATACCGCATCCGATAAATAACGGATTGTAAGATACCATGCCGGTGGCGGTGGTTGTCACAGCAACACCGAGTACGAACGGCAGAAGCATCTGCGCGATCGCAATGAAAAATTTGATTCCCATGGTAGCGACACCCGGAGCACTGCTGATAATCTCGGCAACCGCCGGATAGATACCGGTATCAAGGAACGAGTTGGAGATACCTCCGATGATTGCACATACATAAGCGATTTGATAGCCGCCGTTTTGTCCGGCGCTGAATGCGAAAGCAAGTCCAATCAGGTAAACCGCGTAGGAGGCGCTGCCGATCGCGGTTGAGATGCGGCGTCCCAGTTTGTCGGAAAGTGGTCCGGCAAATGGAAGTGCAATCAGACGTCCGAGTCCTAAAGCAGCGGAAATCGCGGTGATCGCCATTGCCTCAACGCCCCAGGCTGCGGCAAGCGCTTCCTTGATGACTGCCTGTCCGAGAATCGAACAGCCGACGCCATGGATAAAGTAGTTTAAGTACATGATAAGTGCACTTGGCAGATATTTCTTGTTCATGATTTTCTCCTTAATTCAAGATCCGCCTGCCGGGCTGCCGTTTCGGAAACCGGGCGGATGATGGCTGATGTTCTGTCACAAACACAAAGGAGATGCCGATATAAAAAGTTCTGTTTTAGTGTTAAAAAAATAACACGTTTGATGCCTTTATTCTAATAATTATTATAGCCGAAGTCTAATACTTTTATAGCAAAAAAACAATGCATTTTAAGTATTAATGTGTTATAAATATGATTATGGAAGTTTGGTGTGATGCATTTACGGCTGATATTGCGAAGGGTTAATACGAAGATACATAAAGATGGGGGACGTTAGGAATGACATTGAATCAGATTTTATATTTTCAGAAGATAGCGAATCTGGAAAATTATCATCAGGCGGCGGAAGAATTATATATATCACAGCCATCCCTGAGCCGGTCGATGGCATCACTGGAAAATGAGCTGGGCGTGACGCTCTTTGAAAAAGAAGGACGCGGGGTGACTCTGACGAAGGCGGGGAGGATGTTTTTGGAGTACGCGGACCGGATTCTCACAGACTGCCACATCGCGGTCGGGAAAATGCGGGAGATTTCGATGGATGGGGGAAAGATCGACATCGGTTACGTGTTTCCGCTGGCCGGTCACTATATCCCGCACCGGGTCAAGCTATTTTTAGAGCAGCCGGAAAATCAAAAGGTTGTGTTTAATTTCTGGCAGAATCACACACCGGCGATTGCAAAAAAGGTAAAAACGGGTGAATTAGATGTAGGCTTTGGCGGCTGTCTGGAAAAGGATGACATGGAATTTTTTCCGGTGGCGAATCAGAAGCTTGTTATCATCACACCGAAGGATCATCCGCTGGCGCAGCGGGAGAGAATTCCATTTGCGGAGCTGAACCGGTATCCGGTAATTGGATACGATAAGGACTCCTGGATGGGGACGCGCACCCGCGCGCTCTATGCGAAATACAACATCCAGCCGGACATTGTCGTGGAGTGCCCGGACGAATATTCGATCGTCGCGCTGGTGCGGGAGAGTTTTGGCATCGCACTGATGCCGCGCACGGACATTCTGGAGCTTTCTCAGGGAGTCTGTATTCACCCGATTGAAAATTTGGACATTTATCACCAGATCTTTATGTTTTGGATGAAAGAACGCTACCGGCTTCCGGCGGTGGAACGCTTTATTGAATATATGAAACAGCAGGCGCGTCAGGACGGTCTGCAGGCGGAACGGGAAACCGATAGCAAAAACGTATTGAAAATTTACCTGAAAGATATTGTTAATTTTTAAGCAAAACGGTTATGATAAAAGTGTCACAAACACAGGGATGCCTCTCATGCAATGGAGAAGGAGAATTTCATCATGAAGAGCAAATACCCGAAAATTTTTGAACCGATTACCATTAAGCGCATGACAATCAAAAACCGTGTTGCCATGACGCCGATGGGTACTAACTATGGCGAGACGAGCGGTGAGATGAGCAACCGCCATATGAATTATTATTCCCTGCGTGCCAAGGGAGGAACTGGTCTGATTATTCTGGAGAATGCCAATATTGAATATCCGGTTGGTTCCAATGGCACAAGCCAGATCCGCATCGATCACGACAGCTTTATGCCGCGTTACTATCAGTTAGTCGAGAATCTTCACAAGAATGGCGCGATGGTAGCGATTCAGGTCAACCATGCGGGTGCTTCTGCATCCTCTGCCAGAACCGGTATGGAGACGGTGTCTTCCTCCAATATCCCGACCAAGGCAGGCGGCGAGATTCCACGTCCGATGACAAAGGAAGAGATCCTGACGACCGTAAAAAAATACGGTGAGGCGGCGAAACGTGTACAGGCGATCGGATTTGATGCGATTGAGATCCACTGCGGTCATTCTTATCTGATGAGTCAGTTTATTTCCCCGTATTACAACAAAAGAACCGATGAATTCGGCGGCTCTGTCGAGAATCGTCTCCGTTTCCCGAAGATGGTTCTGGAAGAGGTGCGGAAAAATGTAGGTCCGTGGTTCCCGATCATCGTCCGTATCTCTGCGGAAGAGCGCGTGCCGGGCGGCAACACGCTGGAAGACACACTGGAATACCTCGAATATCTGGATGAGTACGTAGATATGTACGATGTATCCTGCGGTCTGAACCCGTCCTTACAGTATCAGATTGACTCGAACTTCCTGCCGGATGGCTGGCGTTCCTACATGGCAAGAGCCGTGAAAGATAAATTTGGTAAACCGGTTATCAATGCGGGCAACTACCGCGATCCGGAGGTCGTTGAGAAAGTATTGGAGAGCGGCGATGTCGATATTGTCGGAATGGGACGCGGACTCATTGCAGAGCCGAACTGGGTCAGCAAGGTGCAGAACGGTGAGGAAGAGATTCTCCGTAAATGTATCTCCTGTAACGTCGGCTGTGCGGGCAACCGAATCGGCGTCAACCGCCCGATCCGCTGTACCGTCAACCCGGCTGTTCCGGAGGGCGATATCTACAAGAAGCTGAAAGTCAATAAAAACTGCAACGTAGTTGTAGTCGGCGGCGGTACAGCCGGTCTGGAAGCAGCCTGCACGGCAGCCGAGGTTGGATGCAACGTATTCTTATTAGAAAAGAGTGGTAAATTAGGCGGACTTTCCACCTTCATCTCCGACCTGCCAAGCAAGAACCGTATGAAAGACTTCCCGAAATATCTGGAAGCACGTGCGAAGAGACTGAAAAACCTGTATGTTTTCCTGAACTGCGAGGCAACCGTGGACAAGATCAAACAGTTCAAGCCGGATATCATTGTCAACGCAACCGGTTCCGTTCCAGTCGTTCCGCCGATCAAGGGACTCAAGGAAAACATTGCAGCCGGTCATGTCGATACCATTTTCGAGATGATTCAGAAAGTAAAAGCCGGAGAATACCCGGATGATTTCTGCAAGGGCAAAAAAGTGGTTGTAGTCGGCGGCGGCTCCGTTGGTCTGGATGTTGTGGAGTATTTCGCACCGCGCGGCGCGGAGTGTACCATTGTGGATATGCTCCCGCAGATTGGTATGCTGGCAGATCCGATCACGAAATGTTCCATGCGTGAGACCCACGACAAATATGGTGTGAAAGAGTACGTGAATACTGCGCTGCAGGAAGTCAAAGAAAACGCATTTACCGTGAAGCTGCCGGATGGTACGATCGAGGATCTGAACTTTGACCTCGGTTTCAACTGTCTGGGAATGCGCGCCAACAATCCGATTCTGGCACAGCTTGAAGAGGCATTTGACAACACAGATACCTTCATTTACCCGATCGGAGACTCTGTCCGCGCCCGCCGTATCATGGAGGGAACGATGGAAGGACGTGCGATTCTGAACGTGCTGGAAGCGAGAGGATTTTTAGAGCTGGCACCGTTGGAGTAAGAAATTGAATATCGTATTTGAAAGATTCTGACTGTTCGCTGAACGAATGATATCATTTTATTTGATTATAAAAAATAGAGAAGAAAAGAGGAAATTATCATGCCAAACATTACAGGACATACCGAATTAGTAGGATTAATGGCTTACCCGATCCGTCATACACAGTCTCCGACCACCCACAACCTTGCCTATGACAAGAATGGTGACGATGTTATCCAGCTTGCGTTTGAGGTAGACAACGATACCCTGGAAGCAGCGGTTGAGAGTATCCGTGCGCTGAAGATGCTGGGTTCCAACATCTCCATGCCGAACAAGACCGTCGTTCACAAATATCTGGATGAGGTAGATGAGGCTGCAAAGCTGTGCGGCGCGATCAACACTGTAGTCAACACCCGTGACAAAGACGGCAATGTAACCGGATACCTGAAGGGTTACAACACTGACGGTATGGGCTACTGGCAGGGAATCAAGGAAGAAGGCATTGATTTCAAGGGAATGAAGATGGTTCTCATCGGTACCGGCGGTGCAGCAACCGCTATCGCAGTACGCGGCGCACTGGACGGCATTGCAGAGCTGCATATCTTCAATATCAAAGATAAATTCTATGCACGCGGCGAGGAGATCGTTGATATCATCAACAAGAACTCTAACTGCAAGGCCGAGATGCATGACCTGGGCGATCTGGCACTCTTAAAAGAGAAAATGCACGAAGCAGACATTTTCTGTGATGCAACCGGCGTTGGTATGCACCCGCTGGAGGATCTGTCCAATATCCCGGATCCGTCCTATTTCCGCAAGGATCTGATCGTAACTGATACGGTATATGCACCGCGTGAGACTGTGATGATGAAGCAGGCCAAAGAAGCTGGCTGCACCCGCGTATACAACGGCATGAGCATGATGCTGTTCCAGGCGCTGATCGCGATTGAACTGTATACAGGAAAATCAACACCGGTGGATTACATGAAGGAGAAGCTAGGAATCTAATTAAACTATATCCCCTACAGTTATACCTGCTATTCCGCATTAGCACTTGCGTTCATATCCTGATTCGGGTATAATAATAAAACACACTTTCAATGTAAAGTGCAAAAGTGATTTGAATGAATACAAGTGAAGAAGGATGAGACAGATGGATGAATTAAAGAAGCTGCGAAATGATTTGGACATGTGCGACGAGATTCTGATCGATGCCCTGCGGATGCGCTGCCAGATTATCCAGGAGATTACAAATTATAAACAGAAAAACGGACTTCCGATTTACCAGGCAGAGGAGGAAGAGCGCAAGAAGAGCAAGATGCTTGCGAAGCTGGATGATTATGAATACAAAAAGTCAATCATGGCAGTTTACGACAGCATCCTCTACCGGAGCAAACGGATCCAGTCCCATGAGTTGTTTGGGTTCAATATTTTCCTGATCGGATTTATGGGAGTCGGAAAGAGTACCGTTTCGAATGCACTGCAGAATACCTTTGCGATGGATGTGGTGGAAATGGATGAAATGATCGCGAAAAAGAACAACATGAGCATTTCCGAGATCTTCGATCTGCACGGCGAGGCATATTTCCGCAACGAGGAGACAAACCTGCTGAAGGAAGTAGGGAAAGAGAAAAATAAGATTGTATCCTGCGGCGGCGGTGTGGCGATGCGGGAGGTCAATATCCAGGAGATGAAGAAGAGCGGCAAGGTTATACTTCTGACTGCAAAGCCGGAGACGATTCTGGAGCGTGTCAAAGAGAACCATGACCGTCCGCTTCTGGAAAATAATAAGACAGTGGAATATGTTTCCGAACTGATGGAGAAGCGCAGACCGGCGTATGAAGCGGCAGCGGATATTGTGATCGCGACCGATGGAAAATCAGCGAATGAGATCTGCGAGGAGATCATTGCACAGGTGAAGAAGTTTAAATAATGTGACTGCTCAGAAAGTTCTGACAGAGAAAACGAAAGGGGAAAAAAGATGTCGAATCATATCACAGGACACACAGGTTTACTTTGTTTACTGGGAAGCCCGGTCGCACACAGTGTTTCGCCGGAGATGCACAACGAGGCGTGCAGCCAGTTGGGTCTGGATTATACATATCTGGCGTTTGATGTGCCGGAAGAGAAGATGCCGCAGGCGGTTGAGGGACTGCGGACGATGGGCGCGCGCGGCTGGAATATCACGATGCCGGGCAAAAATATCATGTGCAAGCTGGCAGACAAGGTTTCACCGGCTTCCGAGATTTCCGGCGCCTGCAATACGATTGTCAACGACGACGGTGTTCTGACTGCTTATACGACCGATGGCGTCGGATTTATGCGTGCAGTTGCAGAAAATGGTGTAGACATCATTGGCAAGAAAATGACGCTTTTAGGCGCTGGCGGCGCCGCAACCGCGATTCTTGTACAGGCAGCTTTAGACGGCGTGGCAGAAATTAACGTATTTAACGTCAAGGACGCGTTCTATCCGAGAGCCGAGGAGATTGTAAAGAAACTGAACGAGCGCACAGGGTGCAAGGTAACCCTGCATGATTACTCCGATCCGGAGATCCTGCGCCAGTCCATCGCAGACAGCGCGATTCTGGTAAATGGTACTTCCGTCGGCATGGCTCCGAAGACAGACAACACGATCATTACTGATACAACGATGTTCCACAAAGACCTGTTCGTATTCGATGTCATCTACAATCCTCAGGAGACCCGTTTACTGCGCGAAGCAAGAGCGGCAGGCTGCAAGACCAGCAACGGTATGTACATGCTTCTCTATCAGGGAGCTGCATCCTTCGAACTCTGGACAGGACAGCAGATGCCGGTGGAGATCATTAAAGAGAAATATTTTACAAAATAGGATTTGAAGAACGGCACACCGCATTCTCGTTGCTTAGTGATGAGAATGCGGTGTGCCGTTTTTCATCATTTATAAACCTTTATGCCCACAAATCTGCTCCTCCAGCACACTCATCAGCACCTTCATATCAATCGGCTTCGCCACATGATCATTCATTCCGGATTCCAGCGCCCGCTCTTTATCCTCTGTAAATGCATTCGCTGTCATCGCAACGATCGGAATGCCAGCCTTCTTCTTATCCGAAAACCGCCGGATCGCCCGCGTTGCCTTGTAGCCGTCCATGATCGGCATCTGGATATCCATCAGAATCAAATCATAATAATCTTCCGGCGCTTTTTGCAGCATTTCCAGGCAGGCAACCCCGTCATTTGCCCGTTCGACCAAAAGCCCCTCGCGGGTCAAAAGTTCGATGGAAATTTCGGCGTTCAGATCATTATCCTCCGCAAGAAGAATCCGGCAGCCGGATAGAGTCTGGGCAGCTGTTTCATCGAATGCGGTAGGCTCTGTTTCCTCCCGCGAGGAAATCCGGCATGGGATCCGGACAGTAAACGTTGAACCTTCTCCGAGCTTGCTCTTTACCTCGATCGTTCCATGCATCAGATCTACCAGATTTTTCACGATTCCCATGCCAAGCCCGGTGCCTTCAATGCCGCTGACGGTGGAAGAACGCTCCCGTGAAAATGATTCAAAAATATGCGACTGGAATTCCTCGGAAATGCCGATGCCGGTATCGGTGATTGCGATTTCTGTGATACACCAGCCGTCCGTTTCACCAGGCTCCTGGCGGAGGGCACAGGAGATCGTCCCGCCCTTGGCGGTATATTTGATTGCATTGCTCAAAATATTCAATATAATTTCGGACATATACGTCATGTCAATGTAGATATATGGGTACGAAATGTCCTTGTTCACATGAAAATGCTGCTGTTTTTCTTCCAGGGCAGTCTGAACCATGACGATACAGGAATCAAAACTTTTCTCAGTCTGGACGGAGGTTTCTTCAATGTGTATCTGGTTATTCTCAATCTGTGAAAACTGAAGAATATTGTTGATGATAGAGAGCATCTTTTCACCGGAAATATGGATCTTGTCCATATATTCACCGATTTTTTCCGGTTCCTGCAGATGGTTTCTGGCAAGTTCTGCATAACCGAGGATCGCATTCATCGGTGTCCGGATATCATGCGACATATTGAACAGGAAGGTCGATTTCGCCTTGTTGGCTGCCTCTGCTGCTTTTGCGGTCTGTTCCAGAAGCTGCTGCTGGGTGAGTTCTCTGGACTTCTGTTTCTTTGTATAAAAATAGGAAATAACAATTAGCAGAAGTGCTATCATGCTCGCGGCAGCGGCGATTCCAAAGGAGGAACGGTTGATCGCCTCAATCGATCGGTAAGTGTCTTCCATATCAATCTCGATACAGAGGGCACCGAGAATGTCATTGGTTCCGTCGGAGGCAATGACCGGATAGCAGGCGGTAAAAATATGCCCCCATGTGGTATCAATGATCTTTTGTGAGTGGATCGTTTTGCCGGAGAGGGCAGCTTCCAGATACGGAACCATTTCCTCTTCCAGGTAGGTGCCCGGATAAGCAAAATCAGGTGCTTCCAGATCCAGGCCATCGATCAGGTAGATGGGTTTTCCGCCCGGTCCACGCTTGGCAGTGTATAAGTAGCGCGTCGAATTGAGGCTGCGAAGCTCATTTAAATAAGACTGCAGGCTTCGATACTGCGCGGAGTTCATATCGGATTTTGTATTGATCTGTTCAAAATCAGCCCGCGTCAGCCGGCTCGATATCGCCCGGTGAACCGCGTCCGAACAGGAAATATTCCGTTCTACGGCGGCGCTCAGGGTGATGCGGCTGTTGCTTTTCAGCAGTGCAACGGTGTATAAGGAAATGAAAAATACTGCCAGAAGAAGCAAAAAGGTAAAGTTAAAGGCATGATAAGAAAAGCTTCTTGATGGGATATTTTCGTTGGATGGATGGTTCATAAGTTAGATTCAACTTTCATGTAAATGCAGGGTTTATAGTTAAAAAACAGATCGAGTTGTTGATAATAAATGTAACATAAAACAGGTAAATCGGCAAGAAAGATATGCTTACATGAAAATTTAAAAAAAAAATTTTCACAAATTCTTCATAAAAAATTAGCACTCTACTCTTGACAGTGCTAACAACAAGTGTTATATTACTGCTAGAACAAAAGAAGACCAAAAGGTTTTCACAGATTGTTCGAAAGGAGGCAGGTTTATGAATATCAGTAAATTTACCCAGAAGTCTCTGGAAGCCGTTCAAAATACGGAAAAGCTGGCGTATGAATATGGAAACCAGCAGATTGATCAGGAACATTTGCTGTACAGTCTTTTGACTGTGGAAGACAGCTTGATTTTTAAATTAATAACAAAGATGGGAATCTCGGGCGACCAGTTCCGTGATGAGGTGCAGCAGGCGATTGGAAAGCTGCCGAAGGTATCCGGCGGTCAGGTGTATTTCTCCAACGATGCCAACAAGGTGCTGGTGAACGCGGAGGACGAAGCCAAGGCGATGGGGGACGAGTATGTTTCCGTCGAGCACTTATTTCTGGCGATGTTAAAACAGCCGAATAAGGCGGTCAAGGAACTGTTCCGTCTCTACGGCATTACGAAAGAGAGCTTTTTGCAGGCGCTTTCGACCGTGCGCGGCAACCAGCGTGTCGTCAGCGATAATCCGGAGGCAACGTATGACACTTTAAATAAATACGGTTACGATCTGGTGGAACGTGCGAGAGATCAGAAGCTCGATCCGGTCATCGGCCGTGACAGTGAGATCCGTAACGTGGTTATGATTCTCTCCAGAAAGACGAAAAACAACCCTGTTCTGATTGGTGAACCTGGCGTCGGTAAGACAGCCGTTGTCGAAGGACTGGCACAGCGTATCGTGCGCGGCGATGTCCCGGAGGGCTTGAAGGACAAGAAATTGTTTGCCCTGGATATGGGCGCTCTGATGGCGGGCGCGAAGTACCGCGGCGAGTTCGAAGAGAGACTGAAAGCGGTGCTTGACGAGGTCAAGAAGAGCGAGGGACAGATTATTCTGTTTATCGATGAGCTGCATACGATCGTCGGCGCGGGCAAATCCGAGGGCGCGATGGATGCCGGGAATATGCTGAAGCCGATGCTGGCGAGAGGTGAACTGCACTGTATCGGTGCGACGACCCTGGATGAGTACCGTAAATATATCGAAAAAGACGCGGCTCTGGAACGTCGTTTCCAGCCGGTTCACGTTGATGAGCCGACCGTGGAAGATACGATTTCCATTCTGCGTGGTCTGAAAGAGAGATATGAGGTTTACCACGGAGTCAAGATTACCGACTCTGCGCTTGTATCGGCGGCAATCCTCTCGGATCGTTATATCACGGATCGTTTCCTTCCGGATAAGGCGATCGACCTGGTCGATGAAGCGTGCGCGATGATCAAGACCGAGATGGATTCAATGCCGGCGGAGCTGGATGAACTGTCGAGACGTATCATGCAGTTGCAGATTGAAGAGGCTGCGCTTAAGAAAGAGACTGACCACTTAAGTCAGGATCGTCTGGCAGAACTGCAGAAAGAACTGGCAGAACTCAAGAGTAGCTTTTCGACCCAGAAAGCCCAGTGGGAGAATGAAAAATCTTCCGTTGATAAGCTGTCCAAGCTGCGTGAAGAGATTGAACATGTAAATGGCGAGATTCAGGCAGCGCAGCAGGCGTATGACCTCAACAAAGCGGCTGAACTCCAGTACGGCAAGCTGCCGGAACTGCAGAAACAGTTGGAGGAAGAGGAAGAGAAAGTGAAAAATCAGGATCTCAGTCTGGTACATGAGAGTGTCACCGAGGATGAGATTGCCCGGATTATTTCGAAGTGGACCGGTATTCCGGTTGCCAAACTGACCGAGAGCGAGCGCAGCAAGACCCTGCATATGGACGAACTGCTGCATAAACGTGTCATCGGACAGGATGAGGGCGTTACCAAGGTAACGGAGGCGATTATCCGTTCCAAAGCGGGCATCAAGGATCCGACGAAACCAATCGGTTCGTTCCTGTTCCTAGGTCCGACCGGTGTCGGCAAGACAGAGCTTGCAAAAGCGCTGGCGGAGGCATTGTTTGACGATGAGAACAACATGGTTCGTATCGATATGAGTGAATACATGGAGAAACATTCCGTTTCCCGTCTGATCGGAGCGCCGCCAGGATATGTCGGATATGACGAGGGCGGTCAGCTGACCGAGGCAGTACGGCGCAAACCGTATTCCGTTGTCCTCTTCGATGAGGTTGAGAAAGCGCACCCGGATGTATTTAACGTCCTGCTGCAGGTTCTGGATGATGGACGTATCACGGATTCGACCGGCAAAACTGTCGATTTCAAGAATACGATCCTGATTATGACCTCCAACATCGGTTCCCAGTATCTGCTGGATGGCATCGATGAAAAGGGACAGATCAAGCCGGAGGCGGAAAGCTCCGTTATGCATGACTTGAGAGCGCACTTCCGTCCGGAGTTCCTGAACCGTCTGGATGAGATTATTCTCTTTAAGCCGCTGACGAAAGGCAACATCGGAGGCATCATTGAGCTTCTGATTGCAGATGTCAACAAACGTCTGGCGGATAAGGAGTTAAAGATTGCCCTGACGGACGAGGCAAAGGATTTCATCATTGAAAATGGCTACGATCCGGTTTACGGTGCAAGACCGCTGAAACGGTACCTGCAGAAGAACGTTGAGACACTGGCAGCGAAGCTGATTCTGGCGGACGGCGTCCGTGCGGGCGATACGATAGAGATCGGGCTTTCGGATGGCAAGCTGACGGCTTCGGCTGTCCATAGCGCGTAAGCGGAAAACGTCTTACGGCGGATTTATAACTATTATATAGAAGAAACAATAGGGCGCGGAGAAGTGCGAAAGAGCTTCCTCTGCGCTCTTTTTATGTATTTCTGAGATTTTCACAGTCTTGACATTGCCCGGCAACTTTACTAAAATGATTCCATAATGACCGGACTATATCATTTGTTCCGGAAGTCAGTCAGATGAGGAGAAGATGAGATGAAAATTGCGATTGGAAATGACCATTCGGCGGTAGAACTGAAGAACATTATTGTGGATTTCCTGAAAGAAAAAGGAATCGAAGTGTTAAATCTGGGTACAGACAGCAGCGAGAGCTGTGATTATCCAGTTTATGGAGAGAAGGTAGGTCGTGCAGTTGTTTCCGGCGAAGCCGATCTGGGTATCGCAATCTGCGGTACCGGTCTTGGTATTTCACTGGCAGCTAACAAGGTAAAAGGCGTGCGCGCCTGCGTGTGCAGCGAGCCGTACACAGCGGTGATGTCCCGCCGCCACAACGATGCCAATGTACTTTGCTTCGGCGCCCGCGTGGTAGGAAGTGAGCTTGCGAAGATGATCGTTGACGAGTGGATCAACGCAGAATTTGAGGGCGGACGCCATCAGAGACGCGTGGATATGATTATGGCGATTGAGGAGAAAGACTGATTCAGAGTCAGAGGTAACGGATGAAATCATAAGGCAGGCTGACAGCAGGATGCGGGATGCCTGTGAGAACAAAAAGAGGCAGCTGTAAAGAGATGGAGCAGCTGCGAAAAGAACAGGAGGAAGCAGGAAATGATCACAGAAGATATTCGCTACATCGGTGTAAACGACCATGACATTGACTTGTTTGAGGGGCAGTATCAGGTGCCAAATGGTATTTCATATAACTCATACGTGATTATGGATGAAAAGATCGCGATCATGGATACGGTAGACAAGCGCAAACAGACGGAATTTCTGGAAAATCTGGAAACCGCACTGGCTGGAAGAACCCCGGATTATCTGGTAATCAGCCACATGGAGCCGGATCATGCATCAAGTATCCAGGCAGTCGTAGAACGGTACCCGGAAATCACACTGGTAGGCAATGCGAAGACATTTCCGATGCTGAAACTGTACTTTGATCTTGATACCAGCCGTGCGCTGACGGTCAAGGAGGGCGATACCCTGAAACTGGGGCGCCATGAGCTGACGTTCGTCATGGCACCGATGGTACACTGGCCGGAAGTTATGGTAAGCTATGATTCCTGCGACAAGGTGCTGTTCAGCGCCGACGGTTTCGGCAAGTTCGGTGCGCTTGATGTGGATGAGGACTGGGACTGCGAGGCGAGACGCTATTATTTCAATATTGTAGGAAAATATGGAATGCAGGTGCAGGCACTTCTTAAGAAAGTAGCCGGTCTTGAGATCCAGCTCATCTGCCCGCTGCATGGACCGGTTCTGAAAGAGACGATCGGTCATGTGCTTGAAAAATACCAGATTTGGAGCAGCTATGGCGTCGAGTCTGAGGGTGTATTTATCGCATATGCGTCCCTGCATGGCAATACCGAGGATGCGGCGAAGAAATGCAAGGAAATTCTTGAGAAAAAAGGATGCCCGAAGGTGGCAATCGCGGATCTGGCGCGCGGTGATATGGCGGAGGCGCTGGAAGATGCATTCCGGTATGGAAAAATTGTATTGGCAGCACCGTCCTATGACGCGGGTGTGATGCCGGTTATGGCAGATTTCCTGCACCACTTACAGAGCAAGAATTACCAGAAACGCACCGTTGCCCTGATTGAAAACGGTTCCTGGGCGCCGAGTGCAGCGCGCACGATGAAGGGAATGCTGGATGCGATGAAGGAGATCACGGTGGTTGAACCGGTCGTTACGGTTCGCGGGGCGCTCAAGGAGAGCGATATTCCGTCGCTGGAGCAGATGGCGGAAGCGCTGCTGGCATAAGAAGCGTCTGGTGACAGAATGAGCTTGTTTGCTTTTGGCAGATGGCGAAGTAAATGAGCAGAGAAATTCAAAAAATTGCGAAATAGTGAGCGTATTTAATGAGACTTGAAAAAGGCTTTTTTAAATAAAAAATCCGGAGAGACAAAAAATCCACTTGATGATTTTGTATGGATGACAGAAAAAGAATAGGAGAAACAGACATGGTAGATGAGGTAATGAAGTTCATTACAGAGGCAGACCCGGAAGTGGGAGAAGCCATTGAAGCAGAGGCAGCCCGTCAGAGAAGAAACCTGGAGCTGATCGCTTCGGAGAATATTGTATCGGAGCCGGTTATGATGGCGATGGGATCGGTATTAACCAACAAATATGCGGAGGGATATCCGGGAAAACGTTACTACGGCGGATGCCAGTGTGTCGATGTTGTAGAGTCCATCGCGATCGAGAGAGCGAAAAAACTGTTTGGCTGTGATTATGCAAACGTACAGCCGCATTCCGGCGCGCAGGCAAACATGGCGGTATTTATCGCAATGCTGAAACCGGGTGATACTGTTATGGGCATGAACCTGGATCACGGCGGACATCTGACACACGGAAGCCCTGTCAATTTCTCCGGTTTATATTTCAACATTGTGCCGTATGGTGTCGATGACAATGGCGTGATTGATTACGAAGAGGTAGAGCGCATTGCACTGGAAGCAAAACCGAAGCTGATCATTGCAGGTGCAAGTGCCTATGCAAGAGAGATTGATTTCAAACGTTTCCGTGAAATTGCAGACAAAGTAGGCGCATACCTGATGGTCGATATGGCTCATATCGCTGGTCTGGTAGCAGCCGGTCTTCACCAGAGCCCGATTCCGTATGCAGATGTTGTTACGACAACCACTCATAAGACACTGCGCGGACCGAGAGGCGGTCTGATTCTGGCAAATAAGGAAGCAGCTGAGAAGTTCAACTTCAACAAGGCGATTTTCCCGGGAACCCAGGGCGGTCCGTTAGAGCACATCATCGCTGGCAAGGCAGTCTGCTTCGGCGAGGCGCTGAAACCAGAATTTAAAGAGTATCAGCTTCAGGTAAAGAAGAATGCAGCAGCGCTGGCAGCCGCACTTCAGAAGCAGGGATTCAAGATTCTGACCGGCGGAACCGATAACCACCTGATGTTAGTCGATCTGCGCGGCATGGATATTTCCGGTAAAGAGCTGCAGAACCGCTGCGATGAAGTATACATTACCCTGAACAAAAACACCGTTCCGAACGACCCGAGAAGCCCGTTCGTTACCTCCGGTGTCCGCATCGGTACTCCGGCTGTTACCACCCGTGGACTCAAAGAAGAAGACATGGAAGTCATCGCAGAGTGCATCTGGCTGGCAGCTACCGACTTCGAGAACAAGGCAGATTACATCCGTGCGGAAGTGACGAAGCTGTGTGAGAAGTATCCGTTATATAAATAAGTAGAGAAGAATACGGAGCGAAAAATTTGCCAGTCTATAGATTCAGAAAAATGCTGGAAAATTAATGCACAAATAACAATAAGAAAAAGGCTGTATTGCCTGCCGCATAGAAGCGCGCGGTGGGTGATACAGCCTTTTTTATTTCAACCATTTTTCCTAGAAATTAAGTTTTTGTCCAATTCCTTTTTCCATTGCTTTTTCATAGATAAGCTGTGCCGTCCGCACATCAAAGAGTCCCATGCCGACGGATTTAAAGCAGCGGGTCTCGTTCTGCTCATGCGGATGTCCCTGCTTGGTATCTTCGATCAGATCCTCGATAAAGTGGACGCGCCAAAGATGTGGAAAGGCTTCCACTGGCCAAAGATCATAACTGCCAGTGCC
>OIZE01001167.1_pt1 | contig 17376 bp, 16 predicted proteins | sample 1588421 | NCBI WGS metagenome assembly OIZE01 (sample SAMN03283251) | human gut metagenome | biome: human-associated habitat; material: feces | host: Homo sapiens | place: USA | collected 2013 | reverse complement strand
GCTGCGCCCCCTCTCGCCCCCAACATCACCCCGCAAAAGCACCCCCACCCGGTCTCCCGGATGGGGGCTCTCCACTTTTGCTCATTTCCCGTAGGAATCATAAACCTCTTTCAAAAGGTGCGGGTAATCGGTCATGATGCCGTCCGCCCCTATTCCAATGAGATACCGCATCTCCTCCGGGTCGTTGATGGTCCAGTAGTGTACCGCCAGGTTGTGGCTGTGCATCCGCTTTACAAAGGCCTCGGTCGCCAGGTTTAGGATGGAAGCCTTCACCGGCAGCTGGAATACGCACATCTGGTCGCCGAAGAACACATCCGCGTTCACTGCCTGCAAAAGGTAGAACTTTGCCACGCCGCCTACCCCCGGCGAGCACATAAAGCTCTCCGGCACCTCCCCGGCCTTTTGCAGCCGCTGGTACTCCTCGTATATCTCATCGTGGAAGCTGGCCAGCACCACCCGGTCCCAGGCATCGTACTGCTCCAGCAGGCGCAGCACCTCCTTCATGGCCTTCATGCCGGTCTCTCCGCTCTGCTTTATCTCCACATTGATGCGGTTCTGCGGGAAGGCCGCCAGCAGCTCCTCCAGCGTCGTCACCAAGAAGACCTCCTCGTCCCTCGGCGTCACCCCATCAGGGTACTCCACATCAGCCGGAGTCTTTTGCCGCCCGTCCCTATCGGTAAAGCGTACCCGCTCTCCGCTCAGCTGCATCTCCTCGGTGGGGTTGGTGTAGCCAAAGTCCACCTTCTGCGCCATCAGGTCGCTGTAATTCCAGTCGATGATCCGCCCGGTCACATTGGTCTTGCGGTCCAGCGTCGTATCGTGAGAAAGGATGACCACCCCGTCCCTAGTAATGGAAACATCGGTCTCCATCATTGCATTTTTATCCACGCTGTATGCATTATAGAAAGCCTCCAGTGTATTATCCGGGAACTCCTTATTCCCGCCGCCGTGGGCGATCAGCAGCGGCAGCGCGCCCTCCTTCATCATCGGGTTCGCCAGGGCATAGTTCTCCCGCCGGGGCAGTACCCCCAGCACCGCGTAAAGGAGGATCAACCCCGCCAGAATCCCCAGCACGATTCTCCAGCCTTTCTTCAGTCCCTTCTTTTTGGTCATTGTCTGCTCCGCCATGGGCCGCTCCTCCCCGTTTCTCCTGTTCTTGTGTATCTTGCTTCTTCATTATAGCAAATTCTCCCCCGCAGCGCAAAGCAAAAAACCACCCCCACCCGGTCTCCCGGATGGGGGCAGTCGTTCTTCTGTTAAGGCTTATTTCCCGGCCTTGATGGCAGCCTGCGCGGCAGCCAGACGGGCGATCGGTACACGGAAGGGAGAGCAGGAAACATAGTCCAAGCCTACACGGTCGCAGAACTCCACGCTGGTGGGGTCGCCGCCGTGCTCGCCGCAGATGCCCAGGCCCAGGTTGGGACGGGTCTGGCGGCCCAGCTTCACGCTCATCTCGATGAGCTTGCCAACGCCCTTCTGGTCCAGATGGGCAAAGGGATCGCTCTCGTAGATCTTGTTCTCATAGTAATAATTGAGGAACTTACCGGCATCGTCACGGCTAAAGCCGAAGGTCATCTGGGTCAGGTCGTTGGTGCCGAAGGAGAAGAAGTCCGCCTCGGTCGCGATCTCGTCGGCGGTCAGGGCCGCGCGGGGAATCTCGATCATGGTGCCTACTTCGTACTTCATGTCCACGCCTGCCTCGGCAATCAGCTTATCGGCAGTCTCTACTACGATATCCTTAACGAACTTCAGCTCTTTCACCTCGCCTACCAGCGGGATCATGATGTGAGGAGTGATCATGGTGCCCAGCTTCTTGGAGGCGGAGATGGCAGCCTTGATCACAGCGGTGGTCTGCATCTCGGCAATCTCAGGGAAGGAAACCGCCAGACGGCAGCCGCGGTGGCCCATCATCGGGTTGAACTCGTGCAGGGAAGCGATAACGGCCTTCAGCTCGTCCACGCTCATGTTCAGCTCGCCGGCGATCTCCACAATGTCCTCTTCCTTGGTGGGCAGGAACTCATGCAGAGGGGGATCCAGGTAACGGATGGTCATGGGACGCTCGCCCATTACCATGTACATGGCCTCAAAGTCGCCCTCCTGATAGGGCTCGATCTTGGCCAGAGCGGCGCGGCGCGCCTCTACGGTGCGGGCCACGATCATCTCACGGACCGCCTTGATGCGGTCGCCCTCGAAGAACATGTGCTCGGTACGGCACAGGCCAATGCCCTCAGCGCCGAAGTCAACAGCGTGCTTGGCGTCACGGGGGTTATCGGCGTTGGTAAAGACCTTCAGACGGCGAACGCTGTCGGCCCAGCCCATAAAGCGGCCAAAGTCGCCGGAAATGGTCGCATCGGTGGTGGGGATGGCCTCGCCGTAAATGCAGCCGGTGGAACCATCGATGGAAAGCCAGTCGCCCTCGTGGTAGGTCTTGCCGCCCAGGGTGAACTGCTTGTTGTCATAGTCTACATTGATATCGCCGCAGCCGGAAACACAGCAGGTGCCCATGCCGCGGGCTACTACGGCGGCGTGGCTGGTCATACCGCCGCGCACGGTCAGGATGCCCTGAGAAACCACCATGCCCTCGATATCCTCGGGGGAGGTCTCCAGACGGACCAGGATGACCTTCTTCATCTTGCCGCTCTCTACGGCGTTCTTGGCATCCTCAGCGGTGAATACCACCTGGCCGCAGGCAGCGCCGGGGGAAGCCGCCAGGCCCTTGCCGATGACCTCGGCCTTCTTCAGCGCCTCAGCGTCAAACTGGGGATGCAGCAGGCTGTCCAGCTGCTTGGGCTCTACGCGCAGCACTGCCTCTTTCTCGGTGATCATGCCCTCGTCCACCAGGTCAACGGCGATCTTCAGGGCGGCGGCAGCGGTGCGCTTGCCGTTACGGGTCTGCAGCATATACAGCTTGCCGTTCTCGATGGTGAACTCCATATCCTGCATATCGCGGTAATGCTTCTCCAAACGGGAGGCAATGTCCACAAACTGCTTATAAACCTCAGGCATCTCCTCAGCCAGCTTGCTGATGGGGGAAGGAGTACGGATACCGGCTACTACATCCTCGCCCTGGGCGTTGATGAGGTACTCGCCGAACAGCGCCTTCTCACCGGTGGCGGGGTTACGGGTAAAGGCTACGCCGGTGCCGCTGGTGTTGCCGCTGTTGCCGAAAGCCATGGACTGAACATTGACGGCGGTGCCCCAGTCGTAGGGGATCTCGTTCATGCGGCGATAAACATTGGCGCGGGGGTTATCCCAGCTGCGGAATACGGCCTTGACAGCCTCGATAAGCTGTACCTTGGGATCCTGGGGGAAATCCTCGCCCTTTTCCTTCTTGTAGAACTCCTTAAAGCGGACCACCAGCTCCTTCATGTCCTCGGTGTCCAGGTCCACATCGTTCTTTACGCCCTTCTTTTCCTTCAGCTCGTCAATGATCTCCTCGAAGCGCTTCTTGGAAAGCTCCATAACAACATCGGAGAACATCTGGATGAAACGGCGATAGCTGTCGTAAGCAAAGCGGGGGTTGTTGGTCTGCTTGGCCAGGCCCTGTACGGATTCGTCGTTCAGACCCAGGTTCAGGATGGTATCCATCATGCCGGGCATGGAAGCGCGGGCGCCGGAACGCACGGAGACCAGCAGGGGGCTCTCCACATCGCCAAACTTCTTGCCAACCTTCTTTTCCAGCTTCTCCAGGTATACAAAGATGTCAGCCATGATATCCTCATTGATCTGGCGGCCATCGGTGTAGTACTGGGTGCAGGCCTCGGTGGTAATGGTAAATCCGGGGGGCACGGGCATGCCGGCATTGGTCATCTCGGCCAGGTTGGCGCCCTTGCCGCCCAGCAGCTCACGCATGTCCTTGTTGCCCTCTTCAAACATATAGAGGTACTTTTTCTTGCCGCTTTCCGCAGCGTGTTTCTTCCCAAACATTTTAGCGTTGTCCTCCTTGGATAAATTAAATTCTCCGGTCAGGCTACGGGGGAAATGCCCGTCCGGCACATTGGCGCATTGGCACCATTGTTATTATTATAACACGCTTTCATGCGAATGCCACAGTTTTTTTGATAGATTTTCGGTCTGTTTTCATAGGATTTCTCCTATAAGTTGCTGCAAAAATGCCTTATTCCCCCCTTCCCAGGCCAAAGCTCTCCTTTCCTCTGTGGATAACGCCTAATTTTCCCGCCCGGCGGCGGCATTTTTTCTCCCTCTTTAGCCGCTTCTCCCCTTGCAAAAGCCCGCCAAACAGCCCATAATATTAAATAGATAATGTCCCCGTGCGGCCTGCGGCCCGCCGCCGCCCTTGGCGGGTCATAGCCCTTGCCGCCTTGCGGTGCCCCCTCCCCCTCCTAATTTATCAGAAAAGGAGAATCCCCATGTCCAAAACCGACCCCGCCCGCGAGGCGCTGCTTACCGCGCTGGAGGCCTCCGGCGTTTCCATCCCCCTGTGGGATGGCATCCTCATCGAGGAAACCGTCCGCGTCGCCCCCGGCGCCACCATCCTGCCGGGCTGCATCCTGCGGGGCAATACCACCATCGCCGCCGGTTCGGTCATCGGCCCCGGCAGTGTCCTCACCGATGCCGTCATCGGCAAAAACTGCACTGTTAAAAATACCTATATCACCGAATCCACCCTGGAGGAGAATGTCTCCATCGGGCCGTTTTCTCAGGTCCGCCCCGGCTGCCACATCGCCGCGGGGTGCAAAATCGGCGACTTCGTGGAGGTCAAAAACTCCCATATTGGCCAAAAGACCGCCATTGCCCACCTCACCTATGTCGGCGATACCGACTGCGGCAGCGGGGTGAATTTCGGCTGCGGCGTGGCCATCGCCAATTTTAACGGCAAGGAAAAGTTCCGCACCACCATCGGCGATGGCGCTTTCCTCGGCTGCAATACCAATCTCGTCGCCCCCGTCACCATCGGGGCCGGCGCCTACACCGCCGCCGGGGCCACCGTCACCCGGGATGTCCCCGAGGACGCCATGCTCATCGCCCGCGCCGAGCAGACCGTCAAGCCCGGCCTAGCCCGCCGCTTCCGCCGGGAGAAAAAATAATCTCCCGCACCCCATTGCCCCCCTGTGTAAGGGGTAACAAATCGGCAGCGCGCCAACCCTTAGCCTCCCTTGTGTAAAGGGCGTGGCACCGTACCACCCCAAAGGCTCCCCTGTGTAAGGGGAGCTGGCAGCCGTAAGGCTGACTGAGGGGTTGACGGCGCAAACTATGGCGATAGTCTCATCTCGCCTAGCGGCGTCGCGAAGATTATGCAGGGTGCAAAGCCTGTGCGGCTCGCCGCCGGGGCGTTCCTTTTGTGCGTACGCGTCGTCGCGGGCTTTGCTCCATGTCGGGTCACCCCGCTTACGCTTGGGGTAACCCTCCAACGCTCCGCCACTCCTCCTTTCCCCAGCGGGCCTTGCGTCCCGCCGGGGGCCCCATACCAAAACACGCTTGGGGCTGTGCCCCAAGACCCCCTAACGCTCAAGCTACGGCTGGATACGAACGATGTAAACATCGTCCGTACGGCGCCGCAGATACGCTCTCAAGGTGCCTGCGGCGCATTTTATTTTGGGGATACAGCAGAAACCGAATTAAAATAAACACCTTATAAGCGTCGTCTAGCCCTAGATCCGGGAGGCTGTAGGCCTTCCGGTCGGGGCGTACCGACGCGTTGGGTCTTTAGGGCGGAGCCCTAAATGACTTTTGGTTACTTTTCTTCACAGAAAAGTAACCCCCCGCCGGGCAGGCGTGCAGTTTATGCCTTTGCAAAAGGCTCCGCCCCGCCGACAGGCGAGATGATACTTTGGCATAATTTGTGCCATCAATCCTCCGGTTCACTCCGCTCACCACCTCCCTTTACACAAGGGAGGCTATGGGACGGTGCCCTCCCCTTACACAGGGGAGGCTATGGGTTGGGGCGAGATGGGTTTGGCCTGGAAAAGAAAAAACTCCCCGTATGGGGAGCTTTTTCTATGTACGCTTATTCTTCCTGCGGTTCCCCCTTGGGGTGGTTCACCAGGTAGGAGAGGGTCAGCAGGCTATCGCCCAGGTGGACATTTACCGAGGGATATTCCTCATACTTCAGCTTAAAATCGTAGCTGGAGAAATTCCAGAACGACCGGATACCGGATTCCACCAGCGTTTCCGCCATCTGTTCGGCGGCATCCCGGGGAATACACACCACCGCCATGTGCGGGCCGTGCTGACGGCAAAATTCCGGCAGGGTGGCAATATCCTGCACCGTCAGACCATTGGGAAGCACCTGACCGATCTTCTCCGGGGATTTATCGAAGGCCCCGATCAGCTCAAAGCCGCGGTCCCGGAACAGGTCGTCCTCCCGGATGAGGCTTTGGCCGCGGGTGCCGCAGCCGATGAGAATGGCCGGGATCTTTTTTTCGACGCCCAGGATAGCGCCGATCTCTTTATACAATAGCTCCACATTGTAGCCATAGCCCTGCTGACCAAAGCCACCGAAGCAGTTTAGGTCCTGACGGATCTGACTGGCGGTGACCTTCATCTGCGCGGCCAGCTCCTTGGAGGAGATACGGGTCACGCCGCTGTGCAGCAGCATCCCCAAATAGCGGTAGTACCGCGGCAGGCGCCGGATCACCGAAATGGAAACCGTTTTTTCGTTCATGCTCGCTCACCTCGTATTATCCTGCGGCACGGTGGGGCATACGCGGGGTGCCGCTTTACCTATATGATACCGCTTTTTCGGCCGTTCGTCAACTTTTTATCTAATTTTGGGGAGGCACCTGCTTATGCACAATTGCAAACATTTCGTGAAAATTTCTCACTTTCGTTTCTTTTTGCGGTGGGATTTGTTATAATGAAAATAGAAGTACCCGCTCCGGGGCGGAGCGCTATGCAAAAATAACATAAAGGAGCGTTGACCCAGTTGGTGACTACCCGCAAGCCACAAAAACTGCATCCTACCGTGCTGGTATTGGTGACCGACCAGCTTAGCTGCGACCGTTTGATCCTGGCCGGGAGAGCCCTAGCCGATGAACACCAGTGCGTACTGGAGGTACAGAATATCGCGCGGTTTGGCAATGTGCCGGACCCCGCCGCTATAGAGCACCTGTACCGCACCAGCCTGAATGCCGGCGCCCGCATGACCGTGCATTACAGTGAAGACCCTGAACGCAGCCTGGTGCAGCTGCTGGCGGATAGTCTGCCCCACTATGTGGTGACCGGTATGCCCGGCGGCGGCAGCGACCTGCTGCCCCGGCTGTGGACTCGCTTTGAGTACCTGACCTTTTACACCGTGGACCCTGCCGGCGATGCGCAGGAGGTGACCGCGGTGGACCGCGCGCTGGTGTAAGTGCAATAAAACCGAGGAGGACAAAAGAGGTATGGAGAAGAGAACCTTTACCCTGGATTCCAGCGATGGCAAAAGCAAGCTTTCGGGCTTTTTATTCCTGCCGGAAGGACACCCCCGCGCTGTGGTACAGATCTGCCACGGCATGTGCGAGTACATCCTGCGGTACGAGGAGCTGGCCCAGCACCTGACCGACGCCGGTTATGCCGTTTGCGGTATTGATCACCTGGGGCACGGCTCCACCGCCCGTCTGAACAATGAAATGCTGGGCTACTTTGGCGAAAAAGGCGCCTGGAACAACCTGGTGGAGGATCAGGAGATCGAGCGGAAGGCCATAAGCGCCCACTTTGCCGGGCTGCCCTACTTCCTACTGGGACACAGCATGGGCTCCTTTGTGGCGCGGCTGTACGCCGCCCGCTACGGCAAAAACCTCCAGGCGCTGCTCATCAGCGGCACCGCCGGGAAGAACCCCGCCGCCGGTCCCGGCAAGGCGCTGGTTGCCTTGGTTTCGCTGTTCGGCGGCAAGAAGGGGACCTCCAAGCTGCTGTATATGCTGACCACCGGCAACAACAATAAACAGACCGAGCAAAAGACCTTGGTGGACTGGATCTGCCACGACGAGGAGGTCTGCCGCAAGTATATCAAGGACCCCTGGTGCAGCTTTATCTTTACCAATAGCGGCTACGGCGAGCTGCTGGAGCTGGTGGACCGCTGCAACCGTCCCGAATGGTATGCCGCCATGCCGAAGGACCTGCCCGTGTGGCTGTACGCCGGGGATGAGGACGCCGTAGGCAATAACGGCAAGGGCGTCACCGAGGTGTACGAGGGCCTGAAGGCCCAGGGACTAAAGGAGGTCACCATCACCCTGTACCACGGTGCCCGCCATGAGGTGCACAATGAGGCACTGAAGGAGGAGCTGTTCCGGGATATCATTGATTACCTGGACAGCCACATGCCCAAGGCCGAATGACCCACCGAAAAGTACAAATCCCCGTCTTTTGGCGGGGATTTTTGTTTCATGAAACATTTTGCCTTCACTTGACAAGAGCTCATATGCTTTTGGGAGCACACAAAAGGCGGCACAGCCACCAGTACTGCGCCGCCTTTTGCGGGATGATCTATCGGAAAAGTATGTGGTATGTATGGGTTACGCCTCTACCTTGTTTTTCTCCGCATGCATGATGGGCAGCCACTCGGTAAACGCAATGATAAGCGAAACAAAGATACAGATAGGGCTGAGCACGATGCAGTTGATAAATTCCTTACGAGCTTCGATGTACGCCTGGGTATGCATAATGATATCCTCCTCATAAACCTCTCGGGGTTTGGTTTGACACCATTATAAGGCACAGCCGCGCTAATTTTTCGGAAAAAAACTCTCCCACATAAATCTTAGCGAATAATTTATTTTTCTGTCCCGGCACAGCATGGTATAATGGGCTGGAACATTATAAATGGATAGGAGGTGAACGGCATGATCCCCAAAAAAGAATGGGCGCGGGACACCCTGCGGATGCTGCTTCTATTGGGGGCAGCGGTGGCCGTATGCAGCGTGCTTTCCCGCGTGCACGATGACAACAACCCCTTTGCCGTTCTCATCTTTGTGCTGGCTGTCGCCATAGTGGCACTGGTCACCAACGGCTATGTGTGGGGTGTTCTGGCCTCGGTCATCGGGGTGTTCTGCGTCAATTACATGTTCACCTACCCCTTTTGGAGCTTTGATATGAGCATCACGGGTTACCCGCTCACCTTCGTGGTCATGCTGGTGGTCTCGGTGGTCATCAGCACCCTTACCACTCGGGTAAAGCAAACCGAACGCCTGCGGTATGAGATCGAAAGCGAAAAGCTTCGGGCGGATCTTTTGCGGGCGCTTTCCCACGATCTGCGCACACCGCTCGCCTCCATTGAAGGTGCCGACAGCCTGCTGCTGGAGCAGCCCGACCTGAGCGAAGCGGAGCGCCGTACCCTGCTGGAGCAGATCCGTCAGGAGACCCGGTGGCTGACCCGCATCACCGAAAATATGCTCTCGGTCACCCGTATGGCCGGGGAACAGGTAAGCCTGCACCGCACCGATGAGGTGGTGGAGGAGATTGTGGACAGCGCCGTGATGAAGCTGCGGCGCAGCCGCAATGCCCTGCCGGTCACGGTCATCCGCCCGCAGGAGATCCTGACCGCCCCAATGGATGCCACCTTGATGGAGCAGGTCATTCTGAACCTTTTGGAAAATGCGGTGAACCACGCCGAGGGCGCTACCCGCATCCGGGTGGAGATCGCCGGGCAGGGGGATACCGTGATGATCGCTGTGGAGGATGACGGCGCGGGCTTCCCTCCAGAGCTGCTCCCCCAGCTTTTTGACCGCAAGCTGCTGCCGCAGCCGCGCTCCTGCGCCGATGGCCGCCGGGGACTGGGACTGGGGCTCACGCTATGCAGCGCCATCATAAAAGCACACGGCGGCCGCATGACCGCCGAAAACCGCCCCGAGGGTGGAGCGCGGGTATGCCTGTGGCTGCCTGCCGGAACCGAAGATGAGGAGGAAACCGAAGGATGAAACACTGTGATAAGATCATGATCGTAGAGGATGACGCCGGCATCCGGCACTACCTGCAAAGCACCTTGAGCAACGCGGGCTATGATACCGTCGCCGTGGGGGATGGCCGCTCGGCGCTGGCGTTGGCGGCCTCCCACTGTCCCGATTGCGTCCTGCTGGACCTGGGCCTGCCCGATATGGATGGCATTGGCATCATTCAAAGCATCCGCAAATGGAGCAGTGTTCCCATCATTGTCATTTCTGCCCGCATGACCGAGGACGACAAGGCCGGCGCACTGGATCTTGGTGCGGATGATTACCTCACCAAGCCCTTTGGCACCGTGGAGCTGCTGGCGCGCATCCGCACGGCGCTGCGCCACACCCGCCGGGCCTGCGGCGGCGAGGAAATGCGGGAGGGCCAGTACATCGTGGGGGATCTTGTCATTGACTACAATAAGCACCGGGCCTACCTGGGCGGCGAGGACGCCGGCCTGACCCCCAGTGAGTTTAAGATCCTGGCGCTGCTGGGCCGCTATGCCGGGCGGGTGCTTACCTACCAGCAGATACTGCGGGAGCTGTGGGGCCCCGCGGCCAACCCCCGGGATAACAAGCTGCTGCGGGTCCATATGGCCAACCTCCGCCGCAAGCTGGAGAAAAATCCCGAAGAACCCCGGTACCTCTTTACCGAGGTGGGCGTGGGCTACCGCCTGGCGGAGGGGGAAGGCACCGAACCGCTGGAGTCAGATTCCACCGAGGAAACCGAAGAATAAAAAAATTCCCCTGTCCACCCGCGTGGGTCTGGACAGGGGATTTTACCTTTGCTTGACAAGGACACACACGCTTTTCGGAGTTTTTGCGCGGGAGAAATGGCGTCCGAGGAAGCGCGGAGCGGCAGGCAGGCTGGCGCCTGTCAACGCGGCGCACAAAGTTGGACGGTATTTATATCCGCAAAAGCCGTATCTGCTCTTGCCAAGCGAAGGTATATTCATCACAGGGGCGGGAAGAATTCGTTCTCCCGCCGTTTTGCGTAGGTCTGCTCCAGCATGGCACGGTGGGAGCAAAACGCCGCGTCGGCGAAATATTTGGCCCCGGTGGGGCATCCCTTTACACAGGCCTGGCACTTGATGCAGATGCCGCCGCATTCCTCCGGGGACTCTCTTGGGATCGACCCCATCGGGCATCGGGCGGCGCACAGCCCGCACCGGGCGCATTTCAGGGGGTCGGTCAGCGGCTTCGCCTTCAAAAAGTGCACTGGTTCCCCATCCAGTCCCAGCGGGGTGTAGTAGGGCCCAATCGGCTCCCGGCCGGGCACCGCTGCCGGAATGGGCCGTTCCCGTTCCCGCAGCGTATGCGCCGCGTTCCGGGCAAAGGCCTCCGCCGCGGCAATATCCTCGGCATCCGGCCGGCCATGGGCCAGCGCCGGCGCAAAGGCATGCTCGCCCACCATTGCCGCCGCGGCCGCCGGGCAAAAGCCGTTCCCGGAAAGCACCTCGCACAGCTCCTTCAGGGCGTCATCATAGCCGCGGTTGCCGTACAGCACCACCGCCACGGCCGCTGCGCTCCCGCCGGTAAAGTGCCCCCGCAAAAAGGGCAGCAGCACATTGGGCAGCCGCCCCGCGTAGGTCGGGCTCCCCCAGAATATCAGATCTCCTTCGCCAAAGGCATAGTTTTGTTCCCGTGCCGGGGGCAGGGTGTAGTCCAGCTCCCGCACCGGCAGGGCCAGCGCTTCCCCGGCCGCTTTGGCCATCGCCCGCAGCACCCGCCGGGTACTGCCGCAGGCGCTAAAGTACACCGCCCACACGCTTTCAAAACGCATAAATTTCCCTCACTCGGTAAAAAGCGCCGCGTCCATTTCCCGCAGGTCGGGGGCAATCAGCGGGGTAAATTCCATCTTCTCCAGAATATCCCGCCGCAGGTCCGCCCCGGGGGCGATCTCGCACAGCAGCAGGCCCTCCGGCGTCAGGCGGAACACCGCGCGCTCGGTGATATACAGCACCTGCTGGGTCCCCTTTTGGTTGGAGTACTCCCCGGAAAAGGTGATATGCCCCACCGCCTGCCGGAACTTACGGATATTGCCGTCCTTTATGATGCGCAGCCGGCCGCCTTCCAGCCGGATCTCGCTTTCCCCGGCGGTAAAGCTGCCCATAAAGCACACCTTCTTCGCTCCCTGCGAGATATTGATGAACCCGCCGGGCCCGGGGATCTTCTCCCCAAAGCGGCTGACATTCACATTGCCCTCCCGGTCAAATTCAGCCCCGCCCAGGCACGCCACATCAATGCCGCCGCCATCATACAGGTCAAAGATATCCGGCTGCTTTATCATGGCATCGGCATTGTAGGCGGCGCCGGTCAGCAGACCGCCCTGCGGCGCCCCGCCGATCGTCCCGGATTCAATGCTGAGCGTCACCCGCTCCAGCCGTTTTTCCTCGGTCAGTACATTGGTGATGAGGGTAGGCACCCCGATCCCGAAATTAACAAAGTCACCGTCCTTTATTTCCGCGGCGGCCCGGCGGGCCATCACCTTTTTGATGTCCGGCGGCACCGGCGGCAGCCCCTCCAGCGGGATGCGCACCCGCCCGGTAAAGGCCTCCACCCAGCGCTCCTCGGTGACAAACTGCTGCCGGGAGTTCTCCTCCCGCCCTACCACGATGTAATCCACCAGGCAGCCAGGCACCACCACATCCTTGGCGTTCATGGTGTGGGCAGGAACCAGTTGATCCACCTGGGCCAGCACCAGTCCGCCGCTGTTATGGGCGGCGGCGGCCATCTCGTACTGCTCCAGCAGGAAGGCCTCCTTTTCCATGCTGATGTTCCCATCGGCATCGGCGGTGCTGCCCTTGATGATGCAGGCATCCAGCGGGAACGCCGGGAAAAAGAGCTGCTCCTGCCCGGCCAGCTCCACCAGCTGCACCACTTCCTCACCGCTTTCCCAGGCCTTTTGGTTCATGCGGCAGCCATCCCGGCGGGGATCCACAAAGGTCCGCAGGCCCACGGAGGTCAGTACCCCCGGCTTTTTGCCGGCGATGGCCCGCATCATGTGGGACATGACCCCCTGCGGAGCCATAAACAGCGCAAAATCCCCTGCGCTGATGTGGGGGTAAATGGCATTGGCCAGGCTGAGATTGCTGCACAAAAGCCGGGAGAGCATCCCCCGGTGCGCAAAATGATTGATGCCCCGGCGGCGGCCATCGCCGCCCAAGCCCGCCACATTCACCAGCCGCAGGTCACGGGGGTGGCCCTCCCGCAGGAAGCGCTCCTCCATCTCACACAGGATATCCTCCGCCAGCGAAAAGCCGATAAAGCCATCCACCGCCACCGTCATGCCATCACGGATCAGGGCGGCGGCCCCGGCGGCCGAGATCACCTTTGCCATGCTCTCTCCTCTCTCATTCCCCGGTAAATATCTGGGGCCGTTTTTCCAGGAAGGCCGTCATGCCCTCTTTGCGGTCCCGGCTTTCGCCGCATTCGCCAAAGAGGCTCCGTTCCCATTCCAGCGCTTCCTCCAGCAGCATTTCCCGTCCGCCGTTCACGCTCCGCTTAGCGCGGGTCACAGCGTAGGGGCTGTTCCGGGCGATCTCCTCCGCCAGGTTCAGTGTTTCCTCCAGCAGGCTGCCGGCAGTAAAGACCCCATTTACCAGACCCCATTCCCGGGCCGTTTCGGCGGTAATTTTCCGCCCGGTAAAGATCATCTCCTTGGCCCGCGTTTCACCGATAAGCCGGGGCAGCCGCTGGGTGCCGCCCGCCCCGCATATGGTGCCCAGGGTCACCTCCGGCACCGCAAAGCTCGCCGCCATCGAGGCGCAGCGCAGGTCACACGCCAGCGCCAGCTCACAGCCGCCGCCCAGCGCCATGCCGTTCACCGCGGCCAGCACCGGCATCGGCAGCTCCTCCAGGTTGGTGTTCAGGCGGCTGCCCAGCAGCGCCCAGTCATACAGCTCCCGGCCATCCATGGCCGCCATCTCCCGTATATCCGCCCCGGCGCAGAAGAACCTCCCCTCCCCGGTGAGTACCAGGGCCCGGGGGGCGCGGCGGCGCACCTCATCCAGCAGGGCTTCCAGCTCCGCCATGGTGCGGCGGTTCAGCACAAAGGGCTTACCCTCCCCCGTCATCGTCAGCAGGGCCAGCTCGGGGCTGGGCATGGTCAGTATCGTTTTCATGGGTTTTCTCCTTCTTCTCTCAGCCCAGCCAGATGCAGATGGGCAGCGCGATGAGGAAGGTACACAGCACCGGGATCACCGCGCAGGTCACAAAGTTATACTTATAGCTGGCCTTGTGGGTGGTGTGGCAGATGCCGAACACCGAAACAATGGAGCCGTTCCACGGCATGGAATCCAGCCCCCCGGAGCCGAGCGAGCACAGCCGGTGGATAAACTCCAGGCTGTACCCCTGCCCCGCGTAGCTCAGGAAGATCTCCTTCAGCGAGGTATACATCAGCGTCAGCCCGCCGGAGGAGGAGCCGAGGATGCAGGCGAAAATATTGCTGCCCACGGCGGCCACCACATAGGGGTTCGCGGTGGAAGCCTCCAGCAGCTCCACCGCCCAGGCATAGAAAGGGGTGATCTTCGCCACCGCACCAAAGCCCACAATGGTAGCCGTGTTGATGATGACCGTCACGGAGCTGCCCGCCGCCTGGTTCATGGTGGAGAGCATCTCTCCCCACGGAATGCTGCGCCAGAAAAGCCCCAGCGACAGCACAATGCCGATGAGCAGGCAGGCCACAATGCCGATCTCCGTCACATTAAAAAGCACGATAACAGCCGTCAGCGGGATAAAGCTGACCACGGTGCCGGGAGTGGGCCCCTCATGCTGGCGCACACCGCCCTCCGGTGGGGTAAAGTGCTCACCCCGTCCCTTTGCCTTCTTTGCCTGGCGGTTCATGTACCACACAATCAGCACCGCCATGACGACCGAAGCCGCCAAGCCGGGGATCAGCCCGGCGTAGGAGGGGGTGCCCAGGCTCTGCATCGAAACGATGTTGCAGATCTGCGGTGAAAAGGGCCCGGTCATCGCAAAGGTCCACATGCCGCCGCACACAATACCCGGCAGCAGGTAGGTGGGCAGGTCCGCCTCCTCAAAGAGCTTGAGCGCGATGGGATAGATGGCGAAGATGATGACAAAGCTGTTGATGCCGCCATAGCTCAGCAGCGCCGCCGAAATCAAGCACGCCACCATGCAGTTTTTGGCGCCGAACCACCGCACCACCGTTTCGCCGATCTTCGCCGCCGCCCCGCTGATCTGGTACAGGCTGCCCAGGATGTTCCCCAGCAGGAAGATCATAAAGTAGGAAACAAAGAAGGAGCCGACGCCCTGTACATAGGTGCCGGTCACCGAATCCAGCACCGGCAGCCCACTCATCACTGTTACCAGCAGCGCCGCCAGCGGCCCCACTATAATGGGCGAGACCCGCCGGAAGATGAGTACGGTCATGCCGCACAGTGCCAGCAGGATGCCCAGTCCGCTTAATATCACTTCATTCATGGAGGTGTACTCCTCTCTTTTCGGTCATTTTTTCCGCTTCTCTATGTGCAGAAAAGGAGGACAATGGGGCTGGCATTGTCCTCCTCTCCGCGAAGGGGAACATGAAAATGAAGAGAAAATCAATCAGAACTTCGCGTGGAAGCGCTCCTCGTATACCTTGATGAGCCCCTCCCGGAAATCGGGATGCGCGATCTTGATGAGCTCTCTGGCGCGCTCGCGCAGGGTCTTGCCCTTCAGCTGGGCAATGCCGTACTCGGTCACCACATAGTTCACATCGTAGCGGCTGGTGGTCACGGCCGCGCCCTCATCAATGAGCGGAACGATCTTGGAGATGGTGCCCTTGGCGGCGGTGCTGGGCATGGCCATAATGGTACGGCCGCCCCGGCTCATATTGGCGCCGCGTACAAAGTCCACCTGGCCGCCCACGCCGCTGATCTGCCGCAGACCCACGCAGGTGGAAACCACCTGGCCCATCAGGTCCACCTGCACGCAGGAATTGATGGAAACAAGGTTATCGTTCTGGCAGATGACACGGGGATCATTGACATAGTCCACCGGCATCATGGCCACCTCGGGGTTGTTATCCACATAGTCATACAGGCGGCGGGTGCCCATCAGGAAGGTCGCCACGCTCTTGCCTTTATGAATATTTTTCTTCGCGTTGGTGATGACACCGGCCTCTACCAGCTCTACCACGCCGTCGCTGAACATCTCGGAATGGATACCCAGGTCCTTCTTGTCCTTCAGGAACAGCAGCACCGCATCGGGAATGGCACCGATGCCCAGCTGCAGGCAGTCGCCGTCCTTCACCAGGGAGGCAATATTCTCGCCGATGGCACGCTCTACCTCGCCGATGTGGGGAGGGGCCAGCTCGATGAGGTCAGTCTCCTGCTCCACGATGTAATCCAGCTTGCTGACATGGATGAAGCTGTCACCCATGGTGCGGGGCATCTTGGGGTTGATCTGCGCGATCAGCAGGTCGGCGCACTCGGCGGCGGGCTTGGTATAGTCGCAGGAAACGCCAAAGCTGCAGTAGCCGTGCTCATCGGGGGTGCTCAGGTGCAGCAGCACTACATTGGGGTGCAGCGTGGTGCGGAACAGCTCCGGAATCTCGCTGAAGAACACGGGGGTAAAGTCACCCCGCCCCTCCTCTATGGCCTTACGGGTGCTGCCGCCCAGGAACAGGCTGTTGTGGCGGAAGTGCTTGGAGTTCTCCGGCAAGCAGTATTCCGCCTTGCCCATGGCCACCATGTGCACCACTTCCACATTCTCGTACTGCTCGGCATTGGCTACCATCGCGTCGGTCAGCAGGATGGGTTCGCCGGTCGCATGGGTCACTACCACACGGTCGCCGGATTTAATATGCTTTACCGCTTCCTCGGCGGTGGTCAGCTTCTGTTGATACAGAGTTCTCCAGTCCTCCATTGTTACACCTCATTTTCTTTTATTATCGCTTCGCAGGCAGCCGCAAGCTGCTCCCTGCTGTTAATGACAAATTTGTGTTTGGTGGCCTCCAGCTGGGTATGGCCCGCGCACACGGCGGTACAGCCGCACACCACCAGGATGTACTCCTGCCCGCCCTCTCCGGCGGGCTCTATCTTCCATTCGGGGTGCCGCTGTTGCAGCTCCTTTACCGCGGCCACCCGGTCATAGCGTGGGTTGCAGCCCCCACAGTACTTTATGCCTATTCTCACGCTTCACCGGCGTGACGCCGCCGCAGCAGCTCCATGGCGTCCTGCCACAGCTCATCGCTTACGGTGGTATCCAGCACCACCTGCCGCAGCTCCGGTATCGCCTCCAGAATAGGCGGCGCCACCAGTTCTTCGGCCGTTACCACCGCGGAGGGACAGTTGCTGCATTGCCCCAGCATACGGAAGTACAAAACGCCGTCCTCCACCCGCACCACCTTTATGTCGCCATCGTGGGTGCGCAGGGCGGGGCGTACTTTTTCATCCAGAACCTGTTCGATCCGTTCCAGCATGGTTTGCATCTCTCCTTGGGTCTTTGGTTTTCCCCCGCAAAGGGGGCGGGGCAGAGCCGGGGCACAGCGCCCTGTGCCCTG
>OIZE01001163.1_pt1 | contig 17454 bp, 11 predicted proteins | sample 1588421 | NCBI WGS metagenome assembly OIZE01 (sample SAMN03283251) | human gut metagenome | biome: human-associated habitat; material: feces | host: Homo sapiens | place: USA | collected 2013 | reverse complement strand
CCTTCTGTACCACCAGTTGAGCCACCAGTGCTACCACCTTCGCCAGAACCAGAGCCAGAGCCACCTGTCTCACCACCTCCTGTTGAGCCACCAGTAGAGCCACCAGTAGAACCAGACTCGCCACTTGAAGCGCTCTCATCACCGAAGATATTTACAAGACCTGTCTTGTAAGAAGAAAGAATATTATCGAGACCTGCGCAACGACCATAGTCTGCGTCATCTGTAGCATTATTGAATGTATAGTGAATATCACCCTGATTCAAACGACCAGCACCATAGAAGCCTGTTACCTTTGCAGGTACATCAACTGTTGCATCTGGAGTGTAAGCATACATCTTAGAAGCATCAGTATCGAAGTTATTGTAAGAAGTACCACCAGCCTTGGCTACAACAGAAGAAGGAACTGTCTCAGAAGGAGAAGCTACCTCGTAAGCATCGAAATCGGTGTTAGAGTTCTTCCAGGTGATATAGCTGAAGTATTTGCTCTTTTCTGCAAAGATATTACCATAAGCTTTCAATACACCACCATTCTCACCAGAGAATGTACCATCGCCCTTGGCATCTGTACCCTGCTTAGAAATCATCATAGGATACTTGGTGTTACGGAAGTAGTTTGACTCAACAAATACACTTGCGCCCATTGTCACACCTACACCATACTTAGCAACGCCATCATAGTAGTTGTTCCAGATATGAACAGAAGATGTACGTACACGTGGGTGACGAGAGTCTGAGTGGTCGAACCAGTTGTGGTGGTAGCAAATCAGGTTATCAACAGTTTCCTTCTTCATACCACAGAGGTTTGACTTACCTGTGTCGTGATAGTGGTTGTAAGAGAATGTGCAGAAAGAAGCACCATCCTTAGAGTCCAAAGAGCCATCACCCTTACCGTGGTCACCGCTACCCTTCTCACCATAGAAATAGTCGTTGTTGTGAACCCAGATGTGCTGAGTTCCCTTAATCTCCATGTTGTCGTTGCTTGAACCCTGGTTGAAGAAGGCCATATTACGAACCTCAACATTTGTACCATTGATGATTCCCAAGCCGAAGCCATTGAAACAAGCATCATCACCGATACCCTCGATGGTAACATTCATGACTGTAGTTTCGCTATTGCCTTTCAACAAAAGACCCTTCTGGTCAGTCTTAAGTTGGTCGCCAGCATCAGCAGTCTTAATTTCGCCAATAACGCGAACAGCAAGAGGAGTTTTATCCTGACCTTTCTGCTTTGCAAGAAGGATATCGCCAATACCTGTATATTCAACAGGTTTTTTACCATCGCTCAAAGAAGCCTTGATCGTCTTGAAAGTATTCTTTGTAACATAAAGAACCTTAGCACCTGCCTTCAAAGTACCATCATTGTTGTAAGCACCTACACCATCGCTGATACCCTTATGAGCAAAACCCTGACGGTCATAGTTGACAACCTTCAAGTTGTCGGCAATACCGTAAGCTGAAGTTTCTGCGCCACTAGCATCAACAGCAACAACCTTTAAAGAATAGTTACCAGCCTTCAAACCAACAATATCCACACGACCATAAGAACCGTAGTTGCGAACAAGCTGCTGGTCAACCTTGGTATAGTCAGCATACTGACCACCCTTTACATAAACATTGTAGCTTTTTGCATCAGAAAGCAGAGTCCACTTAGCGTAAGCACTTTCCTGCCATCCCTTGCTCTCAGTAATAGTGATACCCTTCTCGGTTACCTCACCACTCTCGCCACGCTCAGCAGCCTTGGCAAAGCTCAATTCCTTTACTGTAGCATCGAACTCATCATTCTCTGCGCCCGACTTAACAGGAACAACGATGGTCTTATCTCCCTCGAAAGTTACCTTGCTCAAGTCTTCTGTATTATAATAGTTTACAGAACCACTGTTTGTAGTTACAAACATCTGATTCTTATAAGTATCACGGCTAACAGCATTGCTTACCTTATTAGATGCATCAGGGTCTACCGGTTCAGGAATTACAGCATTAGGATCCTTTACTGAAATACTGTAAATCAACATACCACCATCAGTAGTAGTCAAAGTTACATTACCAGTCTCTGTAACAGTACCTGTACAAGTAGTCAGACTCTTAGACGGTGTACCGAAACCGGTAGTTCCACCAACATTGGCACTTGCATAAAGTCCACGTTCGGTTTTGCTAGCCGTCTTGCAAACAACAGTTACAACCCAGTCTTTCTGAACATTAGGAATTGTTAGAACAAGGTTTTTACCATTTAATTCCAAATATTCACCAGTATAGTTCAAGCGGATTTTACCGCTTTGGTTTGCAGGAGTACCACTGCTTGAAGCTACAGCAGCACCACACTTAAAGAGCAAGCCCTTGGCAAAGTTCAATTCTGTACCATTGGCAGTTAAAGCAGCATTATCCAAAGCAGAAAGGAAATTGTAACGACCCTTTGTTGCATCATTATACCAATTGGTAGCATCAGCATTAATCAAAGCTACATCTGCATCACCGATGAATGGATCACGATCTGCAAAATTCCATGTCTGTGCCAAAGCTGCACTCAAACTCATCAAGAGGAGTGCCAAAGTAAATACGATTTTCTTCATTTTGCGTTCCTCCTGTTTTACTTGATGATTACTTTCTTACCATTAATAATATACACACCCTTAGACAAGCCCTGAAGGGAAGAACCTACACACTGGCCCTGAAGGTTATAAACCTTACCCTGCAATGCCTTCTTGATGCCTTCTACCTGACTGATGCCGGTAGTGGTGTAAGAGAATGAAAGGGTTACGAGCGACATGTCTGCTCGATCATCAGATGAGTTATCTGCATAATGAAGAACGACATTGTCACCATCGAAGGTAATCTCTGAGATGGTCTTTTCTATGACCTGACCATCAATCTTTACCGTCTGTTTGCTGTCGGCGAATACTGCCGTAGACAACATCCCAGCCAACAATAATAAATAAGCTTTTTTCATTTTAATGAATATTTGTTAGATTAATTTTTTGGTTTGTTATTGAATTTCTACAATGCAAAAGTAGTGAAAAAAAATCTATTATAAAACATTCCGGCGCATTTTCTTTACGCAAACGTTTGCATAAGTGTAAAAATGAAACCTTAAAAAAAGGGCATAAAAAAGACTGAATCCTGTTACGAAGATTCAGTCTCTTAAAGAAGTGGTACCACCAGGAATCGAACCGGGGACACAAGGATTTTCAGTCCTTTGCTCTACCAACTGAGCTATGGCACCAACTTTTACAAATCGCGATTTATCATTTGCGGGTGCAAAGGTAATACTTTTTTCTGGTTCCTGCAAATTTTTCGGGAAATTTCTTTCAAAAAAAGATAAAAAAGTCTATTTTTGTTGGTGGTATCCATTATTTAATGTACCTTTGCAACTGTTATCGGGATTTAGCGCAGTTGGTAGCGCACGTCGTTCGGGACGATGAGGTCGCTGGTTCGAGTCCAGTAATCCCGACCAAAAGCCGTCAGATGTGCCGTAAACACTGAGGATTTGCCTAGGTCGTGGCCAAAATGGTCGGCGAGATTTCGGTTTCACAAGAACTAAAAAATCCGTAAGCCTATGAAGTTTATAAAGGATTTTTTTTATATCAATTACCATGAACGGCGAGCATTACTCGTAATCCTGACCCTGCTCGTTGTCAGTACCACAATGATTTTCATTGTAGGTTCTAAAGAAACTATGCCCTCAGAAAAGCAACAAGCCCATAACGATAGTATCATCAGACATGCCACGCGGCAACAGCCAGGCTATTATGACGAAGGACTTCAGTCGAGCGAAGTATTCGCCTTTGACCCCAATACGGCAAGCCAATCTGATTTCCAACGGCTGGGACTAGAATCATGGCAAGCCAGAAACATCATCAAATATCGAAATAAAGGAGGTATCTTCAGGACACCTAGAGACTTTGCACGGGTTTACGGACTAACCAAGAAGCAATTCGAAAAACTGCTGCCCTTTATCAGAATTGGTAAAGACTACCAGCCGGCTGCCAACTTTTATCCAAGAGAAAGATACAACTACGGCTATCAAGAGACGGCTATAAGAACCAGAGAAGAAAGGAAGAAAGACACTACCCAATACAGTTATCCACGAAAACTGAAAGAAGGTCAGTATATCAACATCAATTCTGCTGATACGACCGAACTGCAGAAAATTCCCGGCATAGGCTCTTACTATGCCAGAAGCATCATCCGTTACAGAGAGCGGTTAGGCGGTTTCGTTTCCATGAGCCAGATACAAGAAGTGGAAGGCGTGCCCGAGACAGCCCTCCACTATATGAATATTGATGCAAAACATATCCGGAAAATGAATGTCAACCAGCTCAGTTTAGCCGAACTGCGCAAACATCCTTACCTGGACTTTTACCAGGCAAAGGAAATCGTAAACTACCGCAGAACCCATGGTCCGCTGAAAAGTGCTGAAGAGCTGCGTCTTCTCAAAGACTTTCCACCTGCCGAAATAGAAAGAATCAAGCCGTATCTTGCCTACTAGGGGCAAGATAGCCTGTCTGCAAGTTTGCCGGTTTTGCTAAATGACACCAAACTGGTGCAGGAAGATAAGGAAAATACAGATTGGACAGATAAAACGGATGGTGAACAGGAAGACTGGAAAGAGAGTTCCCTTCAGGGTTCCCCAGTTAGTAAACTCATCACGCACAATCTTCTTTGGCACATACCATCCCAGGAACAGACAGGTGATGAATGAACTCAACGGCATGAGCAGCTGGGCAGTAAAGTTGTCACAATTGCTCAGGAAATCCTTGCCGAAGAAGCCCAAATCAGGTACGGCACCCTGAGAGAGCGAACAGAATACGGCTATGATGCTGCAAACGATGGTCTCGAACCAGGCTCCCTTGGCACGGCTTATCTTACCCTCCTCATAAATAAAGGCGGTACCAATCTCGTGCATCGAGATGGTAGAAGTCAGGGCTGCCAATACAAGCAAAGCATAGAACAACACCGAAATCACATAACCGACAACCGGCATGTTACCGAAAGCCTGCTGGAATACGTTTGGCAAGGTAATGAAGATGAGCGAAGGACCACTGTCTGGCTGCACACCTACCGAGAAGGCTGCAGGGAAGATCATCAAACCTGCCAATACGGCGATTACCGTATCAATGGTCACAATCTGAGTAGCCGACTTCAAGAGATTGGTCTGTCTGTTGAAGTAAGAGGCATAAGTACACAGACATGCCGTACCCATACTCAAAGAGAAGAACGCCTGTCCCAGCGCTTCGAGCAACACGTTTTCATCTACCTTAGAGAAATCCGGCTTCAGCAGGAACTCCACTCCCTTCATCGCACCCGGCAGAGAGCAGGAAGCTATCACAATCACAATCAACAGGAAGAAGAGCATAGGCATCAGTATCTTGGATGCTTTCTCTATACCATTTCGCACACCGCGCACTACCACCATGTGAGTAAGCAGGATAAAACCTACTGCCCATAAGGTTGGGCGGATAGGATCGGCTGAAAAGGTCTGGAAATAGGTTTTCACATACGCTGCGTCGCCATGAACACCGCCCATGATACTGGCATAGAGATACTGCAGGCACCAGCCAGCCACTACGGCATAGAAACCCAGGATAATCATAGAGGTGATGATACCCATCAAGCCCAAAGCACCCCAAGCCTTGTGCTTACCCAGATTGGTATAAGCACGTGCTGCATTGGATGCAGAATGACGGCCGATGATGAATTCACTCATCATGCCAGGCAATCCGAGCAGGATGATACATACCAAATAGATGAGAATGAAGGCGGCGCCACCATTCTGACCTGCCATATAAGGGAAACGCCATACATTACCCAAACCGACTGCCGAGCCGGCTGTGGCAAGAATAACGCCCAACTTACTACCAAAATTTCCTCTTGTTTCCATTATCTAAATCTTTAATGTGTAGTGTTTGTTGTTTTCCGAAGAAACGGCAGATGCTACACCTTATTATATATAGTTATATCCGATTACAAATACTTTATCCGAAGACACCAAACTGGTTCAGGAATACCAGGAAGATGAGGACAGGACAAACGAACTTAATCAGGAAAAGATAAATACCGAAGAGACGGCCCTTCAAGGTTCCCCAGTTCGTAAACTCATCCTGTACGATCTGCTTAGGTACATACCAGCCCAGGAACAGACAGGTAAGGAATCCTGCCAGAGGAAGGAATATCTGACCCGTAACGAAGTCGAACCAATCGAACAGCGCCTTTCCGAAGAACGAAAGCTTATCTGTTGCACCCAAAGAGAGCGAACAGAAGGCTCCGATGATGGCACAGGAAACCGTAACGATGGTAGCACCTTTCTTGCGGTCTATCTTCAACTCCTCGTAGAAGAAAGAGGTATTCACCTCATGAAGTGACATCAGCGAGGTCAGGGCAGCTACCGACAGCAACACGTAGAAGAGCAGCGAGATGATCCATCCCAATAAAGGTAACGATGCAAACGCCTGATTAAAGACATTTGGCAAAGTGATAAAGATGAGCGAAGGACCACTATCCGGTGATACTCCTACAGAGAAGGCTGCAGGGAAAATCATCAGACCAGCCAGTACTGCTACCAGCAAATCGATGATGGAAATCTGCAAAGCACTCTTAAATAGATTGGTCTGACGGCTGAAGTAAGAGGCATAGGTACAGATACAGCCCATACCGATACTCATAGAATAGAACGACTGTCCCAAGGCATTCAGGAACACGTTTCTGTCTACCTTTCCGAAATCAGGCTTCAACAGAAACTCCACGCCCTTACCTGCATCCGGCAACAGACAAGCTGCTACCACAATGATCAAAAGCAGGATGAACAGGAGAGGCATCATCACCTTAGAAGCCTTCTCTATACCGCCGCGCACACCATGAATAATCACGAAATGACAAATCAGGAATATCGCTACCGTCCACATAACCGGACGCACAGGATCAGAAGAAAACTCCTTGAAGTAATTCGCCACAAAGGTAGGGTCACCATGCAGTTCGCCCATGATGCTGGCATAGACATACTGCAGACACCAGCCCGAAACCACCGCATAATAGCCCGTAATCAGGAAACCGGTAAGCACCTCAAGATAGCCTACCCACTTCCATGCCGTACCATTAGAGAGTTTGGTATAGGCACGTGCGGTATTTGAGGCACCATGACGGCCGATGATAAACTCAGAAATCATACATGGAATGCCCAACAGGAGCACACTTCCGATGTATACCAGAATAAAGGCTGCGCCACCTTCCTGACCAGCCATATAAGGGAAGCGCCATACGTTACCCAAACCTACGGCGCCACCTGCTGTAGCAAGAATCAATCCAATCTTGCTACCAAAACTTCCTCTATTTGAATCAGTCATTTCTATCTTTCTATTACTAATTTCTTATTTTTTAATTTTTCTTCGTGCAAAATTATAAAATAATTCTGAAATAAATGAATTATTTGAAAGCAAAAACGCAAATTTAGTAATATTTATGCTATTTAGTCTGTTTTAGAGCGCAGAAATGACCTTTTCGATACATTTTCTAACGATATTCAGCCGGCAAGGTATCACGCCACTTCGAGAAAGGATTGCCCAAGAGATGCGAATTGTAGAATCGCTTGTCGCCTGTTACCTCCATACCGATGAAATCAGGTTTCTCATAGGCTTCGGTCTCGCTTGCCAACTCCACCTCTGCCATGACCAGACCTTCATTATCGCCATAGAACTCATCTACCTCGAAGGTATGACTGCCACTTTTCACCAGATAGCGACGCTTATCGATGACGCCACCCTGACAAAGTTGCAGAAGATGCTGCGCCTCGTCCATCGTTATCTCCTTTTCAAACTCATAGCGGGTCATGCCGCCATTTACCGACTTGCCCTTTATAGTAAGGTAAGCCTTCTCATCCCGTGTGCGAACCCGCACCGTAGCCCCCTCGGCAGGAATATATCCCTGCTGGATATGACTAGAAGAAAAGGCGGCGCTTTTATAAGCGTCGCCCTTCTTAACGAGGAATTTTCTTTCTATCTCTAATCCACTCATTGTTTTATACTAATGTTGTTGCATAGATGGCAAAAAGAATACCAAGGACTATCAATCCTATAAATATCCACTTGATTACTTTCTCGCCTTTTGCAGCCTGTTTCTTCTGATAAGCCTCATGTTTGGCTCTTCTTAAGTCTTTATTTCCACTCATAGTCGTATATTTTTTAGATTATTATTGTTGTTCGTCATCATTCGTAGGGAACTCCATCAGGTATGCCTTGATGAAATCATCTATCTTGCCGTCCATCACGCCATCTACATCCGATGTCTGATAGTTGGTACGGTGGTCTTTCACACGACGGTCGTCGAAGACATAACTTCTAATCTGGCTTCCCCACTCTATCTTCTTCTTACCTGCCTCAATCTTAGCCTTAGCCTCCAGACGCTTCTTCATGGCGCGGTCGTAGAGTTGACTCTTCAAGAGCAACAGGGCCTTGGCACGGTTCTTTGGCTGGTCACGGGTCTCGGTGTTCTCGATGAGGATTTCTTCTTCCTCGCCGGTATCAGGGTCGGTATACCAATAACGCAGACGGACACCGGATTCCACCTTGTTCACATTCTGACCACCGGCACCACTCGAACGGAAGGTATCCCAGGAAAGCTTGGCTGGGTCGACATATACCTCGATGGTATCATCTACCAGCGGAGTTACGAAGACACTGGCGAAACTGGTCATTCGCTTGCCCTGGGCATTGAAAGGAGAAACACGCACCAGACGGTGCACACCGTTCTCGCTCTTCAGATAGCCATAAGCGTACTCGCCGCCCTCGATGGTCATGGTCACGCTCTTGATACCAGCCTCATCACCTTCCTGCATATCGGTGATGGTTACCTTGTAGCCATGAGCCTCAGCCCAGCGCATATACATACGCATCAGCATCTGAGCCCAATCCTGACTTTCCGTACCACCGGCACCGGAATTGATCTTGAGCACGCAGTCCATCGGATCTTCCTTCTGGCGAAGCATGTTCTTCAACTCCAGGTCTTCGATGGCTTTGATGGCCTTGGCATAATCGGCATCCACCTCTTCCTCGGTTACCATTTCATCTTTATAGAAGTCGAAGGCAAGCTGCAGTTCATCGGCATAAAGACGTACGGTCTTATAACCGTCGAGCCATTTCTGGATGCCTTTCACCTTCTTCATCTGCTCCTGTGCATACTTCGGGTCTTCCCAGAAGTCAGGAGCCTGGGTGCGGAGCTGCTCCTCTTCAAATTCTACTTTCTTCTGGTCTATATTGAGATAGTGATGCAGAGCATCAGCTCTGTCCATCACATCCTTCAACTGGTCAGCTGTAATCATTAACTCTTAACTATAAACGTTTAACTTTAAACTTTATGATTACTCCTCATACATCTTGTCAATCTCCGCCTTGTAGTTCTTGTTGATGATAGGGCGGCGAATCTTCAAGGTATTGGTCAACTCACCCGACTCCATAGAGAAGTGGTGAGCCAGGAGGGTAATGCGCTTAATCTGCTCATAATAAGCCAGATGCTGCTGGAGAATCTGGATACGGTCCATCAGCATCTTCTGCACCTTCTCGTTAGCACACAAATCTTCACGGCAGGTGAAGGCGATATGATGCTCACGTGCCCAGTCCTCCACGAGACGGAACTCTGGAACGACGAGGGCTGATACGAACTTGCGCTGGTCGGCAATAACAGCCACCTGATCGATGAACTTATCTACCAGGAGCAACGATTCTACCTGCTGCGGAGCGATATATTTACCATTCGATGTCTTGAACAGGTCCTTGATACGCTCGGTGAGATAAAGCTCGCCATCCTTCAAGTAGCCGGCATCACCGGTATGGAAGAATCCATCCTTGTCGAATGCCTTCGCATTAGTGGTATCACGATGATAATAGCCCGGAGTGATGGTAGGACCCTTGAGGAGCACCTCATTATCCTCACCTATCTTTACCTGAATGCAGGAGATAGGGCGACCCACAGAACCCAGACTGCGTTTCTTGTCAGAATGATCGCAAGATACGGTAGCAAGGCTCTCGGTCAGACCATAACCCACCACCATATTGATACCGATGGCATGTACAAACTCCTCTACTTCCGGACTTACATAAGCACCTGCTGTAGGGAAGATATTCGGTTTTTCCAAGCCCAACTGCTTGCGAACCATGCTCAAAACGGTCTTGTTGATAATCTGATATTCCAACTCCAAGGTCAGAGGAGGGCGCTTGCAGTTTGCCAGATATTCTATATTCCGTTTCTTTCCTACCGCCAAGGCATGGTAGAAGAGCTTCTTCTGGATAGGACCGGCATCATCCATCTTTGCCTTTACGGCGATATACACCTTCTCCCAGAAACGTGGCACACTACACATACAGGTAGGATGCATCTCTCTCATACTCTCCTGAATTTCATGAGGATAAGTATTGATGATAAGCTGGGCACCCTCACTCAAGCAGAGATAAGACCAGGCACGTTCAAAGATATGGGTGAATGGAAGGAAATCGATGACGCGGTCCTTGTCTGTAACAGGCACACACTCGTCGTTTGCCTTCAATCCTGCATAATACTGACCATAGGTCAGCATCACGCCCTTGCTATCTCCAGTTGTTCCGCTGGTATAGAGGATATTAACCAAATCATCCATACTTGCCTGCTTGTAGAGTTCCTCTACCTCCGTCTGGCGAGGAAGATTCTCTCCCAGCTTCAGGAAGTCCTTGAAATAGAGGGCTGCAGGATCGTGTGTACTGATGCGCACGCTGGAATCGAAGATGATGATACGTTCCAGAGAAGGACAGAGGGCAAAGATACGGTGAGCCTTGTCATACTGCTCCTGTTCGCCAACAAAGAGGAAGCGAATCTGCGCATCATTAATCATATATTGAATCTGCTGCTCGCTGCTGTTGGCATAGAAAGGCACAGAGGTAACTCTGATACCGTACGCACCGAAGTCGGTGTACAGATAATGCACACAGTTCTGCGAGAAGACAGCGATTTTGTCAAGAGGTTTAGCCCCAAGATTCAGGAGGGCATTGCTCACTTGTTTCACTCTTAAGGAAAAGAGGTTGAATGAAACCGATTGCCACTGGTCGCTGCCAAACTTTCTGAAAGTTAAAGCAGTTTTCTCTCCCCATTTCTTGGCGAGATCATGTACCAGTACCGAAAGATGACTATTAATCTGCATAAGCTTATATTTATATTCTGATGCAAAGATAATAGAATTTGTTAAGAACACAAAATAAAAAGATATTTTTTCCACTTTATCTGCTCTTTTTTTCGTATCTTTGCCCTCGAAACAATAAAAAGGGAGATTATGATGACACAAGAAGAATATGTAAGAGATGCCGTGGATTTGCTGAAAAAGCTCATCGCCACCCCATCTGTAAGCAGAAACGAGAAGGAGGCTGCCGACATCATGGAGCAGACCATCCGCAAATATGGTTTCGAACCTCATCGTGAGGCGAACAACATCTGGATTATCGACCCTCATTACGATGAGAGCCGACCTACCCTGCTGCTCAACGCTCACATCGATACCGTGAAGCCTGTGGCTTCATGGACACGCAACCCGTTTTCACCGGATATAGAAGATGGTGTACTTTACGGTTTGGGCAGCAATGATTGCGGCGGCGGACTCTGTTCGCTCCTCCAGATATTCAGAATGCTGACCGCAAAGCCTCAGCAGTATAATCTCATCTATCTGGCATCCGCCGAAGAAGAGGTGTCGGGAAAGGATGGCATCAGCCGTGCCTTGCCATTACTTCCTCATATTGACCTTGCCATCGTAGGTGAACCTACCGGCATGAACCCGGCTGTTGCCGAAAAGGGCCTGATGGTGCTGGATGTGATTGCTCACGGAAAGAGCGGTCATGCTGCCCGCAACGAGGGAGTAAACGCTATCTACGAGGCATTGGATGATATGCGATGGATTCGTGACTATAAGTTTGAGAAGGTGAGCGAGTTCTTGGGACCAACCAAGATGACGCTTACCGTAGTGAATGCCGGAACCCAGCACAATGTGATTCCGGATAAGTGTACGATGCTTGTGGATATCCGCACCAACGAGTTTTACGACAACGAGGAGGTTTACGAGTTTATCTGCCAGCACCTGAAGAGCGAGGTGAAGGCGCACAGTTTCCGTCTGAAGTCATCCCGCATCGACCCGGCGCATCCTCTTATCAGGAAATGTGTAGCCATGGGCATGAAGCCATTCGGCAGTCCTACCCTCAGCGACCAGGCTCTGATGCCATTTTCTTCCTTCAAGTTGGGACCAGGAGAGTCTTCCCGCTCCCATTCCGCAGATGAGTTTATCAGAATAAGCGAAATAGCTGATGCTATTGCCAAATACAAAGAGCTCTTAGATGGCGCTGCCATCTAAGAGCTCAATTCTATTCATCTATTATATTATTTATTATACCTTATCTATATAACATTACAAGGACTTGCCAATATAAGCGAAAGGAACGGTGATATTGTCGTCATCTTCCTTCTCTTTTGTAGTAGAAGGATCTCTTGAATAAGACTGATCGGCATTGTCGCTCATACTTGTGTCGTAAGGCAGACAGTCCATACCACTTGTACCAAAGGTAGCTACTAACATCACACCCAATCCCTTGCTTGCCACATCGGCAGCTGTAACACCAAGCTTAGCTAAAGGAATCGAGATTTCGTAATGGAAATCGTATTGGGAAGACTTGTGTCCTAAGGTATTGAAATCTACATAAGTAGATGTACCCTTTGTCATATCACCTACAAGACGGTTCTGTGACTCTCCATAACATTCTTTAATACCCTTTATCGTTTTGCTGAGAATACCCATACCATACTTCACAACAACACCTGTCTCTTTATAGGCTACCTCTTCCAAAGCATTCAGTCCTGCGCTGCTTCCACCATAAATGAATGGACCATTGGTGTTATTGGTTGAGAATACCACTACCTTGTTGACTGGGCTTTCGCAAGTAATGCCACTATCCCAAAGAGTACCACCCGCTGTCGTCTTACAATGATTGCCTATTCTTGTAGAGGCATTATTGGTGTTGATGCCGATAAAGAATGGCATATTGTAATTTTTGAACAGCAGACCATTACTGAGTGGAAAATCAGCTTCTGGAGCTACCACATCTTGAACGTTGGTCATCTCCCACATCAGATAGAGGTTATTATCGTCATAGCAACCATAAAGTGCATAGAGATCGACAGGATTCTCGTGCATGGCAGCATCCATATATACACGTGGGTCGTCATTGGCAGCACCCTGTGCTATAATCATACTCTCATCCCAATCGCTGATATCACCATCTACAGTAATGGTTTTCTTAACACCTGCACCATTTGGATTGGTCTGATACTGAGCATCCAGATTCTGTGGATCAGGGGTAGGTGTTGGCTCAGGCTCTGGTGTTGGAGTTGGCTCTGGTTCTGGTGTTGGAGTTGGCTCTGGCTCTGGTTCTGGAGTTGGAGTTGACTCTGGGTTTGGGTTTGGAGTTGGTGTCACTACAGCACCTTCGTTTACTACCTTTTCAGCAGAAGCATTTGCACCATTGATAGGAGTACCAGCAGTACCATCGTTGATGAAGAACTTAGCATTGAGGTATGCTGTAGGAATCGTTGCCTTATACCATCCTGTCTTACCATTATGAGAAGCAGATGCATCGAAAGTCATCTTGACTCCTGGCCATGCAGCAGAAGATGTTTTACCATTATAGAAGTAGCAATAAACATTCTCCCACTTAGAAGCGTTATCGAAGTAAACATACTCTGGATCAGCAATCTCATCTTCATGTACCTTGGTCACAGTAGTGCTGTATGTTCCGTCAACATAGTAGCCGTGGTTGACAAACTCCACGTCAGCAGTTATCTTATTTCCATTACCATCCAAGAAAATGATTTGAGTAGGAGCAGTTGTCTCGGTGCCATCATAAGTCCACTTGAAGACATTCTTTCCAGAAACGCTCTTACCTACAAGAGGCAACTTTTTCTTGATAGCATCATTCCATGCACCAGCATACTTAATTACAGGACTAACCTTGTTATTCCATACATATACGGCTGCTGCCGCATTGGATGTCTCCAAGAAACAGGAGATTTCGTCAGCCTTGCCCAATTCTGGAACATAAGCCTTCACTTTCTTGTAAGTTACCGAACCACTTTCGGTCTTGCCTTCCTTGTCAGTTGCACCCCAAGTGATAGTGACATTCTTACCATAGGCAACATCAGCACCTACAGTAAACTGCTTGGCTGCAGTAAAAGTCTGCTTCTCACCGCCGTTCACCTGAATCCAGGCAGAAACGGCATTCAAAGGAGTAGCTGTCACAGTAAGAGTTTCATCAGAGAAGGCTGTACCATCAGCTGGATTGAAAACAACCTCAGGAGTCAGCACGATAGGACCAGCATTATAGATGACAGCAATACCTGACTCGCCAACATGACCAGAGATTGTAGAAGCATTGACGGTGAAAGCACCACCGCCTACCATATCCTTATAAGTACCAGACTTGAGCCACTTGCCGTCGCCAGCACCATTGGCTACAGTCACGTCACGGTCAGAACCACTTCCCAACACGATAATAGCGCCACTCTTACGAACCTGAGCACAAACGCCATTGCCTTTTACATAATAGTTAGGCTCACCAGCACAAACATTGTGCATGTGGTTTACCTGAGCCACTTCAGCATCTTTGAAGTGAACGCTTCCCTTATCACCAAATTTGATATCATTCTTTGCCTTCTGAGCAGGACGGGAGAAATAGAGAGCGGTAGCTCCATTGTTACCTGCAACAACAGCATACGCACGGTCGATAACATTCTGGCTCTTTTCCTTTGATTCGCCACCATCGTTGGCATAAGTATCATGGCTTTCACCCCAATAAACCAACTTTTCTGTCTTTGCCTTTCTCTGATTGAAATTGCCAACAGATTCGTTGATAGAACCACCAGCGAAGGAATTGGCAAAGCCGTTACCATAACCATTATCGGTAATACTCATGTAGGTCTGATACTCAGGGAAAAGGACATTATCATCACCACCAGTACTGTCAAGGATCTCACCATAGTTGTACATCTCCTGATCCACCACATTCTTCATAAAAGAATCGCCTTCAGAAGGCAAAGCGATGTGCTTGATAGCATCCCAACGGATACCATCCACGCCACAGGCCTTCAAATCCTGGATGTATTGTTTGATGATGGCTTGCACAGTAGGATTGTTGGTATCGAGGTCCCACATTCCAATCATGCCAAATGTCACCTGATGACGGTCGTGCCAGTTACCCACACCAAATCGTTCATGATAAAGACTCTCGTCCTTCAAGCGTTCTGCCACGTTAGGATGGTCGGTATGGTTGGCAACAACATCCACAATTACCTTGACACCATACTCATGAGCCTTAGCACAGAGGGCCTTCAGGTCTGCTTCAGTACCAAGACCGTTACCTATCTTAAAATCGTATGGACGATAAACATCATACCAGACGGATCCTTTACCTGCTCTTTCGTGAACAGGAGAAGTCTGAACGGCAGTAAAGCCTGCCTTGGCGATATTAGGGATTTCTTCCTGGATATCTGCCAACGTCCAGTCGAAACAATGAAGGATGACACCATCCTGAATATTGTCTTTAAGACCATATTTGTTGTCTGCGAAGATGTTGGATGCCATGGTGAACAGCATCACCAACATCAGAAGACCATAATTGATTGTCTTTTTCATAATCTGCTATTATTTTCTGATGATTACTTTCTTACCATTATGAATATAGAGTCCTGGCTGAGTAGGCTTCTTGATACGGACACCTGTGATAGAATACCAGGCATCATCGGTTGTCTCCTTCACAGCTGTGATGGTAGTATTCTCTATGGCTGTAACAACCTTACCGTTTACATAAACCGTTTCTCCCTGAAGAGTTGAACCTGCTTCTCCATTATTGATGACGAAACAACCTGTAAGGAAAGCAGCAGGAACCTCCAAAGAATAATAGCCTTTCTTGCCGTTATACTCAGTCTCTTCGTCGAGCTGCATCTTCACGCCAGGCCATTCTACAGAAGCCTCAGTTCCGTTATAAATATAGCAATATACATTCTTCAGGTTCTCTATTGCATTATCAAAGAACACCTTCACCTTGCCTGCAGGAGCAGTCTCAATGGTCTTGGTGAAATTACCTTCTACGTAATAACCATGATTCTTGAAATCCAGGTTACCGTCTACAAGTTTCTCACCATCATGAGTAAAGATAACACCTGTAGGGATTTCTGTTCCTCCTGTATAAGTCCATTTAAAGACATTCTTGCCATCTTTTGTTCCCATCAAGGTCATGGCATCTCCAGGCCAAGCAGCAGTAGTAAACTGTTTAACCTTGTCATTCCAGGCCCAAATCTTGGCATTGTCATAACTTGTTTCCAAGAACACGGAGATTTCATTTTCCGTTACCACTGGTGTATAGTCTGCCGCAAGTGCTGAAACTGGAGCCACGAAGGTCATGCTCAGCAGCAATACCAGTGTACAAATCAACGTATAAAATTTCTGCATAAACAAAATGTATTAAGTTTGAATTATAAGATTTCGTCGGCAAAAATAAGAATACTTTTTGAAAAGCAGATGAAGAAAAGTTGAATAAATAGCATAAAAAAAAGACAATCGTTTGCACAATTTGCAAGCGATTGTCTTCTATTTTCTGACTTAATAATATTTATATTATTAGCGCTACGTCATAGCGCATTCAGGTCATTTCTTTGCTATTCCGGAATACTACTGACAGACATTGTTACAGAACAGTCTTCAGAAGCGTTTGAGCGAGTTCTGGTATAGTTAAGCGGAAGTTTCAAATGAAGGATATATGTCCTATTCCTTTCAAACCTAAAAGGATGACTAACATCAAACAGATTTTTCTTTACCGTTATCGTTTTCGGTTGTTGAGAAGTTCCCTGCTGTACAGTATAAGTAATCTGCAGATAAAATGGGTCATCATCCCATTTTCCATCATTATCATTATCCTTACCCTTACCCTTTTGCTGAGGAATCACACAGAGATAAGAATTGGGATCAGTTTCTATTTTTGTACATGTATGATCTAACTGAGAAGCTGTTAACTTTAAGTCACCTCTATCTTCTGTATCGGGAGGAGTCCAAGTATAAACCACTCTAGTACTTTTATCTTTGACAACAGAACACCCTTCGAACACAGAAACGTTAAGTTTTGTAAGATCCAGGTAGCCCTTGACATCCAAAGCCCCTTCGTCTTCAGAGACACCATACAGTTTCACCTCCTTAACTTTAATCACAGCACCATTTTCCTCTAATTGCTGATTGGTTGTGATATCGAATGTCAAACGAGCCAAAGCATGCCAAAAATCAAATTTCACTTTACTGGCAGAAGACGGAGTTGTTGGTACATTTATATTTTCTTTGCACCCCAACACCAAATCTACAGGATTATCAGAAGAATTAAACTCTATATAAGTTGGATTAGCTTTGTTTTCCCCGGGGGCATT
>OIZE01001147.1_pt1 | contig 17562 bp, 13 predicted proteins | sample 1588421 | NCBI WGS metagenome assembly OIZE01 (sample SAMN03283251) | human gut metagenome | biome: human-associated habitat; material: feces | host: Homo sapiens | place: USA | collected 2013 | reverse complement strand
CGCCACCAGTCTGAAATCTATTGGCACCAATGCCATGGCTGGCCTGAAGGCGGGCATCAACGCCGGACGCTCCGGTGTAGTCAGCGCTATGCAGTCCGCCGCCCGCGCTGCCGTGAACGCCGCCAAGAAAGAACTGAAGATTGCTTCTCCTTCGCGTGTGTTCCGGGATGAGATCGGCTCCATGACCATGAAGGGCTTTGGAGAAGGTGTCCTGCAGGAAAGCCGGGTGCAGGCCCGCACCATCCGCAATGCCGCCCGCTTCCTTACGGGTGAAGCCAGGGAAGGCGCGATTGCCTTCGGAAACAACGACAACCGGAAAACGTACAACCAGACAAGTTCCGTCAACCTGTCCGGCAACAACTTCTATGTGCGGGATGAGCAGGATATCCGCTCCCTTGCCATTGAGATCGCCGCCCTGACGAAACGCCAGCAGCGAGGCAAAGGACTCCGAATGGCCTGATTTAACTAGACTTTCAGGGCCAGCAGAGTGAGTAATACTGCTACCCCAACGGAAGGAGGAAACGCTATGGGATTCATGATGCAGATCAGGCCAGAAGTGCTGAAAAAGCTCCGGGAGGATTACCCGCCCGGAGCGAAAGTGGAACTGATCGAGATGTGCGACCCGTACCGGGACATGCCCGCCGGGATGAATGGAGAAGTCATGTTCGTGGATGACGCTGGCGGTGTACACATTACCTGGGCCAACGGCTCAACGCTGGCGGCGATCCATGGGATAGATCGCATCCGCAGACTCGACTGATCACAATCAACCGCCAAAGGGTCACCCGTCAAAAGGTGGCCTTTTGACGTTTTTGGAGGTTTTCTCATGCAGGATTATTTCCTCTGGAACGGCATGGACTGCAGGCAGTACGGAATCCATGTTTCCGAACAGCCGCCCATCACCATTCCCGCTGAACGCAGCACACAGACCAATGTGCCCGGCAGGCCGGGAAGCCTGACGCAGCTGGAGGGCGAAGACGTCTACGACGATCTGATCCTGAGCGCCACCTGCTTTATCTCCGACCCGGCGCAGATTCCGGCCATCGCCGCATGGCTGAAGGGCAGCGGGACGGTGACCTTTGCCAACCGGACAGGCGGGTACTACAAAGCGCGGATCGCCAACCAAATCCCTTTTGAAAAGGTGCTCCGGGGCAATCCGCACTGTACCTTTGCGGTCAACTTCCGCTGCTATCCGTTTTTCTATGCCGATGCCGCCGCTGACATCACGGTCACCACATCCGGGACGATCATCACGAATCCGGGAAGCGTGTATTCCGAGCCGATTCTGACAGTCACAGGCTCCGGGAATATTACCCTCATGGTGGGCTTGACCATCGTGGAACTGGAGAATATCTCCGGGAGCATCGTCATTGATTCCGTGCTGCAGGAAGCCTACCAGGGCACCACTCTGATGAATAACCACATGAACGGTGAGTTCCCAGTGCTGAAACCAGGGGCGAATGCCATCAGCTGGACGGGAACAGTAACGAAGGTGGTCGTCAGGCCGAATTGGCGGTATTTGTGAGTCTTCATCAGTTGAATTTTCTTTTTGTGGATGCTATTATATCTTTGCTTTTTGCAAGAAAAGCATCGCTTACTACGTCTATTGTGTAGGGGGTGAAACACATGAGGAAATTCCTCTTGCCAATTCTGGTGCTTACGATCATCATGCTTTGCGCAGTCTGCTCTGCTGAAGATATAACTGCAGGCATTACTGCCGTTCTCTCAGATGCCGGTCTAAACAACCCCATTCAACTTCAGACGTGGGGCGATACTGCCGTGTGTTTCATAGAACAAAATGGAACTAAAAACCTGATTGTGCTGGAAAACAAGAGTGGTCGCTGGGAAATCACCGTTAATAATCCGACAGCATTGATTCAGAATGCAGACTGGCCGGAATTGAATGTTGATAGCGACAATGCAATTTTCTGGACATACCATCTGTCCGATCAAGAAATACTTCGTTATCACAGCACGAAAAACGCAGACGGCATATGGGGGTCCGTGGATCAGTACTATGCGGACAGCGGTTATGGTGATTACACCCACGCTTGGAGCACTCTCTGGGATGAAGCTCACGGAGGTGAAATCATCCGCAGTTTTGCTATCTCAGACGAAAATGACAACACGTCTGATGGCTATATTATCCAGTATCTTCCCGGTACATGGCTTGGAACCAGTATCAAGCTGGCTGACTTTGATTTAACGCGTTTTCCAACGCTGGTTGATCCGGAATACGGAGCTTGGTTTGAAACCGACCGCTTCTTTCAGGATGCTGCTGCAACACTCATGCCGGATTGCACATACATCAAGGGACTGCTGAAAGATGGCGCTTTACACTTCCTCGTTCAGAAGCCCACTGGTGCTAAAGTGTATGTTATCTGCGAATATGCCAGCAACCGGAAAGCAAATCTGATTGAAAGCACTCCACTTCCGGCAGATACCCGTTTAGGTGTTGAAAACTTCACGGACTGTCTTTGGATCAATCAATGTACTGTGGCAATACACCTTCTCAGTGATCAAAAAACCATGAGCATCGAATATATTTATGATGATGCCGTCAACGGAACAGATGGAGGTTTCCTGTTTTTCGGTGACAGAGTGGTGTGGAGCGATGCTGAAGAGCAGATGATTCTCTATGGTGACCATCCATGGAACGACATCACTCAGATTGACTGGAATACACTGCCCCGAAATCTCGATGAGGCCGCTGCTCAGATGGATTCTAGTCGATATGCCATGGTCGTGAATCCAAATCCTGCTGATCGCTTACACCTGCGGGAGCAGGCTGATAGAGGCAGTCGTTCGCAAGGAAAGTATTATACAGGTACGCCTGTAACGATCCGTGGAAATAACGGCGACTGGGCGCATGTGGTGCTTGGCAATACACAAAGCATGCGGCAGGGATATATGATGAAACGCTATCTGGTTTATGGATCAACAGAGGGTGCTTTGCGGCTGGACACATCTGCCATGCCGCAGCTTCTGCCGCGTTCGGAAATGCTGCAGGTTTTTGAAGAACCCCAAATGGGCAAAAATACACTCCATCGTGGTGACAGCATGAAGATTATCGGTATTATCGGTGATGAATGGTATCATGTCTGGTTCCCGGCAACCGGGGAATTTGGGTTTGTAAAACAAAATGATCTGTGGGAAGGAAATGGTTGATTCCTATATTCTTGACAATGGTTTCAGAGCAGCGTCGCATCACGCGGCGCTTTCTTTTTACCCTTCTGGAGGTGATACCCATGATCTGCGTCTATCCCGCCGACTGCACCGACTTTTCTAATAACGGCCTCGGTGCTGTTACGCCCATGAGCTGTATCGTCACCGAAACGCTGAACGGCGAGTGGGAGCTTACGCTGGTGCATGACATTGACGAGCGCGGCAAATGGACGCGGCTTTCAGAGGGCTGCATTCTTCGTGCGCCTGTGCCCGCCGCCATGACTCCCAGCGTCGATCTGGTGACGCAGCAGTACCAGACCAGCACCTACGACGTGCAGATCTATAAGATCACGACCAAGAGCGGGCCGCTGCACCTGCGCTCTGGTACGGGCACGAGTTACAAGATTCTCGGCAAGTACAAAAAGGGCCGCGAGGTCATCGTGCTCAACAAAACCTCATCCAGCTGGTATGAGGTGACCGCCCCGGATGGCAAGCACGGCTATATGGCCAGTCAGTACCTGACCTTTCAGCGCACAGAAACGCAGACGGTACAAACCAACGTGGGCTTCCGCAATCAGGTCATCGAAGCTCGACAGCTGCGCGACCAGCCTTTCCGCATCTACCGCGTGGTGCCGGAACTGGACAAAGTCACGGTCTATGCCCGGCACATTTTCTATGACTTACTTGACAACATGATAAAGAACCTGAAGCCCTCGCCCTCTGCGGTGGGGGCTTCCGTCGTTCAGAGCTTGTCGGGGGCGTGCCTGTCCAGCCATGATTTTTCGTTCTATTCTGACTTGACCAGCACCGCCGAGGACGTGGAATGGGAAAATGTAAATCCCGTAGAGGCCATGCTGGGCGAAAATGGGCTGGTCAGCAAGTACGGTGCGGAATTAGCTCGCGACTGGTATGATGTGTTTCTGGTGAAGCGCGTGGGCAATGACACCGACGTGTCCATCCGGGAAAAGAAGAACCTGACCGGCATCTCCTACGACGTGGATGAAACTGATGTGGTCACCCGCATCATGCCCACCGGCGAGGACGCGGACGGGAACATCCTGTATCTGCCGGAACTGTATCTCGACAGTCCCAACCTCAGCGCCTATACCCACCCGAAATGGATTCATCTGCCGGTATCGGAAGCCAGGGAAGTCACGGACGGCGACGAGCCAAAAAGCAAGGCACAGTGCTACGCCGAAATGCGAAAGGCAGCACAGGCGGAGTTTGAAGCGGGCTGCGACTTGCCTACGGTCACGCTGAAGGTGGATTTCATCAACTGCTCGGATGCGGAGGAGTACAGGCAGTACGCCGCGCTTACCGATATCTTTCTGGGCGATTCAGTGCGGGTGATTGCCCGGCGCATCGGCGTGGAAGTGTCCATGCGCATGACGCAGTACACCTACGACTGCCTGACCAGGAAATACACATCCGTCACGCTGGGCACCGTGGCCGACGCACTGGAGGGCAGCATGATCTCCGCTCGTCAACTGGCATCCGGCTCCATTACCGGCGCAAAGCTGGCGCTGAATTCGGTGGGTAGCGGGCAGCTGCAATCCGGGTCTGTGGGCAGTTTGCAGGTGAAGATGGCCGCAATTCAGACTGCGCATATCCAGGACGCCGCTATCAGCAAAGCCAAAATCGGGGAAGCGGCCATCGGAACCGCACAGATTGAAGACGCTGCCATTGTCCGGGCGAAGATCGCTCAGGCTGCAATTGGCTCGGCGCAGATCGATGATGCTGCCATTACCCGCGCCAAAATCAGGGAAGCGGCCATCGGCGCAGCGCAGATTGAGGATGGCGTGATTACCTCCGCCAAGATCGGCACAGGCGAGATTCAGGAAGCCAACATCCAGGACGGCGCGATTACCCGAGCCAAGATTGTAGACGGCGCAATCCGGAACGCGCACATTGAAAACGGCGCAATTGACACGGCCAAGATTGCGGACGCGGCTATTACCAACGCCAAAATCAACGGTGCGGCCATTGACACGGCGAACATCCAGGATGGCGCGATTGTGCGGGCCAAAATCCTGGACGGTGAAATTGTCACCGCCAAGATTGCAGACCTGGCTGTAACCGGGGCGAAGATCGCAGACCTCGCTGTCACGACTGCCAAGATCGCGCAGGCCGCGATCACCAACGCACAGATTGCCCATGCCGCTGTCGGTACAGCCCAGATCGCCCTGGGCGCGATTACCTCCGCCCTGATTGCCCAGGGCGCCATTGGCACAGCGCAAATTGAGGATGGCAGCATTACAAACGCCAAGATTGTGGATCTCACCGCCAACAAGATCAACGCGGGTACGCTTTCTGTGGAGCGCCTGATCATCCGGGGATCGGATCAGTCCCTGATCTATGCCATCAACAACATGGGCGAGCTGGTGTCTGCCCAGGTGGATACGATCGATGGCTATGTGCTGACAGAGCGCACCATTACAGCGGACAAGATCGTTGCGCACAGCATCACGGCAAATGAACTGGCCGCGCATACGATCACCGCCAATGAAATTCTGACCGGGACGATCACGGGCAATGAAATCGCCGCTGCCTCCATCGAAGGCAGCAACATCAAGGCCGGGACGCTGACTGCTTCTCATGTGACAGCGGATTTTGGCGAAACCCTCGACTTATCCAGCAATCAGAGCGTGGTAATCAGCGTAGAGAAAGCCCTGGAGGATATGTCTGTTGGCGGCAGGAACTATGTGCTAAACTCCGATTCTGAATCCACGAGCACAACAGACCTGCTTGCCCGATATGTATTGTCAGAACCCATGGCGGAGAACGAGCAGTACACACTTTCTTTGTCTATCTCCAAAGGAAGTCACTCCCAGATCACCGTCCGTACCTCTGATGGGGACCAGATACTGTCTACCATTCAGCTGGACGATGAGCGTCCGCAGACAGTTATCACCTCTTTCAAGGCTGCCTACGCCAGGGGGAAAACGCCAGAGGATCGTCCTGATTATGGCGATCTGCTCATTTACCGGGAACCAGTCGAAAACGCGGATTCCGATGCTGCAACGATTCATTGGGTCAAGTTAGAGAAGGGCTCCATGGCCACCGACTATACCGCTGCGCCGGAAGACAGCGACGCCAAGCTGGATCAAAAGCTCTCTTCTGTTCGCTCGCAGATCAGCGCGGAAGGAGACCGTATCCGCCAGGAGGTACAGGCAAACTACGCGCTGGCCAGCGATATGTCCCAGGTGCAGTCTCAGGTCGGTACGCTCACGGAGCAGTCCGAAAATAATTTCACCTGGGCTGTAACGCGCATCAATCAGATGCAAAAGGACATGGAAAGCGCACAGGAGGCTACAGAGGAACAGTTGGCGGTTTTCCGAACCTACATGTCCTTTGGAGAGGAGGGCCTGATCATTGGCAAAACCGGGAATCCGTTTACCTTTCGCGTGGTCAACGACCGTCTGACCTTCCTGATGAACGATACCGAAGTAGCATACCTGAGCAATAACAAGTTGTATGTCACGCAGGCGGAGATCATCAGCAAACTCATCATTGGCCGTTTCGCCTTTGAGCCGCAGGCAAATGGGAATCTGTCTCTTATCTACAACGGATGACGCCGGGAAAGGAGCCATCATGGCGACTACGTTAGCTTATATCGCGTCTCTCTGCACGCGCAAATACACCTCCTCCGCCAATGCCAAGAACGATGTGGCCTGTCAGGAATTCTACGATTCCAGCTACAATTATGTCGGTATCATCAGCTTTCCCGGATTGAATCTGGCGAACAAGGTGATCACCGAAATCTGGCTGGATATCGATGCGGAAAAGGCCGGATACGGTGTGAAGAACACCAAGACCGTTTATCTGCGGAAAGCCAACTACCAGGATGATATTGCCTCCGGCGTCACAGGCGGACAATATGCTGGGGATGAACTGGGCACCTTTGAGGGGGCTTTCTACGGAAACTATAACGGCTATCATATCACCGGACCGCTGTTTGACGCCATGGCGGCATACATCTCTGCCGGGAACAACAGCTTCACCATTTATAACCCCTTAGCCACCGCATCGCCCCATGGATATTCCTATAATTACATGCAGTGGGCAAGCGTCGTCATAACCATCACCTTTGAGGACGTTGTCAGCCTGCCGACAGTATCCGCTGTCTCTGCCAGCCTGGGCAGTGCGCTTACGATTTCTACCAACCGTTCAAACAATGCCGCGACGCATACCCTATCTTATCGCTTTGGCAATGCCAGCGGTTTGATTGGCTCAAACATTGGGGACGCCGTTTCCTGGACGCCGCCATTATCCCTGGCAAGCGAAATTCCAAGTGCCACCAGCGGCGTCTGTACGATCACCTGCAACAGCTTTGTCAATGGGAAAATGACGGGAAGCCGAACATGCACGGTAACGCTGACTGTCCCATCGACCGTTGCGCCATCTATTTCCTCCGTCATCCTGCAGGATACCAACGAGACTGTAGCAGCCAAAATCGGAGCCTATGTGAAATCCCTGAGCACTCTGTCAGTGGCCATTACGGCGGAGGGCGTCTACGGCAGCAGCATTTCTTCCTACCGCACTATGCTGGATGGCGCTACCTATACGGCTGCGTCCTTTACAGCCAGCAGGAAGCTGTCCGCCGCTGGGGATATGACGCTGACAGTGAATGTGACAGATAGCCGTGGTCGGACGGCGACGTATACCTCCACCATTCAGGTACTGGACTATGCGGTTCCCTCTATCCGGCGGTTTTCCGTAGAACGCTGCAACGCGGACGGATCCTCTGCACAGGTAGATGGCACGAAGGCACGGTTCTCTTTCCAGGGCAGCGTTTCCCCACTAAACAACAAGAACAGCTTTTCCTGCGTTGTGTACTACAAGCTCAAAAACGCGGAAGCCTGGACGCAGGCATATGCAGTAAATGCTGCAAGTTATACGCTGGCAGTAAGCAACCAGCTGCTAAGCCAAACCTATGACGCGCTGAGCAGCTATGACGTTAAGATCCGGCTGGCGGACTATTTTCAGGAAGCGGAGCAGGCGGTCAGCATTGGCACCAAGGGCGTGATTCTGGATTTTCTGGCGGACGGCACGGGCATTGGCATTGGAAAGGTAGCCGAAACGCCCGGGGCCATTGAATGCGGCTGGCCGCTGAAGCTCTCCGAGCCGCTGGACATTGTCTATGGCGGCACAGGAGCAACTTCGGCGGAGAGCGCCCTTGCAGCGCTGGGCGGGGTAAAAAAGGCTGGCGATGCCATGACGGGGAACCTGCGTATCTCAGAGAGCTTGTACCCGTCCTTATGCTTGCTTCCAACCTATAACGGAACCAGCAGCCGCACGGTACTGGAAGGCAGTTATGAGGGGGCTGCTTCTCTGGCCGCCTGGGAAGACGCAGCAGGCGACAACCGGCGCATGCTCGAAATCCGCACCAAAGCACTGCAGGCCAGCCTGGACTGGGCGATCGTCCTGCGGGCCTGCGAGGCAGGCGTCTGGAACAACTACCGCGTCTTTCATTCCGGGATGCCCAGCGGGGTGCCCGTGGCCAACGGCGGAACAGGCGCTGCGAATGCTGCTGATGCAAGAAAAAATCTGGGCGCCAATAACGCGGGAAACCTCACTACAGGGACGCTTCCATCTGCGAGACTTCCCTTCAAGTTCGCCTATGGCTCCACCACGATCAACGGCAGCAGCGCTGCCTATGTGGACTACTCGGCAGCCGGCTTTACGTCCGTGCCTGTAGTGCTGATCACCTACGCTACAACTTCCGGCAACTGGTCCGGCGATAACGGAGCGATCAAGGTCTACAACAAAACGACCACTTCGTGCCAGGTAATCGTAGGCGGCAATTTCAATACCAGTCGTGCTGTAGACTGGTTTGCCTTTGGCACATGAGCATAAAAGAAAGAACATTTGGAGATCAGCCCGCTTCCGTCCTGGGAGCGGGTTTTTCTATCCCTATTTTTAAGGAGGAACTGATAATGCGTAACTTTTCCATTGACATCATCTGGGCGAAGATTCAAATGGCCGTCGCAGCGATTGGCGGCTGGCTGGGCTACTTTCTGGGAGGCATGGACGGACTGATGATTGCGCTGATCATTTTCATGGTGCTGGACTACATCACGGGCCTGATGTGCGCCATCACGGACAAAAAGCTGTCCAGCGCCGTAGGCTTCAAGGGTATCTGCAAGAAGCTACTGATCCTGATGCTGGTGGGCGTGGCCAATGTGGTGGATATTCACATTGTGAGCACCGGCTCCGCGCTGCGCAGCGCTGTGATCTGTTTCTATCTATCCAATGAGGGACTGTCTCTGCTGGAAAACGCAGCCCATATTGGCCTGCCCATTCCCGACAAGATGAAGGATGTACTGGCGCAGCTGCATGGGCGAGAGGATAAGAGCAGCACCGATGTGAGTGACGGCGAATAACCGTTTTCATTGTATTAAGGAGGAAAACATGGCAGAAAGAAAAGATACGCCATTTACCGGCGAGCACTTTGCGGCATGGTGCGAAAAGATGGTAGGCCAGCCCTACTGGTACGGCGGGTGCGTTTACAAGTGTACCCAAAGCCTGCTTAACCGCAAGGCAAAGCAATATCCTTCCCATTACACGTCCAGCCGCATGAAGCGATACAAGGATGACATTGCGCAGAAAAAGGTCTGCGCGGACTGTATTGGCGGCGCGAAAGGATATGCCTGGACAAATGGCGGGCAGGGTATACTGGAAGCCATTGGCACGGACAAAGGCATTTCCAACAAGTCCGGTGCAAACGGTTGCCCGGACAAGGGGGCCAACTCCATGTTTGCCTGGGCGAAGTCCAAGGGCATGGAATGGGGCACGATTGACACGCTGCCGGAGATTATCGGTCTGGCGCTGCAAACGGACGGGCATGTGGGCTACTACGTCGGCAACGGCTATGCGGTAGAATGGCGCGGTTTCAACTATGGTTGTGTGCGCACGAAGGTAAAGGAACGCAAGTGGAAGTACTGGTACAAGCTGCCCTTTATCCAGTACGGAGACGCTGCTGCGGACATTCCTGCACCGGAAATTGCGCTGGGAAGCCGCCTGCTGAAACGCGGCATGGTCGGCTCCGACATAAAAGCCCTGCAGGAGCTATTGATGCAGCTGGGATATGCGCTGCCCAAGTATGGAGCGGACGCGAAATTCGGCGCTGAAACAGAAAAGGCGCTGCGGGCATTTCAGAAGGAAGCTGGCTTGACAGTGGACGGCAAGTACGGCGACAAGACGCACGCTGCGCTGATGGACGCCGTTGCAGATGATGACGGGCAGCCGGAAACCCCGGAGCAGCTTGCACAGGACGATCCCACGCCTACTGGCACGACAGTGGTGATTGTCTCAGAAGGCGGCAAAGTGAACATCCGCTGTGGCAACGGTACGGAATACGCACGGCTTTCTGCCGTTGCGCCGGGCAGTACCTTCCCGCTGGTAGCGACTGCGCAGAACAGCTGGCATGCAATTGTTATCGGCTCTCGTGTGGGGTGGGTGTCTGGAGAATTCGCAAAAAATATCTGATGACTGAGGCTGGTGCAAACCGGCCTCTTTCTTTTTTGCTACAGGCGATACTTCCAGAAATAAGAATTATCTTTGAATTGCTTGACTTATCGCTGTTTCAGAGTGATTGATATAACGCAATAATTAAAGAGGAGGATTCTGATGCGGGTTAAGGTTATTAAGCCCCAAGAGAATGCTGCAGCAAAGCGTCTAAGGGTATGTGCGTATGTTCGCGTTTCGGCTGCTACGGAGGAACTCGAGGAATCGTTGGAAGCCCAAATGGATCACTATCAAACACTCATTACCAGTAAACAAGAATGGGAATTCGCAGGACTATATATTGATAATGGTATCAGCGGCTTTCAAAACAAGCGCCCAGGTTTCCAAGCCATGATGAAAGCTGCGCGGGCTGGTAAACTGAATTTCATCTTAGTGAAAAGCGTTTCGCGCTTTGCGAGAAACACAGAAACGCTTCTCAAAGCGACGAGGGAACTGAAAAGCCTCGGCATCGGGGTATATTTTGAGCTTCAGAAGATCAATACACTCACTGTAAGCGGTGAATTGATGCTCACCATCAAGGCAGCTTTTGCACAGGGCGAAAGTGACTCTGGTAGGGATTTGATGAAGATGTCTATTCGGCACCGCTTCGAAAATGGCATTCCATCTGCTCGAACAAGGAGTACTTATGGTTTTCAAACAGCTAAAGATGGTAGCATTGTCATTGATGAGAAATGTGCTGATATTGTCAAAATGATTTATGATTTAGCTGAACAGGGTGTCTGGTATGCAAAAATCAGAGCGAAACTGAATATAATGGGTATTTCTTCTCCCACAGGAACGCTCTGGAATGATGGTCAGATCGCTGATATGCTTCACAACGTGATGTATAAAGGCGATCTTCTTTTACAAAAAAGCTATAAGGATGAGAATCGGCAGACTTGCCGTAATGAAGGGCAGGTACAAAGCTGGTATGTTCATGACGATCATGAAGCTATTATATCTTCGGAGCAATGGAAACGAGTACAGCAAGTCTTGGCAGCACGTTCTGACGGTATTAAAGAGGCCAAGGCGAGAAGAAAAGCAGCCCCTGCGCATCATGAACATGTTGGACGTTATCCGCTGACCGGCCTTTTATACTGCCCTCACTGCGGTGCAGTACTACACCACAAATGGTGCAATAATGGCCGTGACGAATACTGGGTTTGCAGTACAAACATCAAAAAGCGGGCCTCATCCTGTAAAGGTATTTTCCTGCCAAGCAGTGTCGCCGACAGTTGGAATATAAAGACTCCTGTTGTGGCGCAGCGATTCAAAGATGAAAATGGAATGATACAATTTACGGCTTATCCGAAAGACGAATATGAAGCAATGAAGGGAGAATAACAATGGCAAGAAAAATCGAGGTCATCCCAGCCCGACCGGAATTCACCAATCGTGCGGAAAGAAAACAGCGAAAAACCAGACTGGCCGTTTACTGCCGTGTATCCACCTCGCAGGAAGATCAGCTGGAGAGTTTTGAAAACCAGCAGGTTCACTATCGGGATTATGTGGCAAGCCACCCAACATATGAACTGGTTAAGATATATGCCGATGAGGGTATTACCGGCACAAACACCCGGAGGCGTGAAGAATTCAAGGCTATGATCGCAGATTGCGAAGCCGGGCTGATTGACATGGTCGTCACAAAATCGATTTCACGCTTTGCACGTAACACGGCTGACTGCCTGCAATACACGCGTCTGCTGCGTGACAAGGGAATCGGCGTTCTGTTTGAAAAAGAGGACATTTTTACTCTTGATGGACGGGGCGAACTGCTGATTACGATCATGTCATCCCTTGCACAGGATGAAAGCCGGAATATTTCTGAAAATACGACTTGGGGGATTCGGGCTCGCTTTCAACAGGGGAAAATGCACCTGAATGCGAACCGTTTTCTGGGCTATGATAAGGATAAGGACGGTGCGTTGGTAATCAATGAAGCACAGGCCGAAATCGTTCGGCGCATATTCGATCAATTTCTTAACGGTCTATCGCCCGATATTATTGCATCACGTCTGAACCATGATGGTATTCCGGGTGTATGCGGTGCTCCGCTGTGGAAGAACTCTACAATCAAAAGCATCCTGCGAAATGAAAAGTACAAAGGAGATGCGTTGCTTCAAAAGTATATTACAGAGGACTACCTGTCTGGCCGGATTATCCGAAACGACGGTCGCGTTGAGCAGTACTATGTTAAGGGGTCGCATGAAGCCATCATTCCTGCAGAAAAGTGGGAAATTGTTCAGTTAGAGCTTAAACGTCGGGATGACTACAGGATAAAGCATGGATTGCGTACACTTGGGCGTTATACTGATGAGCAGCCCTTTTCGAACAAAGTTTTCTGCGGAGTATGTGGTGCCCTTTTCTGGCGCAGAACGTGGTATAGGCTGGCTGGCGAAGTGAAAATTTGGCATTGCACTGAGCGGTATGACAAGGATGACAGGACGGGATGCCTCAGCCTCATCATTAAGGAAAAAGATCTACACAGAGCATTTGTTGTGGCTTGGAATAGAATAAGGGAAACGCGGAATGAGCGCTTGGTGGTTTGGCAAAAACAGAAGGATACCGGTGCTCCACTGGTGGCTTTCTACGCTGAACGCTTTATTCAGCTATCCGCAGGAGAGCCTATGAAGGAAATCGAGTTGAGCATTGTTACAAAGACACTGGAGCATGTCGTCGTAAGCAAAAATGGGGCATTCACATTTTACTTACTTGATGCTTCAAAGGAAACAGTTGATTTGCAGAACTGATATATAGTATTAAACCGTCCGGTTATTCGCCGGACGGCTTTTTTTATTCCTTACGTATCATTTTTATTTCTGCATCGGTCAAAAGAAAGCAGATGACCTTCTCATCAGCGAAAAACTGGCCGTCAACTTTGTAGCGTTTGCCTTCTGAATAATTAGGAATGAGACGAGCAACAGCATCGTGCATGGCTTTAACGCTGCTACTTACGGTAGAAGTTTGTTCATCACGGGGCTTGGAGAAGGGCTTGGCTTTCGTTTCATTTCCTTTGCATGCACGAACAGCGAATACATGGTTTTTAGGGTCAATAAGGTACTGTACATACGAAGGATAATTTAGATTCTCAAGTACTCCACGGGAAAAAGTGATACCGTTTCTATTAACGAAGATTTCGGGGTCATTATGAGAATAGGCATTAAAGTCCATGATGGTGAGCTTCAGAGCAGAAAAATCAATTTTGGTTGCAGACATAGTAAACTTCCTTTCTCAGTTTTCATTTTGTTGATCGGTGCTGTTGATGATTGCGTCAATAACGGTGAAAAACTGATCGCGTTCTTCACGTGACCAATCCGGGTCAAGATAATAATACCCTCGCAGTAAACCTGCTTTTGCGCGGGGAAACTCAAACTTTTTCCGGATAATATCTGCCGGCCTTTTTCCGCGTCGTCCTGCATCAAGGATATCTTGAACTTGCGACCATTCATTCATTGGAATGATGGCGGGTACGATTCCTTCCCAGAGCCATTGCGGAAGGACAGAGTCATTTTTCACTGTTTTATGTGTCAAGTAGCTCTTAGAATACGTTTTCTGGTATAGTACGTTGCCGCAATACTTCTCATTGCGCAGAATGCCACGTATGGTTCCCGCATGCCAATGCTCCAATCCCATAGGGGTACGAATCCCTTCATCGGTTAGATGTTCCGCTATTTCAGACACAGTATCGCCGTCAAGGAAACTGCCATAGATGTATTTTACAATCTCGGCTTCAGCGGGCTCGACTTTGATTTGACCGGAGTAATCGCGGTAGTAACCGATGGTGTTGCGGACAGTAAACTTATACAAGCCCTCTTGCATACGGTAGCGGATGCCCTGCTTGATCGCAATGCTCTTTTGCTGGCTTTCCAGTTCTGATAATGCAGAGAGGATTGAAATGACCAACTTGTTCTTGCCTTCCGCAGTTGAGATGCCCTCGCTCTCAAAGGTAACAGCTACAGGAGGAGTTAACTCATCGAGCAGTCTGAGCGTTGACAGGATATCGACAATATTACGACCAAAGCGGCTGATGCTCTTAGTAAGGATTAGATCAATCCTCCCAGCTTTGCAATCCTCAATCATGCGCTGAAAATCCTTGCGTTTTTCGATTGATGTGCCAGAAATGCCCTCATCCTTATAGATGTCAGCCTTTTCGTACATGGGGTTTTCGGAAATGACCTGTTCAAAGTGTTGCACTTGCATTTCAAAACTGTTCATCTGCGCTTCCTCAGCGGTACTTACTCGGCAATAAGCCGCTACTCGGATGCGTTTAGATTCCTGATAGGTGTAGAGCTTTTTATCAGGCAAGATGACTTTTACTTTTCGTTCACCACGCCTATTCTTTGATATGGTTTCTTGTATCTGTCGTCGTTCAGCCTCCTTTGAGTCGCTCTTGGTTGTGGTGCGTCGTGCCTCCTCAATGCGAGCAGCATCAAGTTTTCTTTTCATCATACCCCTTCCTTATATAAATAATGGCAACAGTGACTTTGGTTCATGCCTCCTTTCTTCCGATGAATTCACAAGTGCTTATACATTGTATCTCAAATTTGACTTTATATTGGATGCGCGAGTCAAATATTATTATCATTTGCGGCCATAATGCGGTTGGATTGCTGCATTGTGCAGGCATATCGATAATGGTTTTCACTTTGTACATTGAATTTTTTGCGAACATGTGCTATGCTCTTTTTGTTCCAAGAGAAATACAGTTTTTCTTAAGAAAAACTCATGCAGAGTAGATCTTCCTAGAAAGGGGTAAAATTGTTAAGAGTACTGGCATAGGACTCATCTAATGATACGTTTGGAGGAAAAGGCTCATGGAGAAGTAAAGCTGTGAGGCGGGCGTATTGTTTCTGGACGAGCTGCCGGAGTATTCCCGCACGGCGCTGGAGGCGCTGCGCCAGCCGCTGGAGGACGGCGTGTGCACCGTCACCCGTGTGCGCGCGCATACGCAGTATCTGTCCCGCTGCATGCTGGTGGCCAGCATGAATCCCTGCCCCTGCGGCTATTATGGCAGCACGGTGCGGCAGTGCCGCTGCGGATCGCACGAGATACGCAAGTATCTGGATCGCGTTTCCGGCCCGCTGCTGGATCGTATCGATATCCACATTGAGGTGGACGCGGTGCCCATCGAGGAGATTACTGATCAAAAGACGGGTGAAAGCTCCAAGGTGGTGCGCGAGCGCGTGGAAAACGCGCGGCGCTTGCAGCAAAAGCGCTTTGCCAGCGCGGGCATTGCCTGTAACGCGCAGATGAACAACAAGCACGTGGAGGAGCTGGCTGCGTTGTCCGATCCCGCCAAGGCGCTGCTGGCGCGGGCGGTGGAGCGCTATGCCTTGAGCATGCGCGGCTATACGCGGCTGATCAAGGTGGCCCGCACCATCGCCGATCTGCGCGGGGAAGCCGATATATCCGCCCCGGCGATGGCCGAGGCCATTCAGTACCGTATGCTGGATGCAAAATACTGGAGCAGGTGACAAGATGCAAACCTACACACGGGAAGAACAGTGCAGGCTGTGGCTGCAAAGCGCGCCGTCGCTCAGCTGGCGTACACGCGAGGCGCTGCTGACCTACTTTGGCTGCGCGGAGAGCATCTTTGAGCAGATGGGCCCCACCGTGCAGATGATGGCGGGGGATAAGGCTTACGCCGAATTGCAGCAGATGAAAATGGTGGGGCTGGACGCGCTGATCGACCGCCTGCACCGCTGCGGCGCGGAAATCATTTTTTGCGGGCGGGCAGGATATCCGGCCCTCCTTGGCGAAATCAACGATCCGCCGCACGCGCTGTTTATCCGCGGCACGCCTGCGGAGGATCGCTTTAGCGTGGCTATTGTCGGCTCACGGCGCGATACGCGCTACGGACGTTCGCAGGCGTTTTCCATTGCGCGCGATCTGGCTGCGGCAGGCGTTACGGTGGTCAGCGGCCTGGCACGCGGCATTGATACCGCGGCGCATGAAGGCGCGTTAGCAGGTGGCGGACGCACGGTGGCAGTGCTGGGCAACGGCATTGACCGCGTCTATCCCGAGGAAAACACCCGCCTGGCGCAGACCATTGTGGAGCGCGGCGGCGCGATCGTCAGCGAGTTTGCGTTGGGGGCTGAGCCATTGGCGCATCATTTTCCCATCCGTAACCGCATTATCAGCGGGGTCAGCGCGGCGCTGCTGCTGATTGAGGGCAACGCGCATAGCGGTACCATGATTACTGCTGGCTGCGCTGCCGAGCATGGGCGCGAGGTATTCGCCCTGCCGGGCATGGTGGATGTGCCGGGCAGCATCGCGCCGCTGAGGCTATTGCGCGACGGAGCCAACCTTTGCACCTGCGCGCAGGACATCTTGGATGATATGCGCTGGACGCAGACAGCTGTTCCTGCCAAGAGCGAGCCTGCTCCCGCTTCCGCGCAGGACAATCTGACCGAGCCGCAAAAACGCATCTTTGCCTTGCTTGAGCGCGAGGAGATGCGCTTTGAGGAGCTGGCGGAAAAGACGGGCCTTACGCCCGATCAGCTTAGCGGCGAACTGACCATGATGGAACTGGATGGATTGATCGAAGCCCGCGCGGGGCGCGCCTATGCGCTCAAGCGCTGAAAATAAGCAATAAACGAAGTAATTCGGAGGGTAAATACAGTGGCAGCATCAAAGCTTGTAATCGTCGAGTCTCCCGCCAAGGCGCGCACCATTGCGCGCTTCCTGGGCAAGGATTATAAGGTGGAAGCCTCGCAGGGACATGTGCGCGATTTTCCCAAGTCGCAGCTGGGCGTGGATGTAGATAACGATTTTGCGCTCAAATACATCACCATCCATGGGCGCGGCAAGATATTGACCAAGATCCGCAAGGAAGCCAAGAGCGCGCAGGAAATCTACCTCGCAACCGACCCGGACCGAGAGGGCGAAGCG
>OIZE01001144.1_pt1 | contig 17621 bp, 13 predicted proteins | sample 1588421 | NCBI WGS metagenome assembly OIZE01 (sample SAMN03283251) | human gut metagenome | biome: human-associated habitat; material: feces | host: Homo sapiens | place: USA | collected 2013 | reverse complement strand
TGAAGTGGGTATAAGATGGAAAGAATAAGCCCTTATCCGAGGAGGTCTCACGGACGCATGGGTGAAGATGAATTATTCGATGTACAATGACGGAGTAAAGCTTGCCGTGAGAAGTCAGCAGAGGTCATAGTACCCAAGGCACGTGTGCCTATAGGGAAGGACTGAATCGTGCAGTGCAATAGTAAATGAATGTTACCTTGTGAGACACCTCGTCAGATGTCCGAAAGGAACTCTCTATCCAAGACGATAGGACGGAATCCGACAATAGGATAGAAGTGACGTTACTCATAGGGATAGCTGAAAACAACTTGCCACACATCGCAAGATGAGAAAGCACGAAACCGCCGTATGCGGAACCGCACGTACGGTGGTGTGGGAGGTCGGTAAATGTGAAAATAGGAGGTAAATGCCTTTTATGATTAGCATTTACCTCCTACCCGATTCCTTCTTTATTCTTCTTTATACTTCCTTCCAATCTACCAATCCTTTTCCCTTATCATCCAGTTCTATGGCAAGGGCGATTACTTTTCGCTTATCAGCCTTGAAAGGTTCGGCATACTGCTTGGCTGTTATCTGCTCCGTGGCAGCATCTACACCGCCGTTATTGCTCAGCTTCTGAAGGATGCCTACCGGCAATATTCTATCGTTAGTCTCTATCATAATTTCTAATCTTTGTTTTCCAATTGCAAATTTACGATTATTTTCCCAAACCGCCATGCTTTTTCCTCTTTTTTTTCTTCCCATATTGCGTATAGTGTATTTCTATATGGGTGAAGAGGGGTGAAGAGTGGGTGAAGAGATAAAGTAAACTCTTCACCTCCCGAAACCCCGATAAACAGAGGGGTTACGGGCGAGAAGGTGAAGAGTGAAGAGATAAATCGGGAGTGATTATATTACAACTCGTTTGTTGAATTGTCTGCATAAATCTTCTAGCTGAATCATCAGAAAACAGTTTTTTTCTTCTATAATTGTACCTTTTACCATTATAAATCTACCACTTATTTTTAGAACTATGAAAAATGTAAAGTCCTGATAATCAAATGTGATTGTAAAAACAGGTGGTCATTTTTACCACTTAATTATTTAATCAACCAACAAATATCAGACATTTTATATACTTTTGCAATCGGAAACCAATCATGGATGGGTTCCCGACTATCAGACAACAATTTTAAACATAAATGAGAATAACTAAAGTTTAAATTATGAGAAAAGCAAAAAGTAATGCGATGTTGCGAGGACTAGCAGCCTCAGCACTCGTCCTATTGGTCTCGGCGACAGCTTGGGGACAGAAGGTGAAGATTACGGGTACTGTAATCGACAATACCAATGAACCCGTTATCGGAGCTTCGGTTCTGGAGAATGGTACCAAAAATGGTGTTGCTACTGACCTGGATGGTCACTTCACCATCGAAGTACAGCCAGGAGCCAGACTCAAAATTTCTTATATAGGTTATAAGAATAAGGAAGTGAAAGCTTCTAACGGCGTACAGATTATGCTCGAAGAAGAGTCTAATATGCTCAACGAAGTGGTGGCTATCGGTTATGGCTCTGTCAAGCGTAAGGATGTAACTACTGCCGTATCCAGTGTGTCAGCCAAAGACCTTGATACCCGTCCTATCGTATCTGCCGCAGCAGGTATGCAGGGAAAGGCAGCCGGTTTGCAGATTTCGCAAGCCAACGGTCAGCCAGGTGCTTCACCAACCATACGTGTGCGTGGTACCACCTCTTTAAATGGTAGTAATGATCCGCTCTATGTAGTAGATGGTGTGCCAATGACAAATATCGACTTCCTGGCAGCCGATGATATTGATAATATTCAGGTGTTGAAGGATGCCTCTTCTGCAGCAATCTATGGATCACGTGCAGCCAATGGTGTCATCATTATCGGTACAAAGCAGGGTAAGGCTGGCGTAGCCAAGGTTTCTCTGAATGCTCATTATGCATTTAATACCGTACGTGATAACCAAGAATCTCTCAATGCAGCTCAGTATAAGGAGCTGATGGATGAAATCGGTCTGGTGAAACTGCCTGAAGGCTTGAAAGACCAGACTGACTGGAAAGACGAGGTGTTCCGTACGGGTAATGTACAGGATTATCAGCTCTCTATCACTAATGGTACCGACAAACTGAGATACTTTATCTCGGGTGGCTATACAGGTGAAAATGGTGTTATCAAGAAGTCTAGCTATCAGCGTTACAACTTCCGTGCATCTGTTGAGAACGATATACGTAAGTGGTTGCGACTCAATGCCAGTGTAACTTATTCTGATTATACCAACAAGGGTACAGGTATCATTTCGGGTGCCGGCTCTAACCGCGGTGGCGTAGTAACAGCTATCGTCAATACGCCAACCTATGCTCCGGTATGGAATCCGGAGAATCCTAGCCAGTTCTACAACAACTTCTATGGCGTGAACATTACCTCGCCAGCAGAGAATATTGCTCGTACTCAGAATAATAAGTCGGCTTACAACCGATTGCTGGCAACAGGAAAAGCTACTGTCACCTTTATGCCTGAACTGACTTATAACACATCTCTCTCGTTCGACCGTACACAAGGAACAACCACCAACTTCCTTGACCCGATATCTACTACCATCGGCCGTCAGGAATTCGGTACAGGCTATGACGGCAGAAACATCAGCAGCGTTATCGTATGGGACAATGTATTAAACTATAAGAAGGCTTTCGGAAAGCACAGTCTGGATGCAATGGCTGGTAGTTCCTGGACACAGAGCAAGTGGAGCCAGAACTATATCAATGGTAGCAACTATGCCAACGATCTTTTCCATACATTAAATGCAGCTAACAAGATTTCCTGGACAGGAACCGGTTCATCAGCTTCTGATTGGGCAATTCTCTCAACATTCGCCCGTTTGCAGTACAACTGGAATGATACCTATATGTTAACCGCCAACATGCGTGCCGATGGTTCTTCCAAGTTGGCACCTCATCACCGTTGGGGCTACTTCCCATCATTCTCTGGTGCCTGGCGCGTAAGCAATGAGAAATTCATGAAAGATATCAAGTGGATTGACGACTTGAAGATTCGTGGAGGCTGGGGACAGACCGGTAACCAGAGCGGATTGGGCGATTACAGCTATCTGGCAAGATACAATATCAATCGTGTGCAGTGGTTTGGCGAGGGAAATGATGCCAATTCTACTCCTACTTTCTCACAGGGCAATCTGAGCAACCCTGAGCTGACTTGGGAAACAACAACCCAGACCAATATAGGTCTCGACTTGACCGTGCTGGGCAACCGCCTCACCTTCTATGCCGATTACTATTATAAGAAGACCAAGGATATGTTGATGAACATCACCTTGCCGGCAGGTAGTGCTGCAGCAAGAAACCTGACCTATAATGGCGGTTCGATGATCAACAAAGGCTGGGAGTTTGCTATCTCTTCACAGAATCTGACAGGCGCCTTGAAGTGGAACACAGATTTCAACATCTCTTTCAACAAGAATAAGTTGGAGAGCCTGTCTCTGACTCAGGTATATTATGAAGCCAAGACTACCGATTTCGTCAACGAACAGGTGGTTCGCAATACGCCAGGTAAGCCATTGGGCAGTTTCTGGGGATATGTAGCAGAAGGTGTGGATCCTGAGACAGGTGATATGAAGTATAAGGACGTGACCGGTGATGGTCTGGTATCAGCCAGTGACCGTACTTATATCGGTGATCCAAACCCAGACTTCACCTTCGGTTTGACCAATACCTTCTCTTATAAAGGCTTGAATCTCAGTATTCTTATCCAGGGAAGTTATGGCAACGATATCTACAACGTTTCACGTATGGAAACCGAAGGAATGTATGACGGTAAGAACCAAAGCACCAAGGTGCTGGCTCGCTGGAGAGTTCCTGGTCAAATTACCGATGTGCCAAAGGCTAAGTGGGATATCCGCAACTCAACCTACTTTATAGAAGATGGCAGTTATCTCCGTGTAAAGGATATTTCTCTCTCTTACGATGTGCCTCGCAAACTGATTTCACGCTTCGGTCTGACCCGTCTGCAGCCATACGTATCAGCAACCAACCTGCTTACCCTGACCGACTATTCAGGTATGGATCCGGAGGTTAACCAGTATGGCAACAGTGGTAGTGTACAGGGCATCGACTGGGGTACATATCCACTCAATAAGAGTGTAGTATTAGGTGTAAAAGTAGAATTCTAAACATCGACAACAATGAAAACATATCATACAATCAAGACATTGGCGCTCGGTGGCATCGCAATGTTCTCTTTGGCAAGTTGCTCTCTCGACTACGAGCCATTATCAGAGCCATCAGAAATAACACAGGGCGGTCAGACAGAGACCTCAACAGCTGTATTGAAGGACAAGGCTGCTGCTGATGCACAGCTCAAATCGCTCTATGAGTTGTTCCGCAACCGTCAGGAGCATACCCATCTCGACTATCTTCTGATAGGCGATTCGCATAGCGACAATGCTTATGCCGGAACTACCGGTGCAGAGGTGGTACCTTATGAGACCAACTCTATCGATGCCAGCAACTCGGTATTGAGCCGTGACTGGAACCGCTATCTGGAGGATATCGCCCAGGCAAATGTACTGATCAATGGTGTTGAGCAATTGAAGGAGAATGGTCAGATATCAGAAGCAGAATATCATTCCTATAAGGCACAGGGCGAAATCTTCCGTGCCCTGATGATGTTCCGAATGGCTCGTCTGTGGGGTTCTTTCCCAGTCATCACGACCATCGCCAAAACCATCACATCCGAGAATATCAATGAGGTATATCCTACCTATTATCCTCCTCGCAAGACTCCGAAGGAATGTTATGAGCAGATTATTGCCGACTTGACGGATGCTGAGCAGTATGCACCGGATAACGACAATTCCGACCGCACCAAGATGACCAAGACCGTAGCTCAGGCTATGCTTGCCAAGGTTTATGCCGAAAAGGAAGTGCAGGATTATGACAAGGTAATCGCTTATGCCGACAAGGTGATAAATACAACCGGTGTAGAGCTGGAAGACAGTTATGAAACACTTTGGGGCTATGATGAGACTGCAAAAGACTGCATGAAACGCAATACCAAAGAAGGTATTCTGGAGGTGCACTGGACAACCGGTAGCGGAAACTGGGAAACCTGGATGTACGGCCGCCAGTTGGACAACTGGGATTATTACTTTACCTGGGCAAAGTGGATTACTCCTTCACGAGACATCATCAATGACTTTGACAAGGAAGGTGATGAGGTTCGTAAGAATCAGGCTATCGTATATTATGCCTGTACCTGGAGCAACTATTATCCGGCTTCCAACTATCCGTTCATGTATAAGTTGCGATCTTCATACAATAATATTTATTGGGTTCGCCTGGCAGATATTATACTGATGAAGGCTGAGGCTGAAGCCTATAAGGGAAATCTTGCCGAGAGTGCGAAACTCGTGAACCAGATTCGCAAGCGTGCCAAGCTGAAGGAACTGACATCCGACAAGACTGGCAGCAAGGAATCTATGATAGAGGCAGTTCTCCATGAGCGCCGTCTGGAACTAGCCTTTGAGGGTGAACGCTGGTTCGACCTCTGCCGCAACAACAAGGTCGAGAAGTATCTCAACGGAATAGACGACCGTGACAGCGGACGCATCAGACAGGTGAAACAGTTTGACAGCAACTCATACCTGTTGCCAATCCCACAGACCGCTCTTGACCAGAATACCAATCTAGAGCAGAATCCAGGTTACTAATCTAACCTGGATAGCTTTCAACTCAAACCGTTATTAACAAATAATAGAAAAAACGAATATGAAATACTATAGCAATAAACTGATGATGCTGGTCTGCGCAACTGCTTTCTCGGTGACAGCTTGCAGCAGCAGTAACTCATTCTCAGATCCTGTAGACTTTGATACTCCTAGTGAGGCCCCAAATCCAGTACCGGCACAAGGAACAGCCAAAACTTTCATTACCACAGCCGATGGAGTCTATTCATTGGCACAGGGTGAGGTAAAGTTGTATAATGGAGTATCTATGGCACCAACCACCATCGAACTCGATTTAAATAAGAAGTATCAGACGATTGATGGCTTCGGTTATGCCATCACTTATTCATCCTGCTATAATCTGATGCAGATGACTCCAGAGGCGCGTCTGGCTCTCTTGAAGCGTATTTACTCTACTACAGAGGGTTATGGCGTAAGTTATGCCCGTATCTCTTTGGGATGCAACGACTTCTCAAGTACTGAGTATACCTATTGCGACAAGAAGGGCAGCGAGGCTGATCCTATCAGCAATTTCGCGTTCTATAGCGATGAGAACGATTATGTGATTCCGGTATTGAAGGAGATTCTTGCCATCAATCCTAATCTGAAGATTATCGCAGCTCCCTGGACTTGTCCGAAATGGATGAAGGTGACAGATATCAACACCAAGCAGCCAAAGGATTCATGGACTGACGGTCATCTCAATCCGGATTATCGCGAGGCTTATGCCAAGTACTTTGTGAAGTTTATTAATGTGATGAAGGAGAAAGGCATCAATATCTATGCTGTTAGTCCTCAGAATGAGCCATTGAACAAAGCAAACTGTGCTTCACTCTATATGCCTTGGCAGGAAGAGGCTCCTTTCGTGAAGGAGTTGGCCGCACAGTTTAAGAAGAATAATCTGCAGACCAAGATTTATGTCTTCGATCACAACTACAACTATGACAAGATTGCTGATCAGGAAGATTATCCTGTGAAACTCTATAATGCTATCGGTGATAACTTTGAGGGCTCAGAGCTGGTTGTAGGTGCTGCTTATCATGATTATGGCGGCAACAACAGCGAGTTGACTGATATCCACAACCAGCGTCCTGACAAGGAACTGATATTCTCGGAAACCAGTATCGGAACCTGGAATAACGGACGTGACTTGAGTAAACGACTGATGGCGGATATGAAGAATGTGGCGCTCGCTACGGTAAACCAGAATTGCAAGGCTGTGCTTGTATGGAATCTGATGCTTGACAATAAGATGGGACCTAACCTGGATGGTGGATGCCAGACCTGCTATGGTGCTATTGATATCAATCAGAATGGTTACAAACAGTTGAGCTACAATTCTCATTATTACATCATCAACCACATGTCTAGTGTCGTTGCTCCTGGTGCGGTTCGCATTGGTAATACGTCCCGCACCGTTAATGACAGCAAGATTACACATGCTGAGTTTGTTAATCCTGATGGTAGTTATGCTGCTGTCATTATCAACGAGGGAGATGCGGCTAAGTCAATCAACCTCAGTGATGGAACTCATAATTTTACCTGCAATGTTCCTGCTAATGGTGTGATTTCTTGCAAGTGGAATAAGTAATCCATAAACTATAGTAAATGATTCATTAAAGATACGATCATTATGAAACATATCAGATATTATATCATGGCGTTGCTCGCCCTGCCACTGATGGCATCTTGCGGCGATGATGATTACAGTGCGCCTACTCCTGCCGGTAATCCTGTGATGAGCTATACGGCTCCTGCTGCAGCTGTATGGATGGGCGATGAAGTGGAGGTGAAAGTAAACTGCAAGGATGAGGGAGGCGTGGCTCTCTCTACCTTGAAAGCAAACCTCCTGTTTAGTGGGCAGAGTGTAGATGAAACTACCATCCGTACCAAGGAGGCTGGTGAATATACAGTCAAACTGAAAGTGCCTTATGCACAGAATGTTCCTGATGGAAAGGTGGATATTCAACTTACTCTGCAGAATGTATCAACCAAATCGAATACAGAGACCTTGTCGTTTGATATCAAGCGCCCTCATTTCAACAATCTGCAGTTTGTGAGTGCTGATGGTGTTAAATATGACATGACAGAGAAAAGCGATTTTGTTTATCAGGCTGTTCTTCCTAGCAGCAAGAAGACCTTCAAGGGATATTTTGCAACGAAGGATGGAAAGTTTGTCTTCGGTTCCAGCACAGGTAAGGATATCAGTTTGGGAGAAACAGGCAACTTCAACTTCTCTTCTGAGAATATGAGCGATGTAGTTGTCACTTTCGATGCCAAGAACTATACGGCTGGTCCTACCGATGTATTGCCGGTTACTATCCTCGATTTTGCCGATTCTGATGCAGGCAAGACTTGGGTGGGTGATATCAAGCAAGGTGCTACCTGTAACCTTACTATCAGCGGCAATAATCTGCCAGATGACTGGTATTATGACAGCGACTGGTTCCAGAAAGAAGAGGATGGAAGCTATACCTTCAAGGCTATTACCGGTAGATATACCGTTCTGGCAGACTTCACCCATAAGTCATTCCGTATCTGGACAATGAATGGAAGTGAGCCTATGTCACTGAATGGCGATGGTACTGGTGCACTCTGGATCATCGGTAATGAAGGTGTCAACAAGCCAACTTGGGAGGCTGTAAATCATGGCTGGTGGACAGGTGTAGATTCTGATGTCTGTCTCACTCCAATCAAGGCTAAGGTATATCAGGTTACACTTACCGTAGGCAAGCAGCTCAGAGCTACTGACGTAAACTTCAAGTTCTTCGGTCAGGCAAACTGGGGTGTTGAGTTCAAGGGTAAGGATAACAGCCATCTCATCTCAACTGAGAGCGAGGTATTCGGCATCGGTGACGGTAACGGTCACGACAACGGCAATGTTTATCTGAAAGATGGAGTCGAACTGAAGGATGGCGAGACATACGTTCTTACAGTTGACTTGACTGCCGGTGTAGACAAGGCAGTTCTCAAAGTAGAAAAGAAATAAGTTGTAAGTTTATATTCATAAGCTTTTTAGGTTTTAGTTTAAATAATTTAGGGTATAAAGCTTTGTTTAAGGCTGCTCCAAACTTTTTGGGGCAGCCTTTTTTGGGGAGGTGCAAGGATGTAAGAACAACAAAAGTAAAAAAGAATATCAAAAAAATGCTAGAAAATTTGGAAATATACCCAAAAAACTATACCTTTGTCTCTTGAATGTCCTATACAGCAGTAAGGGCTGGATCTAATGATACCTATACAACAAAATATTATCAACTAATGATAGAAAGATTATTATCTATATTGTATATCTGGTGTTTCGCTACACTTACATCATGCTTTGCTCAAAAGGAAAGCATCAGTGAACTGTATGCCCAACTTGATCGGGCTATAGAGCAATCCCAGCACTATACCAAACTGAAAGAAAGTAGCATCGCTCAGTTGAAGAAATTGATTCATCAGGAGAACAATCCGAAGTTGCTCATCAATACTTATCGCAAGATCTATTCAGAATATAAGTCCTACCAGAGCGATTCTGCTGTGGCTTATATTCAGAAAGCCATTGTATTGGCTCAGAAGGAAGGACTGCCGGCTGAAGTTGCTGGATTGAAAAGTCAGTTAGCTTTACAGTATTCTACAGCCGGAGCTTTTGCTGAGGCTTTGGAGGTGCTCAATCATATAGATAAAAAGACATTGGATGAATCGAACCGGAAAGATTATTTCATCGCCTATTACCATGTTTATGGTGAGTTGGGCTTTTCTAATATGCAGATAGATTCCGATTTAAGCCAGAATTTCTTTAGACGTCAGAATGCATATCGGGATACTTTGTTTGCTATCCTTCCACATCATAGCGAAGATTATCTCATGCGTAAAGAGGTGATGCTTACCGGTCAGAATAAATGGGATGAAGCACTGAAGGTGAATGATGAACGGTTGAATTTATGTAAGGAGGGGAGTCATGAATACGGCATCGTAGCCTACTATCGCTATCTGATTTACCGTTCTCTGAAAAACGAAAAAATGAAGAAATATTGGTTGCTAAAATCTGCCATTTGTGATGTGAAGTGTGCTATCAATGATCAGGCTTCGCTCTGGATGCTCGCCGATATTCTGAGTCAGGAGGGAGATGTTGAGCGTTCCTATAACTACATCAACTTCTCCTGGAATGCCAATAAGAGTTGCGGTACCCGTATACGTAATTGGCAGATTTCGCCTGTGCTTGTAACCATCGATCATGATTATCAGGCAGAGCTCAAGAAGGCAAACCAGCGTCTTGTCTTTGCCATCATCTGTGTCAGCCTTCTGGTTCTTTCTTTAGGTGTTCTGGCTTTCTATGTCAATAAGCAGAAGAAATATGTTACCATAGCGAGAAATGAACTGAAGAAAACGAATGAACAATTGGAGGAACTGAATAAGAAACTTTCTGCTACCAACGAAATGTTGAAGACTTCGAATGATAAACTGAATGAGTCAAATGGTGTGAAGGAAGAATATATAGGCCAGTTCCTGGGAGCATGTTCTCATTATATAGACAAACTGGATAAGTTGCGTCTCCATGTCAATAAGATGGTAAAGAACCGTGAATATCAGGAACTTTATTCAATGACGAAAAGCAGTGAACTGAAGGAACACGAGTTGGGAGAACTCTATACAAATTTCGATAAGGTCTTCCTGCATCTGTTCCCTGATTTCGTGGAAGACCTCAATAGCCTTCTGAAGCCGGAGGCACAAATCCATCTTACCGATGCAACAAAGTTACCGGCAATGGTGAGGGTATTCGCCTTGATAAGACTAGGTATTGATGACAGTACGAAGATAGCAGAATTCCTACATTATGCAGTTAATACGATATATAATTATCGGGCAAAACTGCGTAATGGAGCTATTGGTGAAAGAAATGAATTTGAGAAGAATGTGAAAGAATTAGGAACGATAAAAGGAAAAGGTTAATATATAAAATCAAAGAGGGTGTGTCATAAATACAGACACACCCTCTTTGTTTTTTATTACAACTGATAGAATTTAGTGAAAGCCTTCACGCAATATTCGTGGTCGATAACACTACCGGTTTCGCGGCAACTGTGCATAGCGAGGATGGCATTGCCCATATCCACACCCTTCAATGGGATGGAAGAGGCGAGGATATTGCCCAATGTGCTGCCACCTGCTACATCGCTGTGGTTTACGAAACGCTGGCATGGTACACCGGCTGCATCGCAGATGTTGGCGAAGATGGCTGCTGATACAGCATCGCTCGCATACTTCTGGGCTGCATTGAACTTGATGACCGGACCACCGCCCAACTTAGGATGATTCGTAGGGTCAAACTTTTCGCTATAGTTAGGATGCCAGGCATGCGCATTATCGGCTGAAATCATGAAGGCACGCTCTACTGCCTGATAATAAGCCTCTTCTGTATGGCTCTGTGCCAGGGCGATGCGCTGGAGCATATATGAAAGGAATGGACTTCCGGCTCCCTGCTTGGTCTGAGACCCCGTTTCTTCATTATCGAAGATGGCGAGAACCTGGGTGGTATCGTTGGCATCAGATGCAATCATCGCCTCTACACCAGCCCAGCACATAGACAGGTCGTCGAGTCTGCCTGAAGAGATAAACTCATCGTGTACACCGAAGGTGCAGGCTGGAGTGGCATCAGCCAGATAGAGATCGAAATCAAGAACATCCTCTTTCTGGATATTCAGTTCGTCGGTTATCACATTCATCAGGAGATTGCCCTTCTCCAGTTCATCATTGATGATGCCGAGGATAGGAAGCACATCCTTCTGCTTGCTCAACTTCACACCATCATTCACCTGACGGTTGAAGTGGATAGCGAGATTGCTGATCTGCAGCAATGGGCGCTTTACATGAAGAAGAAGTGTCTGTGGATTCATTGCATTCTCACCCTTCACGATAACTCTACCTGCCAAAGTGAGCGGACGGTCGAACCAGGTTGACATGATAGGACCACCATAAACCTCGGTATTCAGTTTTACGATACCGCCCTCGCAAAGCATCTCAGCATTTGGCTTGATGCGGAAGGTAGGCGAATCGCAGTGGGCGCAGATCATGTGGAAACCGGCATCTGCCAAAGGTTTCTTTCCGATTTGGAAGGCGTAGATGGAAGAATCGTTCTTGGTAACGAAGAACTTTTCACCCGCTTCAATCTTGCCCAAAGGCTCCTGTGGGTTCATACGGCGGAACCCGTTCTTCTCCAATTCCTCGGAGATATTCTTAACTGCCAGGAAATTCACTGGTGATGCGTCTAGAAAGGATAATAATCTTTTGATCATAGTCTATATCTTTATATTAATATCTTGCAAAGATAATGCAATTTTTTTATTTAATCTCATATTTCTACCTGTTTTTTCCATAATAGTTAAATATCTACAAGAATCCCCCATGATGTTTGGTGTTATGTCTTGAAATGATTACTTTTGCAAATCATAATTTTTGCAGATTTACAGAATCATTCAAAACAAGGATAAATGGAAATAGTAATTGGAATCATCATAGGACTTGCCATCGGATTCTTCGTGGGGAAACTGATGGAAGCAAAAAGTGCGGGAGAGGAGAAAACCCAGCTCGTAGCGAAGGCTCAGGTGCTGGCGGCTAACATTGAACAGATAAAACTGCATCATGCTTCTGAGGTTCAATCAATGAAATCTCAAATGGAGAACGAGCGGCTGTATGCGGCAAAACTCAGGGCGGAAAGCGACCAGCAGTGGGCACAGAAACTCGAGAGTCTGAAGCAGGAAATGCAGCGAATGACGATAGAACAGCAGAAGGTGGCGGCTGAGCAGTTGGCTGCCAAGCAGTCGGCTCTGCAGGAAAACAACCGTCTGCAGATGGATGAACTCCTGAAACCTATCAAGGAACAGTTTGCTGATTTCAAGAAATCGGTAGAGGAGAGCAAAACCCAGAACGAGGTGAACAAGAAGGAACTGCAGAACACCTTCGAGGCAACGATGAAACTCTTCCAGCAGGAACAGCAGCAGGCTGTACTGAACCTGAAGGAGCAGACCGAGAAGATTGGCTCCGATGCTGCCAACCTGACCAAGGCATTGAAGGGCGACAGCAAGATGCAGGGCGACTGGGGCGAGATGGTGTTGGAAACCATCCTGGAGAACAGCGGACTTCGTAAAGATGAGGAATTCTTCATTCAGGAGAATACGAAAGATGAAGAGGGAAAGAACTATCGTCCGGATGTCATCGTAAGATTCCCGGAAGGCAGAAGTGTGGTCATCGATTCCAAGGTTTCGCTTACCGCCTATTCCGATGCTCTGGCAGCTGAAGATGAGGCTGAACAGGAACGCCTGATGAAGGCACATGCGCTGAGCGTACGAAAGCACATCGATGAACTGGCAGCCAAAGACTATTCCAAACTGGTGGATGATGCCATCGGCTTCGTACTGATGTTCATTCCTAACGAGACCAGCTATATCGCAGCCATGAAGCAGCAGCCTGATCTCAGCCGTTATGCTTATCAGAAGAAGATTATCATCATCTCGCCAAGCAATCTGCTCATGGCACTCCAGCTTGCCTATAATCTCTGGCAGTATGACCGGCAGAACAAGAATGTGGAGAAAATCGTGAAGACGGCTGCTGACCTGTATGATAAGGTGGCTGGCTTCGAAGATACCTTTATGAGTGTGGGTGATCTGATAACCCGCCTTTCCGGCACCTTCGACAAGGCAAGAAAGCAGCTTTACGATGGAAGTGGCAACGTGATGCGCAGGGTGGAAAGCTTGAAAGGTCTCGGCGTAACGCCGAAGAAGCAGATCAAATCGCTGGAGGAATCGTAACATTTTCTTTTCCTGGTCTTACCATATTGTTCAAAAGTATTTGTTAATCGTTCAATTTTTGAAATTAGTTCTCTAAAAATGAGCGGTTTTCGATTTTTCTTTGTACTTTTGCCACGCCTATTCGGAAAGATAGGCGCATACATGGAACAATCAAAAAAACGTATAATCATGAAACTGAACGAAATTCTTTCTCGCAGCTTTAATGCTGCAGAATGGGAAGCTAAGGGTTATGAGCTTCCTAAGTATGACATCGCAGCCGTAGCTAAGAAGACTCACGACGAGCCTACTTGGGTTCACTTCGGCGCAGGTAACATCTTCCGTGCGTTCCCTGCTGCTATTCTTAACGATGCACTTAACACCGGCAAGTACGATCGTGGTGTTATTGTTGCTGAAAGCTTCGACTACGAAATTATCGACAAGGCTTATCGCCCTTACAATAATCTCTCTCTTCTCGTCAGCCTCCAGAGCAACGGAACCATTGAGAAGAAGGTCATCGCTTCTATCACAGAAAGCCTCAAGGCGGATAAGCAGTTTGGTGAGGACTGGGCGCGTCTGGTCCAGATTTTCCAGGCTCCAACTTTGCAGATGGTAACTTTCACCATCACAGAGAAGGGATATTCTTTCAATGATGCCGATTTGGCACGTGGTCTTGATGCAGTATTTGCTATGGGTAAGCTTACCGCTCTTCTCTATGAGCGTTATAAGGCAGGCAAGTTGCCACTTACTCTTCAGTCTACCGACAACTGTTCTCACAACGGCGACCATGTGAAGGCTGGCGTAAAGGCTTATGCTGAGCGTTGGGCACAGGATGGTATCGTAGAGGCTGGTTTCGTAGATTATATCAATGACAGCAGCAAGATTACCTATCCTTGGTCTATGATTGATAAGATTACTCCTCGTCCACACGAGAAGGTACAGGCGATGCTCGCTGAGGATGGTTTCGAGGATAACAATACGATTATCACCGAGAAGCATACTTTCACCGCTCCTTTCGTAAATGCCGAGGAAGTGCAGTATCTCGTTTGCGAGGATACTTATACCAACGGTCGTCCGCCATTGGAGTTGGGCGGTGCGCTCTATACATCCCGCAAGACTGTAGATGAGGTTGAGACCATGAAGGTAACCACCTGTCTGAACCCTCTCCATACAGCAATGTCAATCTATGGCTGCATGCTCGACTATACCTTGATTTCTGCCGAGATGGCTGATGAGGACCTTCGTGCCTTCATCCAGAAGATAGGTTACATCGAGGCGATGCCAGTGGTTACAGATCCAGGCGTATTGAACCCATACGAGTTTATCGGCACCGTTATCAACAAGCGTCTGCCTAACCCGTTCATGCCAGATGCTCCTCAGCGTATCGCTACCGATACCAGCCAGAAACTCTCTATCCGTTTCGGTGAGACTATCAAGAAGTATATCGGCCGCGGTCTCGACAAGAGCAATCTCGTGTTGATTCCTTTGGTATTGGCTGGTTATGCCCGTTATCTCAAGGCTTTGGATGACAATCTGAAACCATTTGAGCCATCTTCCGACCCATTGTTGGCAGAACTGCAGGCCATCGTGGCTCCTCTGGAGGTAGGCAAGGCAGATCAGGACTACTCTTGCCTGAAGAATCTCTATTCCCGCAAGGATGTGTTCGGACTCGATCTCTACGAGGCTGGCTTCGGCGAGCAGATTGAGGGCATGGTGAAGGAACTCTTCGCCGGTAAGGGTGCCGTAAGACAGACATTGCATAAATATGTTTCTGCAAGATAATTCATTTTTAAACTTATACATTATATAATATATATGGAAAGAACATGGCGCTGGTTTGGCAAGAAAGATAAGATTACACTTGCACAGTTGAAGCAGATTGGTGTTGAGGGCATTGTTACCGCATTGCACGATGTTCCTCTGGGCGAGGTTTGGACACGCGAGAAGATTCATGAACTCAAGGAGTACATCGAGTCTTACGGTATGAAATGGAGCGTGGTAGAGTCTTTGCCTGTGGTTGAAACCCTGAAATATGGTGGTCCTGACCGTGATCATCAGATTGAGGTTTACAAGGAAAGTCTCCGCAACCTGGGCGAGGAAGGCATCAAGTGCATCTGCTACAACTTTATGCCTGTTTTAGACTGGGCTCGTACCGATTTGTCTCACGACAATCCTAACGGAGCCAACAACCTCTATATGAACTGGGGCGAGTTTGCCTACTTTGACATCTATATCCTGCAGCGTGAAGGCGCTCGTGAGGATTGGGCTGAGTTCTCTAAGGAGCACAAGTGGGGCAGAGACCTCGTGGCTGAGGCTGATGAAATCAAGAAGACTTCTACACCAGAGCAGGATCATGCCTTGGTTGAGAACATCATCATCAAGACCCAGGGTTTCGTATCGGGTAACTTCAGCGAGGGCGATTCAGCTCCTGTCCAGAAGTTCCGCGACCTGTTGAAGCTTTATGATGGCATCGACAAGAAGAAGTTGCAGGAGAACATGAAGTACTGGCTGGAGGCCATCATGCCTATCTGCGATGAATACGATATCAACATGTGTGTTCACCCGGATGATCCTCCTTATCCGGTATTCGGTTTGCCAAGAATCATCGGTCGTGCCGAGGATATCCAGTGGATGCTCGATGCTGTGCCAAACAAGCACAATGGTTTGACTTTCTGTGCAGGTTCATTCTCTGCCGGCGAGCACAACGACTGTGTGGCAATGGCTAAGCAGTTTGCTGACCGCACTCACTTTGTTCATCTGCGTTCCTGCTACATCTTCCCTAACGGCAACTTTACAGAGGCTTCTCACTTGGGTGGTCGCGGCCATCTCATTGAACTTTGCCGCATCTTCGAGAAGGCTGAGCAGGAAGGTAAGTGCAATTCGGGCCGCAGATTGCCTATGCGAGTAGACCACGGTATGACCTTCACCGATGAGCCAGGTGGCGTATTCGATGAGAGCAATCATGGTCACAATGCCGGTTACACTCTCCTCGGCCGTATGTTTGCCATGGGTCAGATTCAGGGTGTCATCGCAACAGTAGATGATGAACTGGGCATTGAGTATAAGCAGCCGGGATTCTATGATTAGTTGATAGTTTATAGTTGATAGTTTATAGGCTATTAAGTGATTTGAAATTCACTTCCTCAACATACTTCACCAGCGAATCCTTGCCGTTATGCAGATAGAAGTCTACACGAACCACGTGGTTGATGTCGGCATTGCCCTTCACCTTGATGTGTCGGGTCTTGCTGTACATCATCGTGTCGCGGCGTGAAGGATAGGATACGAGCTCGATGAGGTCTTTGGTAGAGTTGCTGCCCACATAATAGATGCCTACACTGTCTTTTCCGTTCTTGATGGCAGCAATCTTCGCCATCTTCTTGGCATGAGCTGCAGAGGTATCTATCGGGTAAAACTCGTTGGCAGCTACCGTGTCGCCGTCATGCTGGTCGGGTGCAAACTTGCAGCTGGTACCCATCGTAGTGATAAAGGATGTAGCAGCCAGGGCTGCCACAAAGTATAATATTTTCTTCATTGTTATTTCCTTTCTTTTCTTTAAAGAATCCTGTTTTGTTCGCAAAATGCGTTATCGGCTGCAAAAGTACAAAAAATAACTCGAAAAGCCATACCTTTTTTATCTTTTTCCTTTTAATACTTCGGATGGAGAGACGCGTGCTGAGTTGGGCGGAAGGAGTTATGGGGGATGGCATGGAAGGAGTTGGAAGGTATGGTAGAGATGGATGGAATGGAAGGAATGGATGGAATTCCGTGCAAAGATACAACTTTTCTCTGATACTGCCAAATTTGGGGGTGTGATAAGGAAATGTTTGAACTGTGCTTTCAGATTGAAAGTAGTTAAACTTCCTTACTCATAGTTTTGTGGGTGACAACTCATAGTTTTACGGGTGACAACTCATAGCTTTGTTCTCTTAAAGTATAGAGTTAAGCAGTAAATCAGGTGTTTATGATGGTTGTGATGTTTTTACTGCAATGACTCAGTTCCTCAGTTCCTCAGTTCCTCAGTTTTTCTCTGACCCTTCACTTTTTCCTTTATTTAGAAGTTTATTATATATTATATAATAATATATAATATATAACAATTTAAAACAACTTTGAACTA
>OIZE01001143.1_pt1 | contig 17624 bp, 13 predicted proteins | sample 1588421 | NCBI WGS metagenome assembly OIZE01 (sample SAMN03283251) | human gut metagenome | biome: human-associated habitat; material: feces | host: Homo sapiens | place: USA | collected 2013 | reverse complement strand
CGCCGGCCGCCGCTTTCCATCCGCATCCATCCGTCGGTTCCGAACATGCGACCATGCTCTGGCGGGTGTTTTGCCGCCCGCCATCACAATGCCCCACATTGTTCGATGATGGCCGCTTTGCGTTTGTCGTAGGCGGGATTGTCCTTGAGGGCGTATTTGCCGATCAGGTCATCGAAGCTCGTTCCGCCGGATTCGCCCATCGTCGCCAGCTCGTCGTAGGCGTCGGCGGTCACGGAGTCGTCCACGATGCCGTGTTTTTTCAGGCAGGCCAGTGTCTTGTCGTTCTGCTGGCGCGCGAGTTGGTCGGTATCGACGTTCTCGGGATTCTCCTTGAGGCTCAGATACAGGTCGACGATGTTCTTGTATTGGGTCTCATTCTGGCAGGCTTCGTCAGCGGCATTGGTGGCGGCAATCTCATCTTCGCTCAAGTTGCGCTTGTCAAGCGCGTTGTCTCCGTAGGACGGGCTGATCGACCCACCGGGGTATCGCGCCTCGCCGGTGTCCACTGTGATGCCTTTCGAGGTCAGGCATTGCGCGTAGCTGGAACCAAGCTGGACCAACTCCTCTTCCGTGATTTTGCCGTCCTCGAGAATCTGGGCGGCTTCAGTGCTACCGGAGTTCTTGATTTTTGCGATTTCGTCCCGATACGACGCGTCCGCGGCGTTGGCGTCCGCATCGCCGCTGATGGCGGACGCCTGGCCCCGTAACGACTGCTCTTGCTTCCGATCTCCTGCCGTGCCGCACGCACCCAACGATATGCTCAAAGCAAGAACAGTCAGTATTGTCACGATTCGCCGTGGCCGTTGCATCCCGTGGCTTTGATATGTTCCATGCGTCATCGCAGTCCCCCGATCATGAACATCCGGTCATGCCGGACCATCCATCCTGTTGGTTACATGGTTAGTTACATAACTAACTAACCATGTAACCAACAATATCAACCGACACGCAATCGGTCAAATCGTTATAGAAAAGAGACGCACCACGAATATGCGAGACGGTATGGCGCGCACGGATGAGGCATGCGGAGCGACACCTACAGCGAGGCGGCCTGCACCAATCGCTTGGTGTACTCGTCCTGCGGATGGCCCAGCACCTCGGAAGTCGCGCCGGTCTCGGCCACGCGGCCGTCATGCAGGACCAAAATGCGGTCCGCGATGTGTTGCACCACGCCCAGATCGTGGGACACCATGATGATCGCCATATCGGGTTCAGCGTTGCGGATGGCTTCGAAGGATTCAAGGATCCGGACTCTTGCGGCCACGTCGATGGCGCTCATCGGCTCGTCGGCGAGCAACACCTTCGGCCCGTCCACGATGGCGCGGGCGATCGCCGCGCGCTGCGCCTGCCCGCCGGACAGGTCGACGGGGAAACGGTTGAGATACGTTCCCGGATCGAGGCTCACCATTTCCAGCACTTCGGCCACGCGTTCCGCGACGCGTTCCCGTGGCCAATCCGGATGATGCATTCGCAATGGCTCGCCTATGGATCGGCCGATGCGCCATCGCGGATCCAACGAATCGAACGGGCTTTGGAACACCAATCCGGACTGCATGCGCAACTTGCGCGCCACATCGCCACGAACCGGCTCGCCGCAGTATTCGACGCTGCCGCCGTCCGCGGATTCAAGTCCCAGCAGCACGCGGGTCAGCGTGGTCTTGCCCGATCCGGAGCCGCCGATCACGGCGAGGCACTCCCCCGCACGCACGTCCACATCCACGCCGAACAGCACCTGACGGCGCTCATGTTTCGCGCCATACCATTTGTCGAGGCCGCGGCCGCACAGCACCATGTCCTCATCTGTGTCAGTCATGGTCCACCTCCTTGTGCATGGGATTCCGCACGGGTTTCTGCCCGACATCCTGCCCTGCGTGCAACGACAATGCGCGTGCCGACTGGACCAGCCTGTGTCCCGCGTCGGTGTGCGGATGGTCCAGAAGCGCGGTCGTATCGCCGGATTCCTCAATCCGCCCGTTTTCAAGCACGTAACAGCGCGTGGTGGCCCTGTTCAGCACCGCGAAATCGTGCGTGATGAACAGCATCGACGCGCCCGACTCGTCCACCAGCGACGTGAGCAGGTCCACGATCTGCCGTTGCGTGATCGAATCCAATGCGGTGGTCGGTTCGTCGGCGATGATCAGCCGTGGCGAGGTGACGAGCGCCGTGGCGATGCCGACGCGTTGGCGTTGGCCGCCCGACAGTTCATGCGGGTATTTCGCCAGCACGTCCTCGCCGAGGCCGACCTTGGCAAGCATCGCTGTGACGCGTTCCGACCGTTCGGTAAGCGACAGATCGTAATGCAGGTACAGCGGAAGACCGACCTGTTGCGCCACGGTCATCACCGGATTCAACGCGGCGGACGGATTCTGGAACACCATGCCCACGTACCGTCCGCGCAGGTCGGCGACCGCTGCGTCCGACGCGCCGACAATCTGCGTACCACCCAATTCGACGCTGCCCGTCACCTGTGCGGTCGCCGGCAGCAGACCCATCATGGCGCGGGCGATCATCGATTTGCCGGAACCGGACGAGCCGACCAAGCCGACACGTTCGCCGTCGGCGATGTCCAAATCGACATCATCGACGATCGGCTTGCCGTTGATGGCGATGTTCAGATGACGTATGACGGCGCTCATGCGGCCTCCCTCAACGCGGGATTGGTTAGCGGATCGATCGCGTCGCGCAACGCGTCGCCGAACAGGTTCAACGCGACCACCACCATGGTGACGACCAGGCCGGGCCATAGAACGGCCATGGGATAGACGCTGATGAATTTCACGGACGTGGACAGCGAATGCCCCCAACTGGGCACGCCGGCTCCGACGCCGACGCCCAGATACGTGAGTCCCGCCTCCGCCAGCAGCGAGGTGCCGGCGCTCATGGACAACTGCACGCACAATACCGGCAGCGTGTTCGGCACGATATGCGTGAAGAACACGCGCACGGAGCTTGCCCCCGACCATAATGCCGATTCGACGTATGCCGAACGTGCGGCGAGCAGTGCGGAGGGCCGTAGGATGCGTGCCAGGTTCAGCCCGTACGCGCAACCGCAGGCGGCGATGACCACCGCGGCGGACGCGCCGAACGGCACGGAAAGAATCAATGCGATGAGCACCGTCGGAATGGAGATCAGCGCGTCGACCACCACCACCGATGTGGACGCGAGCGCACCGGAACGCGATACCATGGCGGCGACCAGCAGCAGTCCGATCGCGGCGGCGACGATGACGGTGAGCACGGCGATCATGAGATTCGTGCGGGAGCCGGCCATCAGCCAGCTCAGCACGTCGGCACCGGTGCCGTCGGTGCCCAACGGGTGCGCTGCGGACGGGGAGGCCCACGCGTTGAATCCGTTGGTGTCGAGCAGCGAATACGGCGTCCATACGAGGGACAGGGCGGATACGAGCAGCCATGCTCCGATGACGATCAGCGCGTATTTGCCGCCGGCCTTGGCCCAGATGGTCGAAAGCACGGTTTTCATGGTGGCAGTGGATGTCACGTCGGTGACGGATCGCACGGGTCTCGACGTAGTTTGCGCGGACGACGCCGGTTGCGAGGATGGTGCGGGTTTCGATGCGTTCATGCTTCCGCCTTTCCCGAAACGACGCCGGAATGCTTCAACCGCGGGTCGAGCGCGCGGTGCGTCAGATCGACCACGAGACCCAGCAGCAGGAAGAACGCAGCCAGCAGGAACAGTTCGCTTTGCACTGCGATCAGGTCGCGGTTGCCGACGTCGGTGACCAGCATGGCGCCAAGACCCGGCAGGGCGAACAGGTTTTCCACCACCATCACGCCGGTGATCATTTGCGCGAAGGTCAGGCCGACCACCGACACCAGTTGCGCAGTGGCCAGACGCAACGCCACGCGCAATACCGCCTGTTTGCGGGTCATGCCGCAGGCCATGGCCATGTCCACCGCCTGCGATGAGGCCATATCCCCCACTGCGGCACGCGTGTAGCGCATGATGGACGCGCCGGCTGTGATGCCGGTGGTGAGCGCCGGCATCAGCAGACAGGACAGGGCCTTTCCCGGCGTGGCCCAGCCGGTGTCGGGGAAGCCTTGCGCGGGCAGCAATCCCAACAGTCCCGTGCCACGGGAGAACAGCAGGATCAGCAGTAGGCCGCCCCACAATGCGGGCACCGCGCCGCCCACGATCGCAATGCCGTGAAACAGGCCGCGCAGCCGCGGATTGCGAGTCAGGACGGCCGCGCAGCCAAGCGGCAGGCCGATCGCCAGCGCGATCAGCAGGCTCAGCACAATCAGAGGGAACGTTACGGCGGCGCGCATGGCGATCTGCCGCGCGACCGGCCGTCCGCCGACTGTGGACACGCCGAGGTCGCCATGCAGCAGGCCCGCCATCCAATCGCCATATTGTGCGACGAGCGGCTTGTCCAAGCCGAATTCGGCGCGCAGCGACGCAATGCGTTCGGGGGTGGCGTTCGTGCCGGCGATGACCGCGGCGACGTCTCCCGGCAATACGCGCAGCATCACGAACACCAGCGCGGACAGGCCCACCAAAGCCGCTACGAACAGCGCCAGCCGCTTTCCCACGAATCGCATGGAAATACCGTTCCCTTACTTATTCTTGGAGATCTGCCACAACGGCAGCACCGTCTGGCTGAGCTTGCTGGGGAAGCCCTGCACGTGCTTGTCGACGGCCACCGTCACGCGGTAGCCGAACAGCCAGTCCGCCGGCGCGTCCTCGCTTACGGCCTTCGCCGCCTGCTTCAGGTATTTCGCGCTGTCGGCCTCGTCGGTGGCTTCCAAAGCCTTGGCGTACAGTTCCTGCGCCTGCTTGCCGTCGTAATGGTAGTAGTAGTCCGGCGTGGTCCACTTGTAGAAGTCGTGGCTTTCGGCGTGGTCCACCAATGACAGCTCGTAGTCGCCGTTGGCGTGCACGTTCTGCAGCCATGTGGAGAATTCCACATAGTCGATCTTCAAATCGATGCCGATTTTGGCGAGCTGGCTTTTAAGCTGGTCGCCCAGTTCGGTGCCGTACGTGTTGGCGTAGGTGAGGGTGAGCCGCAACGGCTTGTCGGTGGTATAACCGGCTTCCTTCATAAGTTCCTTGGCCTTGTCCACGTTGTACGGGTACAGGCCGGTCAGGTCCTCGTAACCGGGGTCGACGGACGGGACCGGACCGCCGAGCGCGTAGTCGACGTTGCCTCGGGAGGCGATGATCTCCTTGTGGTTGATGGCGTAGCGGATGGCCTGGCGGACGCGCTTGTCCTTGAGTTTGGCGTTCGTGCAGTTGAAGGCGAGGACGAACTTGTCGCTGCCGTCGGCCGCGGACACCGTGTATGTGCTGGCATCCAATGATTTGGCGAGCGTGGCGTTCACCGGGGAAAGCACGTCGACGTCACCGCTTTTCAGCGCGTTGACGGCTGCGTTGTCGTCGGTGAGGAAGCGGATCACCACGTTCTGGGTGGCGGGCTTGTGCGCGGTTCCCCAATATTTCGGATTGGCTTTGAGCACCATTTTGCTGGCCGAGTCGAAGGATTCGACGGTATACGGGCCGGAGCCGACCGCTTCGGTTTTCGCGTTGTATTTGGCGTTTTTGTCGAACACGAGGCCAGGACGTCCGGTCAGATACCACAGCAGGTTGGAGTCGGGGGTGGAAAGGGTGAGCTTGACCGTGTTGGCGTCCACCGCTTCGGCCTTGTCGAGGCTGGCCACCTGGTTGGCGTTGTAGTACTGCTTCTCCTTGAGCTGGTTGATGGACCAGGCCACGTCGTCAGCGTCGAGCTTGTCGCCGTTGGAGAAGGTCATGTTCTGGTTGAGATGGAAGGTGTAGGTCTTGCCGTCCTTGGAAATGTCCCAGGATTTCGCGAGGCCCGGCTGCACTTTGTTGTCGGAGTCGCGCGACAGCAGCGCTTCGTAGACGTTGCCGATCAGCACCTGTTCGATGGCCGATCCGGACTGGTGGCGGATGTCGAGGCTGACCGGGGCGAGTTTGAGCCCGATGGTGACGGTGTCGGCTTTAGTTACGCCGGAAGTGTTCGCGTCATCGTTTTTGCCGCGCGTCACTGCAATGGCGACGATCACCGCGACGGCGGCGATGATGGCGATCAACGCGATAAGCCACTTCTTCGGGCCTTGCGATTTCGCGCCGTTCGACGATTTCGCACGCGCGTTCAGAGTGGCGTCGGTGCTTGCCGTGGACTGCGGCTGCTGTTCGTTCTCCTGTTTGGTTGCGTCGGCTTCGCCGTGCGCACCGGTAGGTGACGACATGGGATTTCTCCTCTTCGTATTTTCGATTATGTGTTGTGATTGCGGTTGACCGCCTGCGTGAGGTCGATCACCACGGCCTGATTCTACTGTCCGCCATACCCGCGGCCCGTTCGGATTCGCCTGCAAAGCGCGCGGAGGCTTCGGCCCGGTTATATACTTGACGCAGTCGCGGCAGGTCACAACGAGAAGGACGGTTGATCCATGGCGCATATTCTTTTGGGGGTCACCGGCAGCATCGCCGCGTTCAAGGCCTGCCATCTCGCCTCCGATTGGAGCAAGCAGGGGCATGAGGTGCGTGTGGTGATGACCGCCGCCGCACAGGAGTTCGTCACTCCCCTGACGTTCAGTTCCCTCACCCACACGCCGACACGCATGTCCATGTTCGCCGCCGGACATCGTCCCGGCGCTACGGCCGACGTGACGCCCGGACCGGACGGTCCGCTGCAGATCAGCCACGTGGCCGACGCGAAGTGGGCGGATCTGCTGGCAGTCGCTCCGGCGAGCGCCGATATCATCGCGAAAATCGCCTGCGGCATCGCCGATGACCAGCTGACCAGCACCATACTCGCGTACGACAAGGGACCGAAGATCCTGTGCCCCGCCATGAACGTGCATATGTATGAAAACGCCGTGACGCAACGCAATCTCAATACCTGCCGTGAGCTCGGTTGGACGATTGTGGAGCCGGAAAGCGGCATGCTGGCCTGCGGCGACGCCGGCAAAGGGCGTATGGAGGAGCCGGCACGCATCGAAACGGCGGTGAAAGCGCTGCTGCTTGCGAATCGTCCGGACGGTGAGCTGCCGCTTAAGGGACTTGCCGTGCTCGTCACCGCCGGCCCGACGCAGGAGCCGCTTGATCCGGTGCGGTTCCTCACCAACCATTCCACCGGCAAGATGGGGTATGCCTTGGCCGAACAGGCACGCGATCTGGGCGCGCAGGTGACGCTTGTGTCCGGTCCGGTGGCGTTGGACGCCCCGTATGGCGTGGATGTGGTCGATGTCACGACCGCACGGGATATGTTCGACGCGGTGACGAGCCGTTTCTCGGACACGGACATCACCGTCATGGCCGCGGCCGTCGGCGATTTCCGCCCGGTCGAGCAGGCCCGGGACAAGATCAAGAAGAACGGGCGCAGCGGCATCGAGCTCGAGCTCACGTCGAATCCGGACATTCTGGCTTGGGCCGGCGAGCATAAGCGGCCGGACCAGACATTGTGCGGATTCGCCATGGAGACGCGCGACCTTGAGACCAACGCCGCGAAGAAGCTTGCAGCCAAGCATTGCGACATGCTGGTGGCCAACAACCTGCGCACCCCCGGCGCCGGTTTCGCAGCGGACACGAACGTGGTGACGGTGCTGACGCCGGGCGAAACCGCCGACAGGCCAAACATCGAACGATGGAGCAAGATGGGCAAGGACGCACTTGCGAAACGTATTCTTGTCAAGCTCGCAGCCATGCGTGCGGACGGCGAACGGCGCTAACCGCAGCATTTTCGAATCGCAATAACCGTATCAATCGCAATAATCGCAATATTTCAACGGAACTTCCGCAAAACGCGAAGGAGAACGCAACATGCTTCTGATGGCTGTGGATATCGGCAACACGAACGTCGTGATCGGTTTCATCGACGATGGGCGCATCGCGGGCACGTACCGCATCACCACGAAGGCGAACCACACGTCCGACGAATACGGGCTGATGATCACGCAGTTCCTGGCTTTGAGCGGCTACAAGCCGGCGGATGTCGATGATGTGATCATTTCGTCCGTGGTGCCGAAGGTCATGCATTCGTTCCGTGCGAGCATCGTGAAGTTCCTCGACATCGATCCGATGATCGTGGGACCGGGCATCAAAACGGGACTCAACATCCGCATGGACAATCCGCAGAACATGGGCGCGGACTGCATCGCCGACTGCGCGGGCGCGTATTACGAGTATGGCGGGCCGATTCTGGTGGCTGATTTCGGCACGGCCACCACGTTCAACTACGTCACCGCGGACGCGTCGGTGATTTCCGGACTGATCACCACCGGTATCCGCACCGCCGCGGCCGCACTGTGGGAAGGGACGGCGCAGCTGCCGGAAGTGGAGATCACCCGTCCGAAGTCGATTCTGGCGAAGTCCACGAAACCGGCCATGCAGGCGGGCCTGTACTACAACTTCCTCGGCGGCATCGAACGCACGATCGCGCAGTTCCATAAGGAGATCGACGAGGATTTCCGTGTGGTGGCGACGGGCGGATTGAGCCGCGTGTTCGCCGACGACACGAACATGATCGACATTTACGATCCGGACCTGATTTTCAAGGGCATGCGGCACATCTACGACCGCAACGTCCGCTGATTCAAGAGCCAGCGACGGGAACCGGCGATCATAGCCCGGCAATCTGAAAACCGACGGCCTGCGGATAATGCGCTATCCGCAGGCCGCAATCGATTAAACCAATTACACAGACGCTATTGGATGGTGAAGCCCTGGTTGGCTCCGTATTCTTTCAGGTCCTTCTGCCATAGGGCTATGCCGCCCTTAAGTTTGATGCGGTCGGACGATTCGGTGTTCTTCAACGCATCGCCGATGTTGGAGGTGTCGGAGACCTGACCGCCTGCGGCGATGATGTTGAGCCTGTTCTGCTCTTTGCGCAGCAGGCTCGACCATTTGTAGGCCTTGCCCACCGTGGACCGGAAGTCGCTGCGCGCATACACTTCGAACGGCAGATACTGGTATCCGGTCGACACGTTCTCCGCGGCCTGGGACAGCACGCGGTTGTATTCCTGCCCGCCGAAATAGGGCACTTCGATGCCACGGTCGTCGGTCACCGTGGTCTTGCTGAGGAATTTCGAGTCGGATAGGGTGTTTTTGTCGGCTGGGAACGCGCCGCCATCCACGCGGGTTGTGATGCCTTTGGCATTGTGGCAGGCGTATTCGATGAAACGGTATGAGGCTTCGGGTTTGCGGGAACGTTGCAGCACGGCAAGGGCCGAACCGCCGTTTTCCGATGTGGTGGCCTTGCCGTCGGGCGTCGGCATCTGGGCCACGCGCCACAGGCCGGCCGCGCCGGGAATGTCGGACATGAGCAGCGAAGGCAGCCATGCGCCGGAGAACAGCGAGGCGACTTTGCCTTGTCCCACGGCCGATTTCCATCGATCCGACCATGACGTGAGGTTTGTTGCCACCAAACCCTCATCGATCATCTTCTGCCAGAATTCGGTGAATTCGCGGGTGCCTTTATCTTCGGTGAGTCTGATGGTCACGTTCTTGCCATCGTTGGACGTGGAGAACGGGCGTCCGCCGGCAAGCCAGATCATCGTGTCGTAGAAGCTGGCGTCGCCGGAATCGGCGGTGATGTACACGCCGATTTTCTTGAGTTTTTTGGCGGCCTCGTAGTAGTCGTCCCATGTGCGGATCTTGGACGCGTCCACGCCAACCTGTTCGAACACGCTGTTGTTATAGAAGAAGGCCATCGGGCCGGAGTCCATGGGAAGCCCGTACACCCGTCCGTTGAGCTGCACCGACGCCCAGGTGCCGGGCGTGTAGAAATCGGCATAGCCTTCGGTTCTGCCGGTGATGGGCACGAGCTGGCTGCTGACCGCGTACTGGCGCAATGCGTAATATTCCAGCTGCACCACGTCGGGAATGCCGTAACCGTCTTGGATGGCGTTGTTGAGTTTGTCGTAACCGCTGGTGTTCTTCCAAACCACGTGGATGTCGGGATTGTCTTTTTCGAAGCCGGCGATGACCTGTTTCATGCTCGGCTCCCACGACCATACGGTGATCTGTGTGCGTGTGTCCGTATTGGCCCCGCATGCGGCGGCGCTGGCCGCCATGACGCCCGCGCAGCAGATGGCGGTGAGCTGCTTCACCAGTTTCGCCGATTTCAGCACCACGCCCACGGACCTCCGTTTTGTATTTCGCCTGCGATTACCACCATAAGATTATACGGGTCATGCGGAAGCCACGCACAAGCCTGGAAAGACTCCCCATATCCACCCAAATACGCCGAATGCGGAAGAACCGCTCCGGAAGCGAACTTCCAAAGCGGTTCCCTGCGATATCGCATCGGCGGCTAAGCCGGTACGCAATCAAGCTTCGATGCCGAGCTTGGCGCGTTCCTTCTTGGAATACATGAAGGCCGGCAGCTGACGGCCCTGCTTGAGCCAGGCATGGTATTCGGCGGTGGCCGCGAACTCCACATCGGACGCGGAGTTCAGGCAGGTTTCCACGGAATCCTGGATGACGCCGATGATGAAGCCGACGCCCACCACCTGCATGGCGATGTCGTTGCTGATGCCGAACAGCGAGCAGGCCATCGGGATGAGCAGCAGCGAGCCGCCTGCCACGCCGGACGCGCCGCATGCGCCGAGCGCGGAGACCACGGACAGCAGGATGGCCGCCGGCAGGGAGATCTGGATGCCGAGCGTGTTGGCGGCAGCCATGGCCATGATGGTGATGGTGATGGCCGCGCCGTTCATGTTGATGGTGGCGCCCAGCGGAATGGACACGGAGTACATGTCCTTGTCAAGCCCGAGCTTCTCGCACAGCTGCATGTTGACGGGGATGTTCGCAGCGGAGGAGCGGGTGAAGAACGCGGTCAGGCCGGATTCCTTGAAGCAACGGTAGACCAGCGGGTACGGGTTGCGGCGCAGGAAGATGAAGATGACGAGCGGGCCGAACACGAGCACCATGAGCAGCATGGTGCCGACGAGCAGGAGCAGCAGGCTGCCGTACTTGGTGAATGCGGACAGGCCGTTGTCGGCCACGTTGGTGAACACGAGGCCCATGATGCCGAACGGGGCGAGGTTGATGACCCAGCGGATCACCTGGGACACGGCGTCGGCCACGTTGGCCATGAACGCTTTGGAGCTTTCGTTGGCGATGGACTTCATGGCGAGTCCGAACAGGCAGGCCCACATCAGGATGCAGATGTAGTTGCCATCGATGATGGCCTGGATCGGATTGGCCACGATGTTGGTCAGCAGCGTCTGGATGACTTCGGAAAGGCCTTGCGGCACCACGTCGGCTTTGGCGGCCTTGCCCAAGGACAGGGTCTGCGGGAAGGCGCGGGAGGTCAGCACGGCCACGACCGCTGCCAGGAACGTGGTGAACAGGTACAGGAACAGCACGGTGCCGAAACGGCGGTCGAGTTTCGACGTTCCCTGCGCAAGGGCGCTGGCCACCAGTACGAACACCAGAATCGGTGCCACGGCCTTCAACGCGGACACGAACAGGGTGCCGAATTCTCCGATCCAGGTCACGTGGGGCATGGTCAATGCCAGCACGGTGCCGATGATCAGGCCGACGATGATACAGACGATCAGCGATGCGCCGTTGTAGATGTCGGCGACGCCGCGGACGGCTTTGGAGATTTTACCCATGGTTCTCTCTTACTCTCTTGGAGCCGGAATCATTCCGGCAAGTCAACAGAACGCCATGATAATCGGGCGTGTCGGACGAGATAGGGGAATGTCCAAAATCGTGGGTTTCTATAAGCCCGCGCCCAACGGCACGTGCGATACGAATCGACGTGGCTCGCCGTTGAGCGGGTCATCGAATCGCAGTTCGCGCGCCACCAATTCCAAGGGTTGCGAGAAGTCGTCGTACGCGCGCTGCACGATGTCCGGGTAGAAATCGTCGCCCAGTATCGCCAGTCCGAGCGAATTCATATGCACGCGCAACTGGTGCGTCTTGCCGGTTTTCGGATGCAGCGTGTAATTCACGTACGGTCTGCCGGCAACGAAGCGGATGCCGCTTCCCCGTTCGATCAGCGTTTCCGCGTTGGGCACGTCGGCGCTTTCGTACGCCTGCAATCGTCCGCGATCCTTGTTGATATGCGACCTGCGTACCAGCGGAAACGGCAGGTGCCGGTCGATGCGCACCGCCGTTCCATATCGCGGCCGCTGCGTCGGGGCGAGCGGTGCCAGGCATTCGTAGGTTTTGACGGTTTTGCGATTTTGGAACAGCATCTGGTACGCGCCTCGCGCAGACGGATTACGTACGAACACGACGACGCCTGCGGTCAGTCGGTCCAAACGGTGCGCCGGCGTGATGTTCGGCTCGTCGTACCGCTCGCACAACCGGACCAGCGCGGTTTCGCGATACCACATGCCGCGTGGCGTGGTGGCGAGGAAATGCGGCTTGTCGATGACGATGATGTTCTCGTCCTCGTACAGAACCTCATATTCGAAGGGAATATGAGGTTCCTCGAGCACGTAACGGTGCCTGCGTTCGTTACTCAACGGTGACTGACTTGGCGAGGTTGCGCGGCTTGTCCACGTCGTAGTTCTTAAGCTTGGCCATGTCCATGGCGAACAGCTGCAGCGGCACCACGTCCACCAGCGGGCTCATCAGCGTCGGGCAGGCGGGACGCCAGAACACCACGTCGGCGTAACGCTCCACATCCGGATCGTTCTCCTCGGCCACGGCGATGATGTAGGCGCCGCGGGCCTTGACCTCCTCGATACCGGAGATGACTTTGGCGTGCAGCACGTTGCGTCCGCGCGCGGGCGGCACGATGAACACGACCGGCTCGCCCTCGTCGACCAGCGCGATCGGACCATGCTTGAGCTCTCCCGCGGCGAAGCCCTCGGTGAAGGTGTAGGCGATCTCCTTGAGCTTCAGCGCGCCTTCCATGGCGACCGGATACCCCACATGACGTCCGAGGAACAGGAAGGACTTCGCGTCCACCATCTGCTTGGCGGCCTCCTGCACGGTCTTGGTCTGGGTGTCGAGGACCCACTGGATCTTGCGCGGCATGTCCTTCAGGGAATCCAGGGTTTGGGCGATCTCGTCCCTGTACATGGCGCCTTTGACCTGCGCCAGGTACAGGCCGAGCACGTAGGCGGCGGTGATCTGCGCCACGAACGCCTTCGTGGACGCGACCGCCACTTCCGGACCAGCATGGGTGTAGAGCACCGCGTCAGATTCGCGCGGAATGGATGCGCCCTGCGTGTTGCAGATGGCCAGCACCTTGGAACCCTGCTCACGGGCGTGACGCAACGCCATCAGCGTGTCCATGGTCTCGCCGGACTGGGAGATGGCCACCACCAGTGTGCGGGGCGTGAGTATCGGATCACGGTAGCGGAATTCGTGCGCGAGCTCCACCTCCACGGGGATGCGCACCCAATGCTCGATGGCGTACTTGGCCACCATGCCCGCGTATGCGGCGGTGCCGCAGGCGATGACGATGATCTTGTCAATGGCCTTGACCTCATGCTCGTCTATGCGGATCTCATCAAGGTTGATGTTGCCATCCTTGTCGAGGCGTCCCAGCAGGGTGCGCTGCACGGCCGCCGGATCCTCGTGGATCTCCTTGTCCATGAAGGAGTCCCAGCCGCCTTTTTCGGCAGCCGAGGCATCCCAATCCACGGTGTAGGTCTTCGGATGTTCCACGATGTTGCCCATGAAGTCGGAGACGACCACCTTGTCGGCGGAGACCATCACGGCCTGGTCCTGGTCGATCTCCATGGCACGCTTGGTGTAGGCCACGAACGCGGCAACGTCGGAGCCAAGGAAGTTCTCCCCGTCGCCGAGGCCCACCACGAGCGGCGAATCGTGACGGGCGCCAACCACGATGTCCGGCTGTCGCACGTCCGTGGCGAGAATGGTGAACGCGCCTTCCAGCATGCGGGCCAGACGGCGGATGGCCTTGAACAGGTCAGGCTTACCGGTTTCCTCGATGATCTTGTCGCTGATTTTGCCCAGCAGTTTCGCCGCGACCTCGGTATCGGTTTCGGAGACGAAACGATAGCCCTCCGTCTGCAGGTCGAGACGAAGCTGGGAAGCGTTTTCGATGATGCCGTTGTGGATGATGGCGACCTTGCCGTCACGCGACGTGTGCGGATGCGCGTTAGTGTCGTTCGGCACGCCGTTCGTAGCCCAACGCGTATGGCCGATGCCCACGGTGGCGTCCGGCATCGGATCACGTTCGATGTCCTGCACCAGGTTGGCCAGACGTCCGGCCTTCTTACGGACGGCCACACGCTCCATGCCAGGCGCCGTCAGCGCCACGCCGGCCGAATCATATCCACGGTATTCCAATCGCTGAAGACCCTGGAGGCAGACCTCCAAGGGTTTGCCGCACGCGGTCCGAACATTTCCTGCATATCCTACGATTCCACACATAGCTCCTTAGCCTATCGGGTAAGGATGTCAATCATGAAACCAAGCCGCGCGTCCTTACAAATCTTTGCCATATATGCGAAATCCCACTCCCCCAGGGAAATCGTGCGAACCAGTGGCGCACGCAACGCGCCCATCGTCGGCAGCAAAAAGAAAACCCAACCCACCGGACGTCTGCGGACGCTTGACGTCAGTGGATTGGGAATTTACGGCAGTACGACAGCCTTACTTGCTACAGGACGTGCTGCAAGAAGTCCTTAAACCTCGACTCCTTCGGATGGTCGATGATCTCCGGTCCGCCCTGTTCGACGACCACACCACCGTCCATGAAGACGATCTGGTCGGCGACCTCGCGCGCGAAACCGATCTCATGGGTGACGACCACCATGGTCATGCCTTCCTTGGCGAGGTCGAGCATGACGTTGAGCACTTCGCCGACCAGTTCCGGATCAAGCGCGGATGTCGGCTCGTCAAACAGCATGATCTCCGGCTTCATGGCAAGCGCGCGTGCGATGGCCACGCGCTGCTGCTGACCGCCGGAAAGCTGCGCCGGATAATAATCGAGGCGCTCCCCCATGCCGACGCGGTTCAGCTCCTCGATGGCGAGCTTGCGAGCTTCCTTCTTGTCCATGTGCTTGACGTGGACCGGAGCCTCCATGACGTTTTCAAGAGCCGTCATGTGCGGGAACAGGTTGAAGCGCTGGAACACCATGCCCAGTTTGGAACGCTGTTCGGCCACTTCCTTGTCGTTCAGGGTCTGCAGCACGCGTTCGCCGCCCTTGTCGACGTATTTGTAGCCGATCATCTCGCCGTCGACGTCGATTTCGCCGCCAGTCAGCGTTTCCAGCTGGTTGATCAGACGCAGGAACGTGGATTTGCCGGAGCCGGACGGACCGAGGATCACGGTGACGGTGCCCGGCATGACGGTCATGTCGATGCCCTTGAGCACATGCAGATTGCCGAAGGCCTTATGAACCTGCGTCGCCTTGACTGCAGGAACGATTTCGTTGGTTGTGATTTCGCTCATGGTCATTCCCCTCACGCGGTCATTCCCGCGAACGTGGCTTCGTTCTGCTTGTCGATGTCATCCTTGGGCTCGCCGAAGGTCTTGCCTGGCAGCGGCGTGCGCTTGCCGCGGGCTCCGGCGGGACGGGCGTCGAAGCCCTTGCCGAAGTGCTTTTCAAGTCGCGACTGGATGACCATCAGGATGGAGGTGATGACCAGATACCAGATGCAGGCCACGATCAGCAGCGGAATCGGCTTGTACAGACGGGTCGCGATCGCCGTGGTGGCGAACTGCAGTTCCAGCGTGAACGGCACGGCGTTGACAAGCGACGTGGTCTTCAGCATGCCGATGAACTCGTTGCCGGTCGGCGGGATGATGATGCGCATGGCCTGCGGCAGCACGATGCGACGCATGATGAGCGTGCGCTTCATGCCGAGGGCCTTTGCGGCTTCCGTCTGCCCCGGATCGACGGCCTCGAGGCCGGCGCGCACGATTTCGGCCAGGTAGGCGGCTTCGTTCAGGGCCAAGCCCAGCCACGCGGCGTTGAACGCGGTGATGACAGACTGGGAGTCAATGCTCCAGAATTCGATTGAGGTGAACGGGATGCCCACGCCGATACGCGGCACCAGCACCGCGAACAGACCCCAGAAGACCAGCTGCGTGTACACAGGGGTTCCACGGAAGAACCAGATGTAGAACCAGCTCACGCCGCGCAGCACCGGGTTGATGGATTTGCGCATGACCGCCAGAATGACCGCCAGAATGATGGCGATGACCATCGAGATGACTGTCAGCAGCAGCGTGTACTTGATGCCTTCCAGTACGTTCTCGTTGAACAGGTATTTCCAGACCACATTCCATTCGAAACGCGGATTGGTGACCAAAGCCTGCACCAGCATCGCGGCGAAGAGCGCGACGATGATGGCCGCCACGATCGGACCCGTACGCTTGACAGGCAAGGCTTTAATGCGATTGGGAATATCGAGGCCGTCGCCGTCGACTTGTTTCTTCGCCATGATGCTGTTTCCTTTTTCTATCTATCGGATGAGATCAGTTGAGGTCGGTCGGATTGATCTCAGCCTTGTCGAGAGCGCCGGACTCGACGCCCCAATGCTTGAGGATCTTCATGTACGTGCCGTCATCCATCAGCTTCTGCATGGCCGCCTGCACCGCCTTGGCCGTGTCGGAATCACCCTTCTTGATGGCCACGGCCTCCTTGGTCACACCGACGTCCTCACCGAAGGCCTCAAGCTGGTCGTCGGTCTGGGAGATCGCATAACCCGCGACCGGCGAATCGGCGTAGAACACGTCGGCCTTACCGGTGGCCACTGCGGTGGCGGCTTCGGCCTGACGCTTGTAAGACATCACTTCGGCCTTCTTGTCGGCCTTGCAGCCCTTGGCGATCTTGTTGGCCTCGTCCTCCTGGACGGTGCCGGTCTGCACTGCGATCTTCGCGCCGCACATGTCGGAGGTGTCGAGCTTCTTCGGGTTGCCCTTCTGCACGGCCCACGTGGAGCCGGCGCGGTAGTAGCTCACGAAGTCGACGGACTGCAGACGCTCTTCGGTGATGGTCATGGCGGTGATGCCCAGATCGTACTTGGAGCCGATGGACGGGACGATGGTGTCGAACATGGAGGAGACGATCTTCGGCTTCAGGCCCAGCGTCTGGGCGATGGCCTTGGACATGTCCACATCGTAGCCGACCGGGGTCTTGCCGTCTTCGGCGTAGAATTCGGCCGGAGCATAGGACAGTTCCATGCCGACGGACAGCTCGCCGTCCTTGACGGTCTTCGCAGAGGCGGCCAGCTTGGCCAGCTCGTCATCCTTCTTGATGGTGCTCACATCGTAACCAACGGTGGTGTTCTTCGCCTTCGAGTCGCTTTTGGCGTCACCGGAATCCGTGGTGCCGCATGCGGCGACGGAGAACATCATGGCCGCGCTCAGCGCGAGAGCGGCAAACGATTTGAATTTCAACGACATAGTGGGTTCTCCTTCTATTCTCTTCCCATCCACTGAACGGTAATCGTCCATTTGCCAATCAGACGTCCAGTATTCCAAAGGCACACGATAAAACCGCAATGCTACGCTGACGTTAATCGGCAAAAAGCGTAGGGGCATCGATCTATATACATCCGATGCCCCTACGCCCGCAGCGTCAGTGCGCCGATCAGCCCAAATCGGTCGGGTTGATCTCGGCCTTGTCGACGGCGCCGGATTCGACGCCCCAATGCTTGAGGATCTTCATGTACGTGCCGTCATCCATCAGCTTCT
>OIZE01001134.1_pt1 | contig 17743 bp, 15 predicted proteins | sample 1588421 | NCBI WGS metagenome assembly OIZE01 (sample SAMN03283251) | human gut metagenome | biome: human-associated habitat; material: feces | host: Homo sapiens | place: USA | collected 2013 | reverse complement strand
GTTACTCCTACACTTATATTCTTTTTGAAGAGTTTAGAAAACAGTCCCATAATTGCCCCCCTCATTAAAATACCTATTTAGAATTATATTTGAATGTTTGGATCAGTTACAAATTCGCATAATATATTATATCATTATGTGCAATAAAAATCAAGGATTATTGCGGATTTATAAAGGAAAGACGGGAAAATTTCATAAATCCAAGCGGACAAAAACGGAGCGATCGTTTTGACAGCTCCGTTTGATATAGTAATGTATTCAATTTTTTCATACGAACGACGGCACAAATCTCGGATGCGCCACTTTGTTATATTCCTTCTTGTATGTTGCAAATAACATTTTCTGAGAGACGATATGCACGTTATCATAACGCTTACTTAAAGTCCAAAAGCTGTCCGGCACACGGTTTACGGTGCAGATAACATATTCATTCTCGTAAAACGGTCGCTTCCTTGTGGTACTGTTTTCAATCTCATTCCAGAGCTTTTGTGTAAGCTTTCCACCGGGAGTTATATCGTAATACGCATATACAGCCTGCTTTTTCTCGCAGGCAAAGTCAAAGGTTACATTGCCTACCTTGACGTTATGATAGCTTGAATTTTTGGTGTCGATGTACTCGGTTGAAATGGAGTTAATGTTTTCCTCCAGCCAGTAGTAGCACATATCTTTATAGAAATCTGTCATCAGCTCGTTATTGAAAGTCTGCATAAACCGATTAAAAATATCCTCTCCGAAGCTTCCATTAGGGTTCGGCACGGCAGTCAGTAAGCACTTATACCACAGGGTTAAATAACTGTTAGCGGGAAGATATTTTGTGTGTCCGTTTTCGCCGGGAGTTTTTATAACTAACCCGTGTTCTATCAGAGCTTTAATGTATTTGTCGCATTTGTTTTTCGGAAAGCCTGAGAATTTCGCTATCTCTCCGATGCGGTTATAACCGTTCGACATTGCATAAAGCAAAGTATTATAGCTTTCGGGCGTGCGAAAGCTTTCGTTCATCCGGTTTGCCGCCAAACGATAAAAGGTTGAATCGGTGCGCAGAAAAGCTCTCACATTATCTTCAAAGGACTGTTCATTATCGTACAAGGAAAGCAACGCTGGAATTGCGCCGGTTAAACAGTAAAGCTTCGCCGCCGTTTGATCCGGCAGTGAGCAGACATCCGCAAGCTGCGGCATAGAAAAGTAGCGGATTTCCACATTCCGACAAGGAATAGGAGGAGTCTCCCACGGTCTGCCGAGTAATACAACCGTTATATTGCTATCCGATTCCAAAAAACTATTCAGTTCTGCATAGAAATCGTCTTTATTGTTCCGTTCACCTGCATTGTCAAAAAAGACAAGCGGGTGTTTTTTATTGCCGTATGCTTTTAGGCACTCAAAGAAATCGAACCAGCTTTCACAGGCACCGAATATCTCGGTATGTGCATTGCAGAACACCCGAAGCGCAAAGGCAGTATCAAGATTTTTGAAAGAAAAATACAGACTTTCTTTATGCTCGGCACAAAATTGAAGCGCCGCAAAGGTCTTGCCCGAGCCGGGTTGACCTGATACAAATACCGCCTTTTCATCCGCAGAAATATTCTGTAAAGTGTGCACCAAATCGGAAAAATACATTTTATCGCCTGTCATATCGTAAGTTGACCTTTTCTGTAATTATAGCCGATTTTCTGCCTTTTTGCAATCAAATAAGAAAAATTTCAAAAAAATTTTACCGCTGAAAACGCCCTGTTTATCAGGCTTTTCAGCGGTTTTTGTGTTTTGAGCAAAAAAATATTTTGAAAAAAGGGTGCGCAAACTCCGACCCTTGTCGGAATAAGTGAAGGGACAAAAACCTGATAATGCGCCATTTCCAAGCGGAAATAAGCAATTAAAAGTGGGGCATCAAAAAGGTTTTTGCCAAACTCTCAAAAAATTCGCCAATTGGTTAGTGAGAGGAACAAGTTAAAAACATTTTTACTTGTCGGATATTCACCCCATACCCCGCCGGCTACTCCTTGAGGGGATAAAAACCTTCAATGAACCTTGACAACTGAATGACCGTCCGAATGGGATATGACTTTGCAATGACAGTCGGATACGACGCGAGCGAAGCAACGCCGCTTTGCAGGGGGCAGGGATAGAAAAAACGACATTCGGATAAAACGGCAGCGGATATCGGCAGCGAGGGATTCTTCAGCCGATATTCTATTTTACATAGCTGTAAAGGAGGAATGAATGCTATGAAAAAAACAGAGCTCAAAGAGCTATATCAAATGATGTTCCCGAATTATCCGGACATTGTAACCGTCAAACAGCTTCAGGTAATGCTCGGCGTCAGCCGACACCTTGCCTATAAGCTGATTAATGACGGCGAAATACAGGCTGTCAAAATCGGAACATCACTGAAAATTCCGAAGGTCAGCGTAATTAACTTCGTGACCGAGGAGCGAAGGGAGGTGAAGCCGAGTGCCTAAAAGAATAGAGCTTACCCCGTCACAGAGGACACGCTGTAACCGCCTGATTCGCAGGCTTTGTACCAATTACGATAACGGCAACTGCCTGCCGCTGGACGAGGGGAACGGCTGCGTTTGTGTGCAGATGATTTCGCATTCCCTGATATGCAAGTATTTTCGTAATGCGGTTTTACCTGCCGACAAGGAAATGTATGCGGAAATTTTCAGACAGCGTACTTATCTCTGTGCCGAGTGCGGAGCGGCTTTTGTGCCGAACTCCAACCGACAAAAATACTGCCCGTCGTGCAGCCAAAAGGTTCACCGAAAGCAGAAAAACGAGAGCGCAAGAAAGCGCCGAGCGGACAGTTAGGGGTGCGGAAACGCCCTGTTTATAAGGGCTTTTTTAAGCCGAATCGAGGCTGTTAGGGTAAATATACTAAAACCCCCGATTTCGGCTTTCTAACTGTCCACACAAAAACGAAAGGAAGATTTATTTATGGAAAACAAACTGAAAACCGTGGATGCAGAAACGCTGTTATCCACACCGATGAGCAAAACAATGTTCATTGTTGACAACCTTATTCCGCAGGGCGTCAATGTCATTAGCGGTGCCTCCAAAATCGGCAAAAGCTGGCTGATGCTGTGGCTGGGACTACAGGTGGCACAGGGACTGCCCGTTTGGGGGCTGACGACACAGCAGCAATGCGATGTGCTGTATTTAAGCCTTGAGGACACGCAGAGGCGTATTAAGGACAGGCTCTATAACCTGACCGACACAGCGCCGAGCAATCTGTATTTTGCCGTGATGTGCGGACTCATAGGCGGCGGACTGGAGGAACAGATTACCGATTTTTTAAGCGACCACCCGAAAACAAAGCTTGTAATTATCGATACTTTGCAAAAGGTGCGTGATACCAAAGGTGGTGCCGGAAAAACGGGAATGTACGGAAACGACTATGATGACATTTCCTCAATAAAGCGAATTGCAGACGAATACAACATATCCGTTCTTCTCGTTCACCACCTGCGAAAGCTGAAGGACAGCGACGATCCGTTCAACGAGGTCAGCGGTTCGACGGGAATTATCGGTGCGGCAGATACCAACTATGTGTTCAAACGCAAGCGAAGTACGAATGCTGCAACGCTTTTGGTCAGCGGTCGTGATATGGAATATCAGGAGTTGACCGTGCAGTTTAATAACCTTGTTTGGGTGCTGGTAGATCGAAAAAACAGTGAGGATATTCACAAAGCGGAGCTGCCGAAATTTCTTTTTCGGGTGGTGGATTTTATGGAAAACCGTGCCGAATGGGTGGGAACGGCGACCGAATTACTTGCCGAGATGAAGGAGACCGAAACCACGCCCAATGTGGTTACAAAGTACTTAGGACAGTTTTCCTGTGAGGTTTTGGAGCCTGTAGGAATTGAGTACCGAACGAAACGGACAGGCAAAAGCAGGCTTATAAAGCTTATACGAAGTGACGGCGGTGACGAAAATGACAACGATTTCACTATATAGCAAAAAGCCCGTCACAACCGTCATTGCCGTCACAAAACTGCGGAAGAAGGTGGAATTATGCGAAGTAAAACGCTGGGAATCAATGTGCGTGTGACCGCTGCCGAAAAAGAAAAGCTGATTCAAAATGCGAATTTCTGCTCACTGTCCTTGTCGGAATATTTAAGGCGGCTCGGGCTCGGCAAAGACATTGAGGCTACAATCCGTGAAAAGGGTTACCGTGTTTTTCGGCTGTTAAAACAACTGAAATCCGATACGGGACTTCTTGAAAAAGACGAGATTATCCGCCGCATTGATTTGGTTTTAGAAGAACTGCAAAAGTAAAACAGAGCAAGAGAAAGTATATGCCGAATCTTTAGCAAGCAGACCGTTTGTACTCCCAAACGGTAAAAACTTGTTAGGAAGTCTCCTAAAACCTCTTGCAGAAAGGAAAGGTTATGAACAAAAGAATTAAAAAACAGTTTTGGCTGTCACCCAAGGATGCCGAAGAGCTAAAACGCAAGGCAGAGCTTGCCGGGCTTACCGAAACGGCGGTCGTCCGATTGCTTATCCGAGGTTATGAGCCGAGAGAAAAACCGGACGGACGTTTCTATGACGCAATGCGGAATTTGTCCGCTATCGGCAACAACATCAATCAGCTTGCCGCCAAAGCGCATACGCTGGGATTTATTGACGTGCCGATGTTAAAAAACGAAGTCAACCGCTGGCACCGCTTTCAGGCAGACATCGAGGCGACCTTTTTACGCCCTGCCGAAAGCAAACTTAAATGGAAATAACGAAAGAGAGGAAAACAATAATGAGAAAAACAGATTTTACTTTACCTACGCTGGACGATTTATTTACCACGCAGGAAATGCGGGACGATGCAAAGCTGGAGCGGGTGCGGAACATTCCGCTGGCCGAGCTGCACCCGTTCAAGGGTCACCCCTTCAAGGTGCATAACAACGAGGAGATGCAGCGGATGATCGAGAGCATCCGCAAGGTGGGAGCCATCACCCCGGCGCTGGCAAGGCCGCTGCCGGACGGCGGTTACGAGCTGATCTCTGGTCACCGGCGACTGGCGGCGTGTCAGGTGCTGGGCGTTGAGACGATGCCCGTCATCGTCCGGGAGCTGTCCGACGATGAAGCGGTGATTGCAATGGTAGATGCTAATTTGCAGAGAGAAACGATTTTACCCAGCGAAAAAGCGTTCGCCTATAAGATGAAATTAGAAGCGATAAAACATCAGGGTGTAGCTTCTGCCCAAGTTGGGCAGAAGTTGTTGAGCGTAGAAATTGTGGCTGATGACGCAGGAGAAAGCCGCAATCAAATTAAAAGATATATCCGCTTAACTTACTTAATCCCCGAGCTGCTTTCCATGGTAGACGAAAACAAAATTGCTTTCAACCCTGCGGTGGAAATATCTTACTTAGAACAATCCGAACAACGGGTATTGCTGGACGCTATGGAGCTGAACGACTGCACGCCGTCCCACGCACAAAGCATACGGTTTAAAAAGCTGTCGCAGGAGGGCATGCTGGATGATCAGATGATTTATACAGTGATGTCGGAGGAAAAGCCGAATCAGCAGGAGCAGATAAAGCTAAGGCGTGAGGATTTGAAAAAATACTTTCCGGCAGGTTATACCGATGAGCAAACGCGTCGTGACATCATCAAGGGCTTGGAGCTGTTAAAGCGGCAGAGAGAACGAAACCGGGATGCCCGCTGATTCGTACCGATACGGCTACGATAAAAAATCGCAGAATAGAGAGAACCCCAAACCGATGGTATACTGATACTGTCGGTTTGGGGTTCTGTTCTGCAAATACAAAGGACAGGAGGAAATGAAATTGGTAGCAGGACATCTGACTTTGAAAAACGGCAGGTATTACGTCGTGCTGAACTATAGAAACGCCGGAGGACAGCAGAAAACGAAATGGATCTCGCTGGGACTTCCCGAAAAGGGCAACAAGCGCAAGGCGGAGGCAGAGCTGGCGAGGCTTCGGGCGGAGTTTGAGCCGCCCAAAGAGGTGTGCGACTTGAGCAGCGATATGCTATTTGCAGACTATCTGTTTGAATGGTTGGAAATCGCCAAGGGGCGGCTGGCTGTGGCAACATACAGTTCTTACGCCGCAATGATCAAGAAGCCAGTCGGGCCGTACTTCCGCCAAAGGAATCTGACCTTGCGGGAGCTGGAAGCCAGACACTTGCAGATGTTTTATTCCGAAATGCTCAGAAAGGTAAAGCCAAATACGGTCATTCACTATCACGCTGTTATTCATCAGGCGCTGAAATACGCAATGAAAACCGACCTTGTTACGCAGAATGTGGCAATGAAGGTAGACCGCCCGAAAAAGAATGATTATCAGCCTGTATTCCTTGATGCAGAAAAACTGCAACATTTATTTGAAGTAGTCAAAGGGACAAAACTGGAACTTCCTGTTTTAGTCGCCGCTTTCTACGGCTTGCGTCGTGGCGAGGTCTGCGGACTGAAATGGAACGCCATTGATTTTGAGCGTGGCACAATCACCATAAGGCACACGGTCCCATCTCTGCAAGTGGACGGTAAAACAAAAATGTACGCACAGGACTCTGCAAAAACAAAATCCAGTATGCGTACACTTCCGTTGGTGGATAGCTTCGCCGAATATTTCAAAGAGGTGAAAGCAGCACAAGATGTCAATAAAAAGGTCTGTGGGAATTGCTACAACTACGAATATGATGGCTATGTTTTTGTTGATGAATTGGGTAATCTAATGAAACCCAATTATTTGACAAGTCAATTCCCTAAATTTATTCAAAATCACGGCTGCAAGCGAATGCGTTTTCACAATTTGAGGCACAGTTGTGCAAGTTTTCTTCCACAGACTGCGTCTGCTCCCTCCTTGTTCGAATCCCTCTTTTTGTTTTGCCAAAGAAAAAAGCAGGCCTCGCGACCTGCTTTTCATTCTGGCGGAGAGTTAGGGATTTTTTCGGTGCACTCTTGTGCACCTTCGCGTCGATTCGCTCCTTGACCCCGTCGGCAAAAACAGTCCACCGGACTGTTTTCTTCCGCAGACTTCGTCTGCTCCCTCCTTGTTCGAATCCCTTTGTTTATTTTTGCCAAAGCAAAAAGCAGGTCTCGCGACCTGCTTTTCATTTTGGCGGAGAGTTAGGGATTTTTTCGGTGCACTCCCGTGCACCTTCGCGTCGCTTCGCTCCTTGACCCCGTCGGCAAAAACAGTCCACCGGACTGTTTTCTTCCGCAGACTGCGTCTGCTCCCTCCTTGTTCGAATCCCTCTTTTGTTTTGCCAAAGCAAAAAGCAGGCCTTGCGACCTGCTTTTCATTCTGGCGGAGAGTTAGGGATTCGAACCCTAGGTACATTACGTACACAGCATTTCGAGTGCTGCACCTTCGACCACTCGGACAACTCTCCGTGTTTCAGTTTGTTGCGACATGCCCGATTACATATCGCAACGTGTATTATACCAAACATTTCTATACTTGTCAATAAAAATAAACACCAAATCATCAACTTTTTGTATGTGCTAAAATAATATGACCCAATAAAAAAGAGAAGCAACCTCAAAAAATGGTATAATGTTATTCACCACAAAAACATAACCAAGAAAGAAGCACTTCCCATAAACGTAATAACACAAGAAGCAGGGGAAAGGTAAGCAATATTTTAATATGCAGAAAAATGGAATAAATACCAAATCATCAACCTTTTAATCGGGTTTAATCGGCAGCGGCAGGGTAGCCCGAAGCAGAAAAAAGTGAGCAAATATATATCGGATTGCTCAGACTTTGCCGATATAGCATCGTGTGATGTAAGGGTAGGGGACTGTACCGCTTTGATTGTATTTCTTGAATAGCTTCTGCAGCTCGGCAACGTATTCGTTGTAGTTTTTCTTATCGGTCTTAGGAGCATATGACGAGGAGAGGCATCTTGAAACAAATGCATTTTCATCATATATCAGGTCATTCCCGAACTCAACAACAATAAAATCGCCCTCAAAAAAATCCGCAAATGCTTCTTTGCTGAAATCTATGCCGTTTGACGGACCCTTGAAATTCGGGCAGAAACGTCGGTTGATGTCGTAATTTTCCCGGATAAGCTCGTTTTCGGTGTCACGGTCGTTCCATACAAGCAGAATATTTCCGTTATCCTTTAAAATACGGCGACATTCCGCCTTGAAGGACTGCCTGTCAAACCAGTGAAAAGCCTGCGCCGCGGTGATAAAATCAACGCTTTTGTCGCTTAGTTTTGTATTTTCGGCACTGCCATTGACGGAGATAATATTTTTGTGCGCGGCATATTTTTCCTCGGCGACAGCGCGCATATCGCTGTTCGGTTCAATTGCGAAAATTCTGCTTACATAAGGGCAAAGTTTTTCCGAAAATATCCCTGTGCCCGAGCCTATATCGGCGGCGACGGTGCTTTCCGAAATAAAATCATGCTCCTTTAGATACGCAAAGAGCTCGTCGGGATAGCTTGGGCGTGCCTTGGAATAAATCCCGCCTTTTTGGTCAAATTTATGTTCGTTCATATCTTTTCACCAACGCAAAAATCACCGTCAACAGCGGTTATTTTTATCCTTGATATCTCACCGCAGGGCAATTCACCCTTGACCTTGACGGGGGTATAGTTCTTGGTGTAGCCTTCAGCAAATCCGTCGGAATGTCTCGTCTCAAAGAGAACCTCAACAGTTTTGCCGATCTGGGATTCAAGGAAAATCTTTCTTATTTCCTCAGTCTTTTCAATCATTATGTGGCTTCTTTTTTCTTTAATTGCTTTTTCGATCTGCGGCATTTTGGCTGCTTTTGTGCCCTCACGGGGAGAGTAGGGGAACACATGAACCTTTTCAAAGCCGATCTTCTGCGCAAAGCGGACATTTTCGGCAAAATCCTCCTCGCTTTCGGTCGGAAAGCCTACCATTATGTCTGTTGTAATTGTCGCCTCGGGAAAGCTTGCGCGTAGCTTTTGGCAAAGTTCAAAATATTCCTCTGCGCTGTAGTGACGGTTCATTGCTTTGAGCGTGTTGTTGCAGCCGCTTTGAAGTGAAATATGAAACTGCGGACAGAAGCTCGGAAGCTTTGCAAGACGATCAATGACCTCGTCTGTGATATGGTCGGGTTCAAGCGAACCGAGACGGACACGTCGGAAATTCATTCTGTCGGCAAGCTCGACGGCATCACAGATGCTCAATCCGATATCCGTTCCGTAGGCAGAAAGATTTATTCCGACCAGCACAATCTCGGCAAAGCCGGCATCGCTGAGCCTTTGAAGCTCGCATTTAAGCTCGCCGATCGGTTTGGAGCGTACACGACCTCTCGAATAGGGGATAATGCAGTATGAACAGAAACGGTTACAGCCGTCCTCGATTTTTACGACGGCTCTTGTTCGACGGTCAAAGCCCGAGATGTCGCTGCCCGAGAATTTGTCGCCTGTTTTGTGCTGCTCAATGTCGATTATACGCCGGCCGCAACTGAAATAGCTGTTCAGCAAGTCAAAAAGCCTTGAATTATTTTTGTTGCCGAGTACGATATCCGCCTGCTCAAGGCGTTCGGCGTCCTGCGGAAAAGCCTGAGGCATACAGCCCGTGAGAACGACTATGCTTTCGGGGTGGTTGCGCTTGAATTTTCTGACCGCCTGACGTGTCTTACGGTCGCTCTCGGCGGTAACAGTGCAGGAGTTGACAACATAAACGTCCGCTTCTTCGTCGGCAGTGACGGTTTCATAGCCGTTCGCCGCCGCTTTTTCGGACATAGCCTGGGATTCATATTGGTTGACCTTACAGCCCAGGGTGTAAAATGCAATTTTCATATCATCAGCTCCGTTTGGTAATCTAAAATAATATTATAAAGCAAAACGGTGTGCAGTGCAAGTTTTATTTGCCGTTAGCGGGGCATATATTTATTGTGTACAGCAGTGAAAGGGAGGCTTATTATGAAGAAAGCAACTGCAATCCTATTAAGCGTTATTATGATGTGCGGAATATTAGGTGTATTTGCCTCGGCGGAAAATGAGTCGCAGATGCCGGTTGACGTGAAAGCAAAATCGGCAGTTCTGATGGATCAGTCAACGGGAACGGTACTTATGCGAATGAATGAAAACGAAAAGCTCTATCCTGCTTCGGTGACAAAGATAATGTCAATGCTGTTGGCTGCCGAGGCGATAGATTCCAATACGATAAGGCTGACCGACGCGGTGACAACGAGCACTAATGCGTCAAAAAAGGGCGGTTCGCAAATCTGGCTCAAAGAGGGCGAAACAATGACCGTTGACGAATTGCTGAAGGCAACAGCCGTTTACAGCGCAAATGATGCCTGCACAGCCCTCGGAGAATATATAGCCGGAAGCGATGAAGCTTTTGTAACGATGATGAACGACCGAGCACAGGAGCTTGGTATGAAAAATACACATTTTGACAACTGCACGGGTCTTGACGACACCTCGGCCACTCACCTGACAACGGCGTATGACATTGCGCTGATGTCAAGGGAGCTGATGAAGCATCAGTTTATTCAGCAGTACACAAAAATCTGGATGGACTCACTTCGCGACGGCAAGACAGAGCTTGTCAACACAAACAAGTTAATTAGGTTTTATGAGGGCGCAACGGGTCTGAAAACAGGTACAACGTCAAAGGCAGGCTGCTGCATTTCAGCGACGGCAACGAGAAACAGTACAAGTCTCATAGCCGTTGTGATGGGTGCTGACAACAGCAAGGACCGCTTTGAGGGTGCAAAGGCGATGCTCAACTGGGGTTTCGCAAACTATGAAACGGTAACTCCCGAAATCGACAAATCGCTGATTACAAACGTGAATATCATCAAGGGCGAGGAGAAAACACTCACGCCGCAAATATCGGGCGGCTTCGGCTTCCTTATTCCGAAGGGGAAGCAAAAGAACATCACTCAGGAAATTGACCTTGCCGCCGCAGTTGAGGCTCCCGTTGAGTCCAATCAGACCTTGGGTACGGTGACGGTCAAGCTGGACGGAAAAAAGCTCGGAGAGTATAAGCTGACTGCGCCGCATTATGTCGAAAAGCTCAGCTTCAAAACGGTGTTTATCCGCATGATATGCTCAATTTGCAAGCCGCAGCAGTCTGTTAGTGTGAACTGAGTGTGTATTTTTTATGCAATCTGCGTAAAAAATGCTAAATACCACTTGCAAAAACAAGTTAAATAGGGTAAAATATAACCAACTAATAAGAAAAGTAAATCGGAGGCATACAGATAATGTCTGTAAAGTTAAACACAAAATATGTAACTCCGTTCCTCAAAGAAAACGCATATGCCGACATCAGATCGGAGGTTGAAGCCGCACATGACGAGCTTCACAACGGAACGGGTAAAGGAAATGACTTCCTCGGATGGCTCAGCCTTCCGGAAAATTATGATAAGGAAGAATTCGCAAGAATCAAAGCATCTGCCGAGAAAATCAGAAAGGATTCTGAGGTTCTTGTAGTAATCGGAATAGGCGGTTCGTACCTCGGAGCGAGAGCGGCGATCGAGTTCATCAAGTCGCAGAACTATAATCTGCTCAGACACGGCGCACCGGAAATCTATTTCGCAGGTAATACGATCAGCTCGGCTTCAATCAACGAGCTTGTTGAAATAATCGGAGACAGAGATTTTTCCGTCAATGTTATTTCAAAATCGGGCACAACCACGGAGCCGGCGGTTGCTTTCAGGATTTTCAGAGAGATGCTTGAGAGCAAGTACGGCGCAGAGGAAGCGGCAAAGCGTATCTATGCTACTACGGACAAGGCGAGAGGAACGCTCAAGGCTCTTGCGGATGCAGAGGGCTATGAGACTTTCGTTGTTCCCGACGATGTCGGAGGACGTTATTCCGTTCTTACGGCTGTCGGACTTCTTCCCATTGCCGTTGCGGGAATCGACATTGACGCTATCATGCAGGGCGCTGCTGCTGCAATGAACGAGCTTTGCGACAAGGATATTGAAAAGAATGACTGCTACAAGTACGCAGCAACGAGAAATCTCCTTTACAGAGGCGGCAAAAAGATTGAAATGATGGTCAGCTATGAGCCGGCATACACGATGATGAATGAATGGTTCAAGCAGCTTTACGGCGAGAGCGAGGGCAAGGAGAACAAGGGTCTGTTCCCGGCTTCGGCTATTTTCTCGACCGACCTTCACTCGATGGGTCAGTATATCCAGGAGGGTGAAAGACATCTTTTTGAAACCGTTGTCCACTTTGCAAAGTCAAAGTCGGAGGTTGAGATAAAGAACGAGGAGGGCAGTGCCGACGGACTCAATTTCCTCGCAGGAAAGACTGTTTCGTTCGTTAATCAAAAGGCTTTTGAGGGTACATTGCTCGCTCACACGGACGGCGACGTTCCGAACATTGTGCTCGAGGTTGAAGCAATGGACGAATTCAATCTCGGCTATCTTATCTATTTCCTTGAAAAGGCATGCGCTATCAGCGGCTATATTCTCGGCATCAATCCGTTCGACCAGCCGGGCGTTGAGAGCTACAAGAAGAATATGTTTGCTCTTCTCGGCAAGCCGGGATACGAGGATCGCAAGGCCGAGCTTGAGGCAAGATTAGGCTAAGGCGATGCCGCATTAAATTTCGTATAATTTTCGTGCAGGAACACGAATGTTAGAATAAAAAAACAGGGAGGATATTATTATGGTATCTCTTATTTTAGGTAAAAAAGGTTCAGGAAAAACAAAGCTTTTGATTGAAAAGGTCAACGAGGCTATTGAGAATTCAAACGGCAACGTTGTTTGCGTTGAAAAGCAGCCCAAGCTCACATATGATGTAAATTATCGCGCACGTCTTATCGACACGGATCATTACAAGGTAAGCGGTTATGACGCATTCTTCGGTTTCCTTTGCGGCATCTGTGCAGGTGACCACGATATTACGGATGTTCTTGTTGACGCAACGCTGAGAATCGGTACACGTGATTACGGCGAGCTTTGCGAGTTCCTCAAGAAGGTTGACGAGCTCAGCAAGAATCACGTTGAGGAGAAGAGCTTCATCTTCACAATCTCCGCCGATGAGGAAGAGCTTCCCGAGGAGATTTTCACTTTCTGCAAGAAGATCTGACGTTTTTTCGGCAAATGTATATTTAACGGTCTGCATTTTTATATGCAGATCGTTTTTTTGTCGCAAAAAAATCAACATTTTTTTCAAAAGTATTGACATTATGATATTAAAAATGGTATATTAAGTCTACAATATATGCAATTGTTTCAGCAGAGGTGGAGTTATGTTAAAACAACGCATAAATCGAATGTTTTCAAAGAGCTGCCGATACCGAAGTGAGATCGGGTATCATTGGTCATGCGGCTTTTTGCCAAAATAACGCACAAGTTGAGTCCTTTCGGGATTGACTTGTGCGTTTTTGCTTAATATTTTTTACCGAAAGCGTAAAGGAGGACACACATATGAAAGTAGTAATTATCGGAGGCGTTGCCGGCGGAGCGACTGCGGCGGCAAGAATCAGAAGGCTTGACGAGAAAGCGGAGATTATCATTCTGGAAAGATCCGGATTTGTCTCGTATGCAAACTGCGGACTTCCGTACTATATAGGAGGATTGATAAAGGACGAGCACGAGCTGACCTTGCAGACCCCCGAAACATTATGGTCACGCTACAGAATAGAAGTGCGTACTCTGCATGAAGCCGTTTCGATAGACAGAGAGAAAAAAGAAGTTGCAATAAAAAAACTTGAGACGGACGAGGAGTATCGGGAGAGCTATGATAAGCTGATACTGGCTCCGGGAGCCGTCCCGATAATTCCGGATATCCCCGGAATAAACGATTCGAGAATATACACCTTGAGAACCATAGAGGATGCGCTCCATATAAAAAACGGGGTGGACTATAACGATATCATGTCGGCGGTGGTAATCGGCGGAGGCTTTATCGGACTTGAAGCAGCGGAAAATCTTTGGAGCCTCGGTATTCATATAACGCTTGTTGACGCTGCGGATCAGGTGTTGCCGCAGTTTGACCGTGACATGGCGGGCTTTGTTCATTCTCATTTAAAGGAGAACGGCTTTGATCTTCGCCTGAACAGAACGGTTTCCGGTTTTGAAAGCGTTGAGGAAGGTATCATTGTCAATCTTGATAACGGTGACGTTATTGAAACGGATATGGTATTGATGGCGATAGGAATAACTCCCGAAAACGGACTTGCAAAGGCTGCCGGTCTTGAGCTTGGCGGCAGGGGAGCGATTAAGGTCAACAGACATATGCAGACCTCGGATCCGGATATATACGCAGTCGGAGACGCTGTTGAAATAAAAAGTTTTGTTACGGGAAAAAGAATCTCCGTTCCTCTTGCGGGTCCGGCGAACAAGCAGGGACGTATAGCGGCGGATAACATTGCAGGATATGACAGCAGGTACAAAGGCGCATCGGGAACATCAATAATCAAAATATACGACCTGACCGCGGCGTCTACGGGATTGAATGAAAAATGGGCAAAAGAGCTTGATATTCCTTATGAAAAGGTAATTCTTTCGCCTCCGTCCCATGCGGCATATTATCCCGGAGCACATCTTATGACGATGAAAGTGCTGTTTAACATAAACACATGGAAGATAATCGGGGCACAGGTTATCGGATATGACGGGGTTGATAAGCGAATAGATGTTCTTGCGGCTGTTATGCAGTCCGGCGGTGATATCGTTACTCTCAAGGATATTGATCTTGCATATGCGCCGCCGTTTTCTTCGGCGAAGGATCCGATAAACATGGTCGGATATATTTCCGAAAACGTTTTGACGGGAAAGGTTAAGCTGTTTTACTGTGAGGACATTGCAAAGCTTAAGGACAGAGAAGATATCCAGAGGATAGATGTCAGGACCGAGGAGGAACATTCATCAGGAAAGATTGAGGGCTTTGACAGGCTGATTCCGATTGACGAGCTCAGAGACAGAATAAACGAGCTTGATATAGAAAAGCCGGTATATATTGTCTGTCAGTCCGGACTTCGCAGCTATATAGCTTCCCGAATACTGGCTCAGGAGGGATTTGACTGTTACAGCTTTGCCGGCGGATACAGGTTCTACGAATGCTTCAGAAAGGATAGATTTGACAAGGAGGGTCAGCTTGACTGCGGAGTTTATATTTAAGGCAACATAACAAGAATTACGGCGTTGGTCTTGCTTAACGCTGAAGCAGAAAGCTGTATAAGCAGCGAATACCGTACCGGTAATCGAGACATTACAGGATTTTAATATCAAAAATTTCCTGATATTCAGGGAATAGAATACACAAAAAAGGCTGTCGCATCTCTGCGACAGCCCTTGATTTTTGATTATTCCTTATACGTTTTCCTTGCCGTACTTCTTTACCATAGCCATCTTCATTACAAAGAGGAATGCAAGAGTAAGAACGACGCCGATAGGAAGAACGATGTATGCCTTCTGAACGAAGCCCGAAACAATGTACATTACGAACGAGATAGCCGCAACGGAGATCGCATACGGGAGCTGAGTCGAAACGTGGTTGAGGTGGTTGCACTGACCGCCTGCCGAGGACATGATAGTCGTGTCGGAAATCGGTGAGCAGTGGTCGCCGCAAACAGAACCTGCAAGGCAAGCAGACATACCGATTGTCTGAATTGCGCCTGACGGGAAGATTGCGATAACGATCGGGATAAGAATACCGAATGTGCCCCATGATGTACCTGTTGCGAAGGAGATAAAGCATGCAACGAGGAATATGATAGCCGGAAGGAAGTTCTGGAAATCACCTGCAACGCTTGTCATAACGTCGGCAACGAACGGCTTTGCACCGAGAACCGCTGTCATGTTCTTAAGCGATGTTGCAAAGGTAAGAATGAGGATCGCAGGAACCATGGCAATGAAGCCCTTGGGAATACACTCCATAGCTTCCTTGAACGAAACAAGCTTTCTTGCGCAAAGGTAAACGATTGTGAATACAAGAGCGATAATGCTGCCCCACGGGAGACCTATCGAAGCGTCCGTGTTGGAGAAAGCATCGACAAAGTTGCTTCCGTCGAAGATTCCGCCGACATAAACGAGAGCGAATATGCAAACTGCAATAAGAACGGCGATCGGGAGAACAAGGTCAATAACCTTACCGTTTGATGACGGATTTTCTTCCTCAACCTCAGCCTTGTCGCCGCAGGTGTAAAGATCACCCTTAGTCTTGGCATTGAGCTCGTGAATTCTCATCGAACCGTAGTCAAATTTCATGAGCGTGATGCCGATGATGAATACGAAAGTAAGAAGCGAATAGAAATTGAACGGAATAGCTCTGATGAAAAGAGCGATACCCTGACCGTCCTCAGCATATGAAGAAACGGCAGCCGCCCATGAGGAAATCGGAGCAATCATGCAGACCGGAGCCGCTGTTGCGTCGATGAGGTATGAGAGCTTAGCCCTCGAAACGTTATGACCGTCGGTAACGGGACGCATAACGGAACCAACCGTAAGGCAGTTGAAATAGTCATCGATAAAGATGAGAACACCGAGAGCAAAGGTAGCGAGCATTGCGCCTGCTCTTGTCTTGATGTGCTTCTGTGCCCATCTGCCGAAAGCGGCGGAACCGCCTGCCTTGTTGATAAGGGCAACGACAACACCGAGAACAACGAGGAAAATGAAGATACCCGCAGTGCCGGAAACGGCGCCGATAAGTCCGTCATTGACAAGGATATCCATTGTCTTGGTGAATTTGAAGTCCGAGCCGAGAATTGAACCGGCAAGGATACCGACAAACAATGAGCTGTAAACTTCCTTGGTGATAAGAGCAAGTGCGATAGCGATTACCGGGGGAACAAGAGCCCAATAGGAAGCTCTGACTTCACCTTCGCCTCCGCAGGTTTCGCATTCAACCTGCTCAACAATTCCTGTGCCATTGCAGTCGGTACACTTTACTGTTGAAAGCGAACCGCCCGAGATCTTGGCGAAAGCGAGAACTGCGACAATAACAACGCAGGCGATCGCCAAAATGATTTTCTTGGATTTTTTCACAATAAACCCTCCTGAATTAAAATAAAAAACGACATGGTTCCGTACATTCATACCAACCATGTCATAACGACTATTACTACATGACAGCACTCCACATACAAGTTGTGACAGTCCGTTACATATTTTGCAACGTCCCAGCTATGGTTCACAAGGCAGTTTCCCACGCTTCGGCGGTCAGTCTTTTCACTTTCTGAGTTGCCTTCCCTGCGAAAGTTACTTGTAAAGCACCGCGCCTCCATCATCCTGAGTTATTCTCAGAACCATATTCTGTTTTAATAATCGGATTATATCACTATTATCTTACAATGTCAACATTTTGCAACAAATTCTTAATAAATTATTCTTATTTCTTTTGAGATAAAGGAAAAAACATAAAGAAGCAATGATTTTGTAACGTAAAGTATGGATGATATTTTAGTTTAATACGTCGATTCGATTGGACTGAATTGATTCGGAAATTTGGAGATAGGGGAGAAGCTGAAAAAAGCACTTCCGAAGAAGTGCTTTTCATGGAGGCGCCACCCAGATTTGAACTGGGGAATCGGAGTTTTGCAGACTCGTGCCTTACCACTTGGCTATGGCGCCGAATATAAATGTGAGCCGAAACTCACTATGTAAAAAGTTTTAAGGTTCTCAGCAAACCTTTAACTTTAATGGAGCGGATGACGGGGCTCGCTCGGCTTCGCTCCCGCTTGCCGACACGCCCACGGTCTTTCAAACAGTTCACAGGACTGTTTGAATTCGCCTACGGCGAACCGACCTTTTCGAGCCCTTGAGGGCTTCTGCTTCTAAATGGAGCGGATGACGGGGCTCGAACCCGCTACCTCCACCTTGGCAAGGTGGCGCTC
>OIZE01001111.1_pt1 | contig 18047 bp, 19 predicted proteins | sample 1588421 | NCBI WGS metagenome assembly OIZE01 (sample SAMN03283251) | human gut metagenome | biome: human-associated habitat; material: feces | host: Homo sapiens | place: USA | collected 2013 | reverse complement strand
GAATCCGGCCCAGACGGCACAGGCGGGCACCCATAGCTATGAGGTGGTATTTACACCGAATGAACGGGCATCCGCTCGTTATGAGATCGCAGCAATGACCGGTACGGCAGAAGTGACAGCAACGGAAGATAAGCCGGATGAAACGGAAAAACCGGGCGAAACGGAAAAGCCGGGTGAAACGGAAAAACCGGGTGAAACGGAAAAACCGGGTGAAGCGGGCAAGCCGAACGAATCGAATAGAACGGATGATTCCGATGATTCGGATGAGCCGGAAAGACCGAGTCGCAACAACCCGTCCTCCGGTAAGGATAAAACCTCCGGCAGCGGTGTAGTCAGCCACGATTCAGTCAAAGGAACGGTCGACAGTATGGCAGGAATTATCACAGGAGAAACAAACAGCTTTGTCAATGACGGAAAGAGCCATTGGATGATGGATGAGCATGGCTGGTGGTTACGCTTTGCAGATAATACCTATCCGAAGGGAAGCGTGCGTGATTCCGGTGGTGTTTCGCATTGCTGGGAGCAGATCAACGGAAAATGGTGGGCCTTTGATGAAACGGGTTATGCCAAGACAGGCTGGTTAAGAGATGAGGATTACGGCGGCTGGTTCTATATGGATCTGGAACACGGCATGCAGACCGGCTGGACGCTTCTCGACGGAGTCTGGTACTATTTTAACCCGATTTCCGATGGAAAGAGAGGGATTATGTACGCCGGACAAAGGACGCCGGATGGATACTATGTAGATAAAAACGGTGTCTGGGACGGAAGAAATAAGCAGTAAAGCGAGTTTTAAGTCGAATCTCCGTGGGACTTGGCGCGTGTACTAACTATAGAATAATCCGGAAGGAATCCGCAGGCTTTGGAATCCTTCCGGATTTCTATTTGCATAATTGACAAAAAATATAAGCCTTTATGCGGCTTACAGGGTGTTTTTAGAGGGAAGGTGTGTCAAAGCCCCGGGGAAGTCTTGGTTATTTATAATATAAATAAAAAAATGCTGAGATATTTTTTTTAACAATTGGACAAAATATTTTGAATGGAGGTATACTACAGCTGTTAATTTTAACAAAAGAAAAGGAAGGAATAAAGTAATGAAAAGAAAAGGATTAAGTGTACTGCTTTGCGCAGTAATGACAGCAGGACTTCTGACAGGATGTGGAGGTTCAAAGGATGAGACAACAGCAGATACTGGTAAAAAAGAAAGTGAAAAACAGGAAATAACAATTGCTATCGGAGAAGGATATAAGCCATTCTGTTATCGCAATGAACAGGAAAAACCAGACGGATACGAATATGCTCTTTTTTCAAAAGTTGCAGAAAAAATGTCTGATAAATATGAGGTTAATATTGTTTGCGATTCTTGGGATAACCTTTTTCTTGGTGTTGATAGTGGTAAATATGATATTATTTCACACCACATGGCGTATAACGCAGAACGCGAGGAAAAATATACGGTTTCAAAAGAATCCTTAATGTTTTATGGAAAGTATCGTTTCTTATACAAGAAGGGTAGAACGGATATTACTGATATAGCAAGCACAGCAGGAATGACGTTAGCCAATAATAATAAAGATAATATTGGTAAAGTTTTGCAGAAGTACAATGATGAACATCCGGATAATCCTATCATTCTTCAGGAGACAATGCCTTCATTAGAAGCTATTATTGCAGGTATTGAAAACGACCTTTATGATGCATATACACATACTCAGTTTGACCTTCAGACGAAATATCTTGATATGTATCCGGACGCAAATATTGAGATGGGAACGGTAAACTTACTTGGTGATGATGTGGATTGTGGTACTTATGCACTGATGAAGAAGGGAAATACAGAATTACAGAAGGATTTTGATGCTGCAATCAAAGCATTGCGTGATGATGGAACAATTAAAGCACTTTGTGAAGAATGGTTTGGTGCAGATTATTCTGTAAAACCTGAATAATAGAAACGAACCATAGAAAGGCAGAAGAATGTTTGCGTGGAAGTATGTAGCTGAATACTTTCCGATCATTATCGGAAAATTTCCCGTAACCTTGGAGCTGGTAATAGTACCTTTTATTGCCAGCTTTCTTCTTGGCTTTGCAATTGCGATTGCAAGACTTAAGAAGGTTCCGGGACTGGAGCAGTTGCTTGCATTATATGTGTCTTATGTAAGATGTACTCCGGTTATTACACAGATGTTTATCGTATACTTTGGACTTCCAATCTTATTGGCAAATTTTGGAATTAATGCTAATAAGTGGAATCCTGTAATTTTTGTATTTATTGCATATAGTATTAACATTTCTGCGTTTTTATCGGAGACGATCAGATCCTCAATATTAGCAGTTCCAGCGGGACAGATGGAAGCTGGATATGCAGTTGGAATGACTTCTTTCCAGACAATGAGAGGAATTATTGTTCCTCAGGCATTAAAAATTTCGCTTCCTATGCTGGGAAATTTATTTATTGGACTATTTCAGGCAACAGCGTTAGCTTATATGGTCGGCGTGATTGACATGATTGGAAAGGCTAAAAATTTAAGTACATCTAAAGGTCATTTGTTAGAAGGTTATATTTGTTGTGCTATTGTATTTGCAATTATAAGTCTTAGCTTGGAAGTGATATTTCGGTTTGTGAATAAGCGTCTGGAATTTGGACAAAAGAACGAATATGTAGGGAAAAGGAGGGCAAGAGCATAATGATACAGTCAAAATATTTTATGTTATGCCTTCAAGCAGCTATTTCTAAGATTCCAAGAAATTTGACGATGTGTTTCATTACATTACTAATTTGTTCTGTGTTAGGTCTTTTAATTGCACTTGCCAGAACATATCGGGTACCAATTCTTGCACCAATTTTGGATGTATTTATTGCACTTTGTAAAGCATTTCCGGCAAATTTGGTTCTGTTGATTTGTGTAATGGCATATACATATAAGTTTAATGATCTGATAGAGCTATTGCACTTAAAAATGACAATTCGTGATGTGGATCTGATTTATATTGCCATAGTGGCGCTTACAATCGTTGCCTTGCCGGGAATATCTGAAGTATTTCGCAGTGGATTACTGTCAATTCCTAAAGGTCAATTTGAGGCTGGGTATGCAGTTGGTATGACTGCTTTTCAGACTTTTAGAGACATTGTTTTTCCACAGATGCTGCGAGTTGTTGTTCCAACGTTAACGAACAGTACACTTTCGTTGATGAAAACTACGGCGCTAGTTAATGTGATGGGAGTCAGTGATATTTTAAAGGGAGCCACAGATGCTGCACAGGATGCATATTGTTTCTTGGAAGCATATTTGGCGGCAGCTTTGGTTTTCTGGGTACTTGGATTTGTCATTGAGCGTATCAGCAGGTTAACGGAAAACTATTTTTCAAAGAGTGTGAAGCAGATTGCGTAGGGGTTAAAGGATAGGTGTGATCATGATTAGCCAAGAAGTGTTATTAAAGCAGGCAGAAGAAGTGAAGGATTCGGTGATCTTCCATAGAAGAAAGATTCACCAGTATGCGGAGATTGGTGGAAAAGAGTACAAGACACATAAATATATCTGTGAATTTATAGAAAAATTAGGCCTACCCTATGAGAATGTAACAGAAACAGCGATTTTAGCTACGTTAGATACGGGAAAGCCTGGTCCACATATAGCATTGCGTGCAGACATAGATGCCTTACCATTAAAGGAAAATCCTGATAATTTATGTGGCCCAAGAACCTGCATATCCGAGCAGGAAGGAACTTGTCATGCATGTGGACATGATGCGCATGCCGCCATGTTAATGGGATGTATGGAAGTGTTCTGTAATCTAAAAGATTCTTTGAGCGGGGTAATCTATTTTTGCTTTGAAGCCGGAGAAGAAAATGGGGCAAGTCATCTTCAGATGTTAGATGCCTTAGGAAGAAGATCGGTTGATACAGTGTGGGCAATTCATGTATATGCAGCTTTAGAGTCCGGTAAAATTGGAATCCGAACAGGAGCTTGCATGGCCGGTTTTGGAGGAATTGACATTACCGTTCATGGAAAGTCCGGACATGGTTCAAGACCAGATCGGGCAATCAATCCAGTATATGTTGCTGCAGAAATTGTTTCAAATATACCAGGTGTGTTTGTGAATCAGCTGGATGTTGAAAAAACAGTTACTTTCGGAGTAACCAGCATTCAGGGAGGACAGGCCTTTAATGTCTTTCCGGAAACAGCACATATCTGGGGGTCAATGCGCTTTTTTGATTTGGAGGAAGGAGAAAAAGCACTTCAAATCGTCAAAAAAGTAGCCGATTATACAGCTGCGATATATGGATGTCAGATAGAGTACGGTAAAATGATGGGTGATGCGGGAATCCCAGTAGTAAATAATAAAGAGCTGGCAGAATTAGCAAAAGCCTCAATACGTGAGATATATTCGCAGGAAGATGCAGTTCCGGATGAGTTTCCATTGTTTTACGCATCAGAAAGCTATAGCCGTTACTGTCATAGATATCCTGGGATCATGGCTCTCCTTGGAATTAAAAATCCAGAATACGGAAGTGGAGCAGAACATCATAATGAAAAGTTTGATGTAGATGAAAATGTTTTGGACATGGGAGTAAAATCCACGGTAAAATACGTGACAACTTTGATGGAAAATGGTTTGCCTGTATAGGCGAACCATTTTTGGGAAGGAATAGACATGATAGAAATTAAAAATATACATAAAAGTTTTGCAAAGCTTGACGTACTTACCGGTGCATCTATTAAAGTAGAACCACATCAAGTAGTTGTCATTTTAGGGCCTAGTGGTTCTGGTAAAACAACTTTGCTTCGGTGTATCAATTTCTTGGAGCATGCAGATAGTGGTGAATTGACTGTTGGTGATATGACGGTAGATTTTGCAAAAGTGAAGAAAAAAGAAATTCACGCAATCCGTAAAAAAGTCGGATTTGTTTTTCAAAATTATAATTTGTTTGCAAATAAGACAGCCTTGCAGAATGTAATGCATGGTTTGGTTGTAGCCCAGAAGATGTCAAAAGAAGATGCACGAAAAAAAGCAGAAGATGCACTGGCATGGGTGAAATTATCAGATAAGCACGATTATTACCCATCTCAATTATCAGGTGGGCAGCAACAGAGAGTTGGAATCGCCAGAGCAATTGCCTTGGAGCCGGAAGTAATCCTGTTTGATGAACCTACTTCTGCCTTAGATCCGGAGCTTGTTGATGAAACATTAGAAGTCATGAAAAATGTTGCGAAACGTGGAATTACAATGGTGGTAGTGACGCATGAATTGGGATTTGCACGGGATATTGCAGATAAAGTAATATTTATGGATGGCGGTGTTGTTGTAGAAGAAGGAACACCGGATGAAATCTTTAATCATCCAAAAGAAGAAAGAACAAAACAGTTTTTAGCCAGAATTATTGCAACAAAATCATTCCGTCCAGATGAAATGGAAGATTAATAAAGGGGGAAAATTATAATGAAATACGATTTTACTACTATTTTAAACCGACAGGGAAAAGATGCGATTGCCATTGATGGACTTGGAAAAATGCCGGGGTTTGCTCCGGAACCTCCAAAAGAAGGATTCGATATCATTCCAATGTGGATTGCAGATATGAATTTTCCAACAGCTCCTCCGATTATTAAAGCAATGTCGGAAAGAATTCAGCATCCTTCTTTCGGCTATTTCATGACATCAGATGATTATATTAATGCAATTATCAACTGGCAGTCAAAACGTAATCATGTAGAAGGGCTTACCGCAGAATGCATCGGTTACGAAAATGGTGTATTAGGAGGGCTGATGTCTGCCTTGAGAGCGTTCTTACAGCCGGGGGAGAGCGTGTTATTACATAGCCCTACATATATCGGGTTTACAAACAGTATCTTAAGCGGCGGATATAAGATTGACCATACTCCATTGGTTCAGGACGAAGATGGTGTGTGGAGAATGGATTATGAGGATATGGATCGAAAATTAAAAGAAAATCATATCCATGTTGCAGTATTCTGTAACCCGCACAATCCGTGTGGAAGGGTTTGGGAACGCGATGAACTTGAAAAGGCAATGGAAGTATATAAAAAGAATAGTTGCGTTGTAATTTGTGATGAAATCTGGTCCGACATTATTTTGGATGACAATCATCATATTCCGCTTTCTTCTATTAATGAAGATGCAAAGAATCGCACAATTTCCTTATATGCTCCCAGTAAGACCTTCAGTCTGGCAGGATTGATTGGAAGCTATCATATCATTTACAATGAGTATCTTCGTGATCTTGTAAGAGCAAGCAGCAGTAAATGCCATTATAATTCTATGAATGTCATATCTATGCACGCACTTGTTGGGGCATATAGTGAAGAAGGGGAAGTATGGGTAAATGAACTTTGCCAGACATTGAGTGAAAATGTAAATTATGCATACAATCATATTGTAGAAAATTATGATGGTATAGAACTGACAAAACCACAGGGTACTTATATGTTATTCTTAGATTGTACGAAATGGTGCCAAGCAACAGGAAAGACAATCGATGAGCTTTTAAAAGCTGGATGGGATGTAGGAGTAGCATGGCAGGATGGAAGAATGTTCCATGGTGCCAATGCAATTCGTATGAATCTCGCATTGCCGCTTAGCAGAGTAAAAGAGGCATTCGAGCGTCTGGATAAGTATGTTTTTAAAGTAAAGTAAAAACTAATTTTTGTATCGCCAATCGAATTACGGTTGGCGATATTTTTTATGTAACAGGGAATTCCCTGTTACATAAAAAGGCACTAACGTGCCAAGCGCCTTGCCGAGCTGCTCCGGCAAAAAACTTAACCTTTGGTTAATGGTTATCCAATCCGGTCCACCGTACAATATATGTATGGTGGATTTTTAGTGTTGCGGATATCGTTGAACTGTTGTCTGGCGAAGAAAATGGGGAATATACCTACTGGAATGATGGAAGGGAGGAAAACCATGAAAAATCGATGGAAACATATTTTTATCTCTGTGTCGGCCATGGCGTTCTGCTTGAGCCTTGCCGCCTGCGGAGATTCTGACGATGTCGCGGGAGATGATTGGCGCACGACCGGTGTGGTGGTTGGCAGCGGTACCATCACCCATGCCGGCGAGAGCGTGGATGTGCTGGTCACGGTGAGCAAAAGCAGCGCCGCCTTCTACCGGGATCTGCCGGAGCAGATCCTTTTTGACAGCGTGTCCTTTCCCATGAACATCCCCGACGCGGAGCAGGCATTCAATGCCATCTCCTTTGACGATATGGACGGTGACGGAGAAAGTGATGTTCTGGTGAGCTTCATCCACGAAAATAACGATACCACTGAGTTGATTTGGATCTGGGATCCGGCGGAACGCTATGTCTTCCGGGAGGATCTCTCCACCGTTGTCCTCAGCGGAGGAAATCCCAGTGACGGAAATCCCAGCAGCGGAAATCCCAGTGACGGAAATCCCAGCGGCGGAAATATTAGCAACGGAAATATCAGCAACGGAAATCTCAGCGGAGGAGATTCCAGCGACGGAGATCTCAGAGAGTATGTGGGTCTTTGGGAGTATCGGGGTGAGAACCGCTGGCTGCGCATCCACGAGGATGCCACATGGGAATTTGTAAATGATCAGGATGAAGTGATCGAATACGGCACACTGTGGGCGGATGAAAACGGCGTGACGCTCCATTTTGACGGTAGCGGTGATGTGCTGCAGCTGGACCGCACCGTCAGCGGAGATCTAATGGACATCGCCAACGGCGGCTCCATCTTCCCGGTGGAGGGCATCCAGTCCAGTGAGCCCTACTTTACCCGAAACGGCTTGGAAATCAACGCTGCGGTGGAGAAGGGGACTTTTCTGTTGACAAATGGCGTTTGCAGCTACTCGAATCTGGGTGACGGCTACAACACCGATGACTGCTACTGGGAGATCACGAAGAACGGCGATTACACCCATGACGGCATCCGCGAGCTGCACTTTGATGCCATCTGCTACATCCCGGAGAGCTCTATCCCGTACTTTGCTCAGGAGTATATCACCGTTACCAACAGCGAGCTCTATGATTTCTACACCGGTATGTGGCTTACCACCTCAACGGCCTACGGCAACAGCCAACGCGGGGACAATTACTATCTTCACACCGTCAGCTGGCAGGGAAACAGCTACCTTATCGAGTTTACCTACTCCACCGACTGGCAGTACAACGTGGGGGACTGGGCGCAGGTTTTGACCAAGAGCTACTCCGTCTATATCCCGGAGGACTATGATGGGCTCGTATTTGCTGCCGAGGCACAGCCGTCAAGTTACAAAGACACCTCCAAGCGTATGCAGTTAGACAGCATTTCTCCGGAAGCTGCCATCATGGATCTCGACACCATTGACCCTTACAGTAACCTGTATTTCAGTCTTTGCGACTAAGAGGAGGGATAACTGTGGGAAAGAAAAACAACGGCTTTGATGCATCAGGTGTTCAGCGCATGACGGATGCGGAGCTGTCAAAGAAGCTGGGACACTATCAGAAAATGTCCGCCGCCTGGCTTCTGGTTGGTGTGGCGGGGGCGGTGAGCGGCATCATCGCCTTCTTTGCGGTGCAGGATACGGCGCGCAAGGCGATCCTTGTAACCGTGCTGTTTTTTGGAGGCGTTTGCTGCGCATCCCTTTTCGGCGGCGGGGCACAGAAAAAGCTGAAAGCCCTGATGCAGGAGCAGCTGGGAGACTTTTTCCGCGCAGAGTGGGAAAAGGCCTTCGGGCCGGATATCCACACCCCGGACATGCGCATTGACGAACCGTTCATGAAGGCGCTCCATCTGCTGGACGGAGAATGGGAGGAGTGCACAGTAGAGAATTTCCACGAGGGCGATCATGGCGGCGTGCATTTTTCCGCCGCCAATGTGCGGCTGGATCATGTGTATCAGAGAGGAACACCGCGCGAAGGCTTTGAGACCTGCAGGAGCATGGCCTTCAAGGGTGTCGTTATTCGTTGTGAGACGCAGGTTCCGCCTTCATCCTCCGTTCTTGCCAATGCGCGGACGGAGGACAGCCCCCGGGGCGTGTTGACGGGCAATGATCTCTTTGACCGCAGCTTCTGCGTCACGGCGGATAACGGGCAGGACGCCGCGTGCCTTTTGACGCCGCAGTTCATCGACTTTCTGACGGAGTTTGACCGGGACGTGGAAGGGCAGATTTTGGGTTTTTGCTGGAAGGAAAATACCTTCTCGCTGGTGCTGGAGACGGATTATGGCTTTGCTGCAGTTGCAAGCAATGTAGACCTGCGCGATCTGGATGCGGTGCGCCGGAGCTATATCAATTCGCTGCAGGAAATGGGCCGTGTACTTGATCGGCTGATGGCAGGCCTCGCCCTGACCGGCACGGCAGAATAAGGAGAAGAATATGGATAATAATATAGAAAAAAATAGGGAAGAAAAGAGCAGGAATGTGACAGACGAACAGTTGGCACAGGAGCTTCGCAAGAGCAAGGGAGGCAAACTGGGAGGAAAGCTCCTTTCGCTGTTGGGCGGGGTGGTTGCCATCGCAGGTATCATTCTGGGCGGCAACATCGTGCTGATCGTCATCGGCGGTGTGATCCTCGCACTGGGGCAGACGATGCATGGCAAATCCAAAAGCAATGCAAATCAACAGACCTTTGAGGCCATCGCACCGGACATTGTGGGCGCTGTCTTTGAAAATGTGCAGATGAACCCCACTCCGCATCTTCTTGACGCAGAGGACACGAACATTCCCCTGCCCAGCCACACCCATTGCAGCGGCAGCGGGTATGTCCGGGGAACGTATCGTGATCTGACCACGGAGTTTTGTACCGTCAGGCTGACGGAAATCAATGAAGTACAGCGGGAGGAGACCGGCTTGTGGGAAAAGAACGAGCAGGAGGTCTACACCGGCCAGTGGATGCTTTGCCAGCTGAACCGGGAATTTCCCACATGGCTGACCATCTGGCCGCGGGACAGGCTGGATAAGCTGTTCAGTGCCAAAACCATCAAAACAGGCAACGAGGACTTTGACAAGCGCTTCAATCTGAGCAGCGACAATGCACAGGCAGCCCTTTGTATCCTGGATCCCGGCAGGATGGAGCGGATTCTGACGTTGGCGGATTCCTCCATCGGTAAATTTGCCATGAACCTCAACCGGGACGGCAAGCTGTATATCGCGGTTCACAGCGGACGCGGCTTCTTTGATATCGGCAAGGGCCATGAAGCTCCGGCACAGCTGCGGGAGCGCTTTGCCCGTGAGCTGCGGTGGTTTGCGGATATGATCGAAGCATTCCGTAGTGTATAAGGGAGGTGAAGCTTATGCCCCTTTGGCTTGCTGTGGTGCTGCTGGTACTGTCGCTGACGGGAATCGTTTTTTCCCGCCGTTACTTGCGGAAAACGGTTCGATTGATCTGTGTCATCCTCTGTGTCCTGCTGGCAGCAGCCTGCGCCGTTTATATCGGACTGACTATTCTGTTTGTGGATGCGGTACAGAACCAGCCGCCGGTATCGTAAAAAGATATTCCCATCATAGCGGCAGGAAGGAGGACGTATGAAGAATATTAAAGTTATCGTGATCGGTTTCACTCTTGCGATAGCGCTTGTGGCATGTCCCGTAGAATATACGCGGAATATCACAGCGGGAAGCGGCTTTCTTCTCGGGGGTGTGCTGATGGCATGGCTCGGGGTTTGCCGGCAAAAAGGCGCACGGAAGGAATACGAGGATGATGTGCGTCGGTACACAGGCACCACGATGATGAAGGTTGTATGGATTGAGGAATCGGTCGATGAAAGGTGGGAGCACCGGGATGACGGCAGTGATCGGCTGCGTCGGGAGACAGTTTATCTTCCAACCTATGAGTACACCGTGAATGGCAAGACCTATCGGTACGCAAGCCGTCAGTGCCTTTACAGCAAGCGGGATCTGGGACGGCAGGTGGTGGGCTATTATGATCCCGATAGGCCCGACCGTATTACGGAAAACCGCCCCCGAAAACCTGTTTTCGGCGGAGCTTACTTCTTTTTGTGGGCTGCGTTTCTGCTGGGGTTCGGCATTATGACATTTACCGGCCAGGTCACCTTTTCCTGATGGCAGGTATGTATGACCACTGCAATCATGAATATAAAAGCAAAAAGCGAAGGTACTCAAAATACCTTCGCTTTTGTTTCTGTCGAAAAGGCAAACATTCGGAAAAACTGTACCATTATCGGCAGGAAGGCAGATAGCAACTAAAGCAGTTAGCAAAGAAGAAATCTATAGACAAAAACAAGTTTACTTTGCAACATTTTCTATTTCCTGTCTGTATATAGGATAGAACGACAGAAATGTCGGAATCAAAAGGCATAGAAAATGAAAGAAACGAGGTAAATGATAATGAAAAGAACAAAAATGGCGGTACTGGGAATAATGATGGTGTTATCTGTGACTGCGTGTGCGGGAAAGGCGGAGCTTAAGAAGATTGGCATGGAGCCGACAGTGCAGGAGACAACGACTGAGAAGAAGACGAAAGAGACTGTGAAAGCAGAGAGCGGAGAAAATGTAGAAAACATGGTAGGAATACCGAATCCATATACGGATCATGATTCTTTAAAAGAGGCAGAGGAGGAGGCTGGCTTTAAGATTCAGATACCAGATGAGATTCGTGGCGCAAAGGCTGCAGCGTTCCGGAATATGGGAACGGAAATGCTGGAAGTGATTTATTATGATGGTGACATTGAGGTGGCCAGAGTACGGAAAGGAATCGGGACGGAGGACATTTCCGGGGATTATATGATCTATTCCGAGGAGAAATCTGTAGAAGTGGGAGAAAAATCTGTTACAATAAAGAAAGAAGCTGAGGGGTGTTATCTGGCCGTATGGATCGATGGGGATTATGCCTATTCAGTCAGCATACAGACTCCCTTCAGCCAGGAAGAACTGACCGGGCTGGTTGAACAGATACAGTAGATTTTTCAGAGTGGACATAGGGTGCGATGAAAAATGGTGATGTGTGCGGATGACGAAAGGTTAGGAAAGAAGATTAGAAAGAGGAATGTATCTATGTGCAGAGGATATGAGCTATTAACCGGGGCGAACTGTCTGGCAGTTATCGCGAGATCCAATCAGATGGGAAAATCTTATCAGACAGAATTGCAGACAAGGTTTTGCTGGATTACGGAAAGAATCATCATGAATGCTTTGAAAGTCTGGAACCGGATGCTGGTTTGGATCAAGCCGAGTCGGGAGATAGAGGTGGCTGAGGATAGTCAGATCCTTGATCTGAGGCAAATACAGGCAGGAAAAGCTTCCGGAGGTGCCAGAGGGCATCAGGAACGACAAGACTGTCTGGCAGAGCGGCTTCTGGATACGTATGGAAATTCTATTCTTCGTCTGGCGTATTCCTATCTTCATAATTACAGTGATGCGGAGGACATTTTGCAGGAGACCCTGATCCGCTACTTGCAAAACGCCCCACAGGTGACGGGGCCGGTTCATGAGAAGGCGTGGCTTTTAAAGGTAGCAGCCAATTTAAGCAAGAACCGGATTGATTACAACCGTCTTCGGGAAACGGATGAGTTAAATGACGAATTGATTGGCGAGGAGCGGGAAGACCTATCATTTATCTGGGAGGCAGTGAAGTCATTGCCGGAAAAATATCGGGAAGCAATTCATCTGTATTATTATGAAGGATATTCCACAGGTCAGGTGGCAAAGCTTTTGGGACGGAAGGAAAGCAGTATCCGTTCTGATCTGAAACGAGGCCGGGAGAGGCTGAAAATGATGTTGAAGGAGGCGTATGATTTTGAGTAAGGCATATGATGAGATTATGGAAAAAATTGTAGTAAATGATGATATGCGTTGCCGTATCCTTCAAAATCTGGAAAAGCAGATGACAGATGAAGCTTCCAATACATGGGAGGAAAAAGAAAAGAGACAGCGTCGCAGGAGACGTTATCAGATTTCCAAATATCTTTCCGCTGCGGCTTGTCTGGTGCTTCTGATGGCCGGAGTTGCGGTGATCCCGCAGATCAACCGTGGGCCGCAGGAGCCTACAGTTGGTCAGGAAAGGGTCGACGTTGTCAATGGCATGGAAACGGTTGCTTCTGCGGCTGAGCTCTCTCAAAAACTGGGATTTCCGATATCGGATCTGAAGAATCTGCCGTTTACCGTGGAGCACACTGAATACACCAACGGATGGGGTGAATTTGCCCAAATTGATTACGAAGGAACCGATGCAGAAGGCGATGCTCAGAGCTTGTGCTATCGGAAAGGAACAGGAGAAGATGACATTTCCGGAGATTGTAATGTGTATGAGGTAGACGAGACAGTAGATGTGGCAGGCACACAGGTAACTCTGAAAGGAAGTGCGGATGGTTATGCACTGGCGGTCTGGAATGCCGATGGATATGCGTATGCAGTCAGCGTAACGAAAGAAATCTCAAAAGATAAAATGTTGCAGGTTATTATATTGACAAATTTTAATTCTGTGATAAAATGAAAACTGTTTTCAAATTGAGGGAGGTGACTGATTTGTCTAAAGCACCTTATAAGACAAAGCAAATGACCGAATTACTTACCTTTTTGAAATCAGTTCAAGGCAACCATGTTACAGTAAATGATATTTGTGATTATTTTCAAGCAAAAGGGATAGCAGTTGGAACAACAACGGTTTATCGCCATTTAGAGAAAATGATTAAGGAAGGTGTGGTTGTTAAATATGTTGTAGATGGAACCAGCGGTGCCTGCTTTGAATATATAGGCAGTCGTGAAAGGGAAACTCAGACGGTATGCTATCATTGCAAATGTGAAAAGTGTGGAAAATTGATTCACTTGCATTGTAATGAAGTAGAAGGTCTGAAGCAGCATATGATGGAGCATCATGGTTTTGAGATGGATTCGCTGCGTACAGTATTTTATGGAATATGCAGCGAATGTAAAGAAACAAAGGAATAGAAACACAGTGCGATTGTGGGAAAGGAGAAGCAAATGAATACGAAGAAAAAAAGAGTATTTTCAATGGCAGTATGTATTTTATTTTTATTTGTTACATTTGCTTCTCTTTTTTATATTGTCAAAGAAGAAAATCACAACTGCACAGGGGAAGACTGTCCTATTTGTGCCAATATTCATCAGGCAGAGCAGACATTAAGAAATTTGGGTGCAGGTACGGTTATTCATGCAACCGTGAATCCAGTGCTGTTTATGTTTGTATTGGCAATAGCAGGTCAGGCTTTCGCTGTTTCAAACACATCTCTTGTAAGTCAAAAGGTAAGATTAAATAATTGAATAAAAATTTCCTTAAGCAGAAAGGGTAGTCCTAAGGGTGTACCTTTCTGTTTTTGTACTCTTTTTTAGAAAAAGTGAAGATAAAAACGGAGGTTTTATTCAATGAAAAAATATATTTCTATTCTTTTAGCGGCAGTTATGGCAGTAGGCTGCCTTTCTGCCTGCGGTCAAAATAATTCCAATACCAACACACAGGCCGAAACCACACAGGCAAAAGATAATCATGATAAGCAGATTAAAGTTGTTACAACCATATTCCCAGAATATGACTGGGTGAAAGAGATTACCGGAGATGAAGCATCGAATATGGATCTTACAATGCTTCTTGATAATGGAGTGGATTTACATAGTTACCAGCCTACTGCAGATGACATTATGAAAATTTCCGATTGCGACCTTTTTGTTTATGTGGGTGGAGAATCAGATGCATGGGTAGAAGATGCATTAAAGGAAGCTGTTAATAAAGATATGCAGGTAATTAATTTATTGGATATTTTAAAAGACAGCGTAAAAACAGAGGAAGCAATGCCGGGCATGCAGGCAGAAGAAGGACATAATCATGGATATGCTCATTTTGATGACAGCGATGTGCAGGATAGGACTTTGTCTGACTGGGCAGGTGATTGGCAGTCTGTATATCCTTATCTGGAAGATGGTGTTTTAGATGAGATAATGGAGAAAAAAGCAGAAAACGGGGAAAAAACAGCTGAAGAATACAAAGAGTACTATGGTCATGGGTACAAGACAGATGTGTCCCAGATAACCATTGACGCGGAAAACAATACCATGTGCTTTGTGAAAAATGGGGTTGTATCAAAAGCAACCTATGAATATAAGGGCTATCAGATTTATGATTATGAATCAGGCAGCAGAGGTGTCCGTTACTTTTTTGAAGCCTCAGGCGGGGACACTGATGCACCGAAATATGTTCAGTTCAGTGACCATGGCATTGCTCCGGGAAAGGCAGAGCATTTTCATATCTATGCAGGTAATGATGGATTTGATGCGTTGTCTGAAGAGATGGAAAACTGGCCAACTTACTATCCGGCAGATATGTCAGGTACAGAGATTGCTGAGGATATGTTAGAGCATGAAGAGAAAGAGTATGATGAACATGTATGGCTTTCTTTAAAGAATGCACAGACTCTTTGTAAAGCAATCGCTGAAGCTTTAGAAACAGCAGATCCTGAGCATAAAGACGTTTATGCAGCAAACGTTGACTCTTATCTGGAAAAACTTTCCTCACTGGATGGTCAGTATCAGGATGCGGTAGCGAACGCTTCACAGAAAACATTGCTTTTCGGAGACCGTTTCCCTTTCCGTTATATGGTAGATGATTATGGATTAAAATATTATGCAGCATTTGCCGGCTGCTCTGCTGAAAATGAAGCAAGTTTTGAAACAATCTCTTTCCTTGCAAAGAAGGTAGATGAACTGGGCTTGAAAAATATTATGACGATTGAAAATTCAGACCAGAAAATTGCAAAAACGATTCGTGACAATACAAAAGATAAGAATCAGGAAATTCTTTCCTTAGATTCCATGCAGTCTACAACTTCTGAAGATGCCCAAAATGGAACGACATATCTTTCCGTTATGGAAAATAACTTAGATGTTTTAAAGAAGGCAATACAGTAACGATCGAGCCAAACTGGGAGGAAGCATGGAACAGATTACCTGCAAAAATCTGGCGATCGGTTATGATAGAAAGGCATTATTGAAAGACATTAACTTTTCTGTGGAAAGTGGAGATTATCTTTGTATTATAGGAGAAAATGGTTCAGGGAAGTCAACTTTGATGAAGACATTGTTGAATCTGCAACAGCCCATTTATGGAAAAATCATGTTTGGAGCTGAAGTAAAGAGCAAAGAAATCGGGTATTTGCCACAGCAGACAGTAATACAAAAAGATTTTCCGGCATCCGTGAGAGAGATTATTCTCTCCGGATGCCAGAATTGTGTAGGGATGCGTCCATTTTATAACCGATCAGAGAAAAAACGTGCAAGTGAAATAATGGAAAAGCTGCAGATTACCAATCTGGAAAACCGATGTTATCGGGAATTGTCAGGAGGACAGCAGCAGAGGGTTTTACTTGCGAGAGCGTTATGTGCAACAAAGAAAATATTATTATTAGATGAACCGGTATCTGGTCTTGATCCGAAAGTGACAGATGAGATGTACCGTCTTATTGAGAAAATAAACTGTGAAGATAAGATTACAATTATTATGATTTCCCATGATATAAAGACAGCAATGAACTATGCCAGCCATATATTGCATATTGGAGAAGAAGTATTTTATGGGACAAGGCAAGAGTATGAAAGAAGGTGTACTATATGATAGATAAATTGATTTTTTATTTTCAGTATCCATTTGTGAGATATGCTCTGATTGTAGGGGTGTTGATCGCACTTTGTTCCTCACTGCTGGGGGTTACTTTAGTGCTGAAGCGTTTTTCTTTTATAGGAGATGGCTTATCACACGTCGCTTTTGGAGCTATGGCGGTAGCATCGGTTCTAAATTTCACAAATAATATGATATTCATTTTACCTGTAACGATTATTTGCGCTGTTTTGCTGTTGCGGACAGGACAGAATACAAGAATTAAAGGAGATGCAGCGGTTGCCATGATTTCTGTAGGGGCATTGGCAATCGGCTACCTGCTTATGAATCTGTTCGCCACGGGACCGAATCTTTCAGGGGATGTGTGCAGTACACTGTTTGGATCAACATCTATATTGACACTGACGAAAGGACAGGTAGTATTGTGCAGTGTTTTATCAGTCATTGTTGTGGTTGTTTTTATAATATTTTATCAGAAAATTTTCTGCGTTACATTCGATGAAACATTTGCAAAAGCCACGGGAATGAAGACGGATTTTTATAATCTGTTAATAGCTGTTATTACAGCGGTAATTATAGTTCTCGCCATGAATTTAGTTGGTTCTTTGTTGATTTCAGCGCTGGTAATATTTCCGGCATTATCGGCAATGCGTGTGTATAAGACGTTCTTCAGTGTTACGCTTTGTTCAGTTGTACTATCTGTGATTTGTGCAGTACTTGGAATGCTATTGTCTATTCTGGCAGGTACTCCCGTAGGATCGACGATTGTGGCAACAGATATTGTGGCATTTATGGCTAGCTGTGCTGTGGGGAAAATAGCAGGAGGAGAAAGAGCATGAAAAATTTGAAAAAATGCATGGTTTTACTCTTTTGTATTTTTCTGATAACTGGATGCAGTAATAAAAAAAGAACGGACGGAAAAGGTGTCAACAATACAAATTCGGTTGACAAAGTAATAGATAATCAGATAGCAAATGAAGACAATAAAACTGAGGCTACGGAAAGCAAGGAAGCCCCATCTGATGTTGAATCAAGAAAATATACTGAAGACACAATAAGTGTGGCAGAAGACGTCAGGGATACAGACGGAATAGTTGATTATGACCTTACGCAAATGAGCAGTGATATGGTGTATGCAACAGTATATCAGATGATGGTTATGCCAGAGGAATATGAAGGAAAAACATTCCGTATTGGTGGAATTTTTTATGCAACCTACTATGAAGCCACAAAAAAATACTACTTTTATTGTGTGATTCAGGATGCAACAGCCTGTTGCGCTCAGGGAATGGAATTTGTATGGGAAGATGGCACTCATTTTTATCCGGATGAGTACCCGGAAGATAATACGGAAATTGTAGTGGAGGGAACTTTTGAGACATATAAGGAGGAGGGAGATTCAAATCTGTATTGCAGGTTGTCCGATGCAACATTGCAACAGAAAAAGTCAAGCGGATATTCGCAATCCGCTTCGCTACTTGCTCATAACCGAATAACT
>OIZE01001107.1_pt1 | contig 18114 bp, 13 predicted proteins | sample 1588421 | NCBI WGS metagenome assembly OIZE01 (sample SAMN03283251) | human gut metagenome | biome: human-associated habitat; material: feces | host: Homo sapiens | place: USA | collected 2013 | reverse complement strand
GCCGGTACGATCGTGAAGACTGCCTTCTGCGGACCGTGCTTCGGTGCTGGGGATACTCCGGCAAACAATGCATTTTCCATCCGTCACTCTACCCGTAACTTCCCGAACCGTGAAGGAAGCAAGCTGCAGAGTGGACAGATCGCATCTGTTGCCCTTATGGATGCACGTTCCATTGCCGCAACTGCTGCAAATAAAGGTTTCCTTACTCCGGCAACAGATTTTGATATTGAATACAAGAACCCGACCTACCACTTTGATTCCAGAATTTACGCCAACCGTGTATTTGACAGCCACGGCGTTGCTGATCCTTCGGTTGAGATCAAATTCGGACCGAACATCAAAGACTGGCCGGCAATGAGCGCTCTTCCTGAGAATCTGATCCTGAAGGTCGTATCTGAGATCCACGATCCGGTTACAACGACAGACGAACTGATCCCGTCCGGCGAGACTTCTTCTTATCGTTCCAACCCGCTTGGACTTGCTGAATTTGCACTTTCCAGAAAGGATCCTGCCTATGTAGGACGCGCAAAAGAGGTCCAGAAAGCCCAGAAAGCGATTGAAGCAGGTACTTGTCCACTGGATGTACTGGATGAATTAAAACCGGTGATGGCAGCAATCCAGAAGTCTTATCCGGAAGTCGGCAAAGGAAATATCGGTGTCGGAAGTACCATTTTCGCGGTCAAACCTGGTGATGGTTCTGCACGTGAGCAGGCTGCTTCCTGCCAGAAGGTCCTCGGCGGCTGGGCGAATATCGCGAATGAGTACGCAACCAAACGTTACCGCTCGAACCTGATCAACTGGGGCATGCTTCCGTTTATTACCGAAGAGGAACACACAAAGCTTTCTTTCAGGAACGGTGACTATCTCTTCGTACCGGATATCCGCAAAGCAGTAGAAGACAAAGTTTCCACGATCAAGGCTTATGTCGTAGGCGATGATCTGAAAGAGATCGATCTGAAACTCGGTGATCTGACGGATGCAGAACGTGAGATCATCCTCAAAGGATGTCTGATCAACTATTACAGAGGTTAATTTTTCTCAGAAAATGATATGATTTCAAAGGGACGGAAATTTTTCTGTCCCTTTTTGCAACACTTCCAACTTTTTTATACTCTTATATACAAAGAACCGGTTTTGAGAGGAGGGACTTTATGATCGATGCAATTGCATTTAAAGAATTATATAAGACGGTTTATCAGGATCTGTATCGTTTTGCGCTCTGCATGATGCATCATCCGCAGGATGCAGAAGACGCCGTCAGTGAAGCCGTTCTTTCCGCCTATGAGAACATACATAAATTACGCAAAGAAGAAGCATTCCGTTCCTGGATCTTTCAGATTCTGGCAAATGTGTGCCGCCGGAAGTTAAAGAGCCGTGAACGGACCGAGACCGAGCTGAAAGAAGATCATGCTTCTGCCACATACTGTGACGGACTCCGCACAGATGTGGAACGTGCTTTTCTTATTCTCGATGAAGACGATCAGCTGATCATCGGCTTATCCGTCTATGGCGGTTACAACAGTAAAGAGATCGGAAAAATGCTAAGGCTGAACCCGAATACAGTCCGCTCCCGCAGAAAGCGTGCCCTCGAAAAGATGAGCTGGCTTCTGAAAGAGTAGGATAAAAGAGTAATAGGAGGTGTTTCATATGACAGATCACGAAAAAGAAATACTGGATAAAATAAAACAATCTACGGAAAAAACTCCTGTTCCGGAAAGCCTTGCACCGGATCAGATTATGAAAATGCTGGAAGAGCATAACAGCACTCAGGCTTCCGGACATATCCCGAAAAAGCATGGATTTTCCCGCGGCCACCGGATGCGCGGAGGACTTATCGCTGCCGCACTGGTACTGGTTGTCGGCATTGGCGCCCACATCCGCCAGCAGAATCTTTCTTCAGACTCAGCCACTTCTTCCACAAAAGGCAGTTCTTCAATCGGTACATCCTCCGGTAAGCTTGCCTCTTCCGATACTTTAGAGACGGCAACCGATTATGATGAAGTCTACACATACCTACAATCTTATCAGGATGAGTTGGATTCTTCATCTGTTACCGGTTCAACCGACAGCGGAATTGTCATGTATTCAAATGAAACAGCCGACAGTGGTGCACGCACCGATAGTTCCAGCTCCTCTTCGGATTCTGCAACAGCCTCTGCACGTGCTGTGGATACTGCATTTTCCGATACCAACGTCCGCACAGAGGGTGTCGGTGAAGCAGACATTGTAAAAACGGATGGAAATTATCTTTATACACTGAAAGCAAACTCACAGGAAATTTCCATTGTAGATATCCGGTCTGATCAGATGAAGGTTGTTTCCGGCATTTCGCTGAATGAGAATTTTCAGGCATCCGAATTTTACCTGAGTGACCAGAAGCTTTTTGTCCTTGGCAACATGCAGAACACGCAGGTTGATTCTGACAGTAAAACCTTGTACCGCGGCAGCTGTACCCGTATCCAGACTTATGATCTGGCAGATATCAACAATCCGAAATCCATCGGAACCGTGGATCAGAGTGGTTACTACCGCACTTCACGTTTTAAAGACGGATATCTGTATGTATTCAGCGACTATTATATTTACGATACGATCACCAAAAAAGATTATCCTTCCTATGTTCCGCTTGTTGGTGACAATCTTCTGAAGCAGTCGGATATCTATCTCCCAACGAACCATGCAGCAGACCAGTACCTTGTTGTCAGCTCCGTTTCCGCTTCCAGTCCGGATAAGGCAGCAGACCAGAAAGCAGTCATGTCTGAGAATGGTGAAGTCTATGTGAGTGAGAACAACATTTATATTTACGAGTATGCGAACAGCAGTATCCTCGCAGATAATCTTGCGGCAAAGAATCAGACGATCCTCCGCAAGCTGTCTTACAATAAAGGAAAACTTTCCGGCTCTGCCCAGGGCAAAGTAAAAGGATATCTGAACGATTCCTTCAGCATTGATGAGTATGACAATACGTTGCGGCTGGTGACAACGGTTACGCATAATGTCGGAAACTCTTCACAGTCCAATGCAGTCTATGTGCTGGATGCAGATTTGAAAACAATCGGTAAGATCGAGGATCTTGCCAAAAATGAACAGGTCTATTCCGCAAGATTTTTTGGCGATACCGGTTACTTTGTAACTTATGAACAGACAGATCCTTTATTCTCCGTAGACTTTTCCGATCCGGAGAATCCGAAGATCCTTGGCAAGCTGAAAATTCCCGGCTTTTCGGAATACCTGCATTTTTACAGTGATAACCTGCTTCTTGGCATCGGTATGGATACCGATGAAAATGGCATTACAAACGGGGTAAAGATCTCCATGTTTGATATCAGTGATCCTTCGGATGTGAAGGAAGTCAGCAAGTACACACTGGATCAGTACTATTACTCGGATGTTTTTTCTGACTACCGTGCAGCACTGGTTGATCCGGAAAAGAATCTGATCGGCTTTCCGCTTTCCGGATCTGCCAACCAGTATGTGATCCTTTCTTACGATAAAGATCAGGGCTTCCAGGTACAGATGCAGGAGGAAGTCAACGGTAATTCTTACCTTGGAACCCGCGGTGTGTATGCAAACGAAAAGTTCTATGTGATCAATGGAAATGCAATTGAAGCATACCGGATGGGAGACTATGTGAAGATAGATGATCTGCTGCTGTAGTGCAGCTTTGCAGAAGGAGCTGCCGCTCCGCATACTTTGTACACCATTCCACATCATTGTATACACCAAAATCGTATATAATCGAGTAGGCTGACTCCTACTCGATTCTTATACTTTGTACATCGTATACACAAAAACAGGTGCCCACTGGGATATATCACTAAGATATACTTACGTGGACACCTGTTTTATATTTTCATTTACCTGTTATTCCACACCGTTAAAGCAGTAGGTACATACCTGGCATGCATCAATCCCGATTGATTTGATCAGATCATCCAGTCTGTGATAACGAAGTGAAGTGAAATTCTGTCTCTTGCGGATTTCCTCCAGCATTGCTGCATACCGGTCACTGTTCGGATCCGCATATTCACCCAGTACATTGACATCATTGTCGCCTTCCCACTCACGGATGATCCTTCTTGTGATCAGATCCAGGTCTGATTTGGAACGAGAGAAGTTCAAATATTTGCATCCGTACAAAAGCGGTGGACATGCCGGGCGGACATGCACTTCTTTTGCGCCACTCTGATACAGGAACTCTGTCGTCTCACGGAGCTGTGTGCCACGCACGATAGAATCATCGATCAGCAGCAGGCTCCTGTCTTCGATCAGACTATGTACCGGGATCAGTTTCATTCTGGCGATCAGATTACGCTGACTCTGTGTTGTCGGCATGAAAGATCTTGGCCAGGTCGGAGTATATTTGATAAATGGTCTTGCATACGGAATACCTGATTCATTTGCATAGCCTATCGCATGAGCGATACCCGAGTCCGGAACTCCTGCAACAATATCCACATCGATCGAATGGTCATCTCTCTGTGCTAAAAGCTTTCCACAGTTGTAACGCATCTCTTCTACACCAACCCCTTCATAAGAAGAAGTAGGATATCCATAGTATACCCACAGGAACGAACAGATTCTCATCTTTTCACATGCAGGACTTACAGTCTCCACAGATTCCGGTGTCACGTAGACGATTTCCCCAGGTCCCAGCTCTTTGTAATCTGTGTATCCAAGGTTGATATATGCAAAGCTTTCAAAGGAAACGCAGTATGCATTCTCTTTCTTTCCGATCACAACCGGTGTACGTCCGAGAAGGTCTCTGGCTGCATAAATTCCATTCTCTGTCAGAAGCAGAAGCGTCATCGAGCCTTCAACTACTGACTGCACATAACGGATTCCCTCAACAAACGAATCCTTTTTACAGATCAATGCCGCAACCAGCTCTGTAGAATTGATCTGTCCATTGGTCATAGACTGAAAATGTGTATGTCCATTTTCATAAAGATTCCGGATCAGCTGATCCGCATTATTGATCTTACCTACTGTCGTAATTCCAAAGCACCCCAGATGCGACTGGATCAGAATTGGCTGTGGATCATAATCTGAAATACATCCAATTCCAATATTTCCATTCATTGTATCAACATCTTTTTCAAATTTTGTACGGAACGGCGAATTTTCAATATTATGAATCGCTCTCTTCCAGCCATCACTTCCGTAAGTAGCCATACCTCCGCGGCGGGTTCCAAGATGCGAATGATAATCTGTTCCATAAAAAAGATCCAGATTACATGCTTCTTTTGATGCAACGCCAAAAAATCCTCCCATATCTGTAGGTCTCCTTTCTTTATCCCAATGCCATAGCCTGTATTTTTCATCTATTTTTTAGTGTATCATGTATTTATGGACGGAAACAATAGCAAAACCCCGAATATATTGCAAATGGCTATAACTATTTCTAATCGTATTTATAATTGTTTGAATTTTCTGATATATATATTACAATTTCAATTCTTTCTAATTTTATCAAAATTATTTTAAAATTATATTGACAAATAAGTATTTGAGTGTTATTATTAAATCAATCCAAAAGAAAAGAAGTTCCTGACGAGAAAGGGAATTTCAAAAAGATATTTTTTTAATCTGTTACATAGTTTCATATATACTCGTCAAGAGTATAAGATGAAGAATCAGATCAGAAAAGGGTAACAAGAATAATTGTTATTTGAAGGTTAGAAAGTTTTTAAAAAGCAACTATACATTTTGGTTATGAGCGTTTTGTAAGCGGAGTGTGTAGAGAACAATTTTTAAAATTGATAATTTATAATAATAAGAGAAAATTGATATCTGACTTCTGAACAGAAAAAAGTATAAGAGAAAAAGAATATCCGGATAAAATTTTGGAACGAGAACGAAAGGAAGGAGGCTTTGACCGTTGGATATTTCATCATCTAAAACTCAATATGTTAATGGTATGGCAAATGTAAATTCCTGTGAGATGAGCCTTAACCATAGATTATAATCCGGTAAGAGAAAAGTTAATGATAAAAAAGGTCGGAGTAGTAGATAAACCGGAAGCGATTATAAGATATAAAAAGATTCAGCATTTGTTGACATATTGAAGTAAATACCACAGTAATTCAAGATCAGAAAATGTGTAAAGAAACATTCATTGATAAGTAAATTTAACAGTGACGAGAAAGCTGATAAATACCAAAATTGGATTACCTGATTATATAAAATAACGAACGATCAGAATTGATCAAAATCGATTCATATGATTTCATTTTTATAAATTTTATAAAATCTGAATATCATATGAAATGCTCAAAGAACTTACAGGAATAAGAATTACTTAATTCCTCCGATATAAAATAAAAATTACAATTGAATATTCCGAGACAGCCATTCAAAAGATGGCTGTCTCCTTTTTTTCTGTTACCAGCTCCCAATTTGTGAATTTTTTGTAATATTTTTTTAACATTTCTGAAAAATATCAGCCGTAATTTTTGACATTGACAACGCTCTATGATACACTTAGTAAGTAAAATTATAAGACTTTTGTTTTCCGTTTCTGGTACAAAAGTCAGACTTACTGAGGAAAAGTAAAATAATTAATAATAATCATATGAGGTGAGAAACGTTGGATAAATATGAATATCGCGCAAAGACAGAGCAGATGCTTGCGTATGCCGAACAGAAGTCTTACCAGAAAGCGATGTCGATTGCAGATACGATCGACTGGCGTAAAGTAAAAAATACCGCCATGCTCTCTACCGTAAGCGAAATCTATGAAAATGCGGGGGAACTTGGTAAAGCACGTGATACCTTATTTATTGCGTATGATAAAGCACCTTCCAGCAGAAAGGTTGTATACCGCCTGGGAATTATTTCTCTGAAGCTGGGACATTTCGATGAAGCAGCTGATTGCTACGAAGAATTTGTCAAGCTTGCTCCGAAAGATCCAAACCAGTACATTCTCCGGTATAAGATCTTAAAAGCACAGAAAGCGCCAGTCAAAGAACAGATTGAAGCTCTTGAAGATTTCAAGCATTCTGAATACGTTGAAAAATGGGCATATGAACTTGCCAGATTATACGCTGAAGCCGGTATGACTTCCGAATGTCTTGATGAATGTGATGATCTGATTCTCTGGTTCAGCGAAGGTACTTATGTATACCAGGCAATGGAACTTAAAATGAAATACAAACCGCTGACTCCACTTCAGCAGGAAAAATACGATCATCGAAATGATGGTATCGGCCGTAAGGATTCTTCCAAGAGAAAACCTTCCTTCCGAAAATCCAAAGAACGTCCGGAACCGAATCCACGAATTGCAGACAAGGTCCGCAAAGATGTACATGTCACAGACAGTATTGATCTTCCGGATCTTCCAGAGCCAATGGCCCGGACACATGCTTCCGAACCAGAAGCTGAGTCACAGCCAAAAACCCGGATTCGAAGCACTTCCGATATTTCCACAACCATTTCCGGTGCTTCCCTTTCAGATGCCCTGAAAGCTGGTGTTGCCGTTGCAAGTGGTGCAGTTGCTCCTGAATCTGCTTCAGACGATTCACAGATGACCGGTAAGATGAAGATTGAAGAAATTCTTGCCAACTGGGAAGCAACTCAGCGTGAAAATGCAAAGATTCTTGAAAAGAGCCAGGAGGAAGCTGAGAAAGAAAAAGCCCTGCGCGAGAAAAAGAAAGAAGAAGAAGAGGAAGTTCTTGGAGCTACAAAACCAATCCTTTCTGATGATATCCGCAAACTGATGGAACAGCTTGAAAATGGTGAAGAGCCTGAAATCACCGATGAAGATGCTGAAGATTTCGTTGATGATGAAGAGGATGAAGCGACTGAAAGCCCGGAAGATTCATCCAAAGAAGCTTCAGACACTGACGAGGAAGAGCCGGAAGAAAATGATTTTGAAGAAATCGTTGACTCCGAAGAAGATGATGAATCGGATGCGGTTTACGATGAAGAAGCTGAATACGAGGATGAGGATGAGTCCGAGTATGACGATGACGAGGATGAAGATGATTCCGAGTATGACGACGACGAGGAATACGAAGATGAAGATGATTCCGAGTATGACGATGACGAGGAATACGAAGATGAAGATGATTCCGAATATGACGATGACGAGGAATACGAGGATGAAGACGATTCCGAGTATGACGATGAGGAAGAATACGAGGATGAAGACGAAGATGACTACCAGATCGATGATGAATTAGATGAAGATCATAAAGAGGATTTTGATTTTGAAAAAGAATCTGCTCTCGATATCGATGATCATGATTCTGACGAAGATGATGGTGATTTTGCAGACCTTGATTCCTTTGAAGATGAAGAAGAATTAGATAGCAGTGATGATTATCTTGATCTTGAATTTGACGAGAAACCGGCTCCTGAGCCAGAGAAAGAAACTTCAAAATCAGCGCCAACTCCTGATATTGACGAAGTTCTTGAAATCGAAGAACCGTCAGAAGATGAAATCACCGAACGCATGGGTAAATTCGATACCGGATTCGTTGTACAGGGTCGTTACGATCTGAGTGCAACAAGTGAGATCGGACTGAAGCTTGGACTTACTGAAGAGCAGAAGCAGCTGTTCTCTTACTTTGTACCGATCCGTGGTGTCAGTGAACAGCTTGTTGAAATCCTTGATAACGACAAACGTTGCCGTAACCGTTATGGAACTTCCCGCACAGGCAACATCCTGATCCTTGGCCGCAAGGGAAGCGGAAAAACAGTCCTCGCAGTTGATATTGTAAAAGCAATCCAGAAACAGCGCAGACTCAAACAGGGTAAAGTTGCAATCGTAACCGGTGATTCTCTGAACAAAAAGGACATCGGAAGTATCATCGATAAACTGAACGGTGGCGCACTGATCATCGAAAAAGCTTCCAAGATGAATGACAGAACCATCCGTGAACTGAATGACATGATGGATGAACAGACCGGCGAACTTCTCTTCCTTCTGGAAGACCAGAAGAAACCGCTGGAAAGAATGTTTGCATCCCATCGCGAATTCAAACGTAAATTTACTTCCAGACTGGAGCTTCCGGTATTCATCAATGATGAACTGGTTACATTCGGTCAGACCTATGCTAAGGAAAACGGATACCGTATCGATGAAATGGGAATCCTTGCATTATACAGCCGGATTGATATGATGCAGAGAGAAGATCATGCGGTTACTGTTGCAGAAGTAAAAGAGATCATGGATGAAGCAATTTCACATTCCCAGAAAGCAAATGTAAAACATCTTGTGAAACGGGTATTTGGAAGAAGCACTGATAATTCAGACCACATCATCCTGAAAGAAGAAGATTTTAAAGCATAAGATTTCTACAAAGAACGCGCTTCCGGCGCGTTCTTTTATATATGCAGACAAAACCGATAACTATAAAGAAAGAGTTTTAGACATCTTACATAAGAAGTGTATAAGTTGTCCAAAACTCTTTCTTTTTATCGCTATTTCTAGTATAATATTCCTAAATATCTTTGATAGAAGGTGAATGGGATGGCAGTAAAAAAAACAACAGCACAACAGACCAACACGACCCGCAAGACGGCCGTAAAAAAATCTACTGTAAAAAAACCGGCAGCTGCTAAAACTGCTGCTAAAAAGTCTACAACTAAAAAGTCTGTAAAAACTGTAACAACAGATAAACCCGCTGATTATAGAATCGGCGAATTAGATCAATATTTATTCGGACAGGGAACCCATTATGAAATCTATAAAAAAATGGGTGCACATTTTGTAAAAAATGGAAAAAAAACCGGCGTATATTTCGCAGTATGGGCTCCACACGCCAGATCAGTTGCCGTAGTCGGTGAATTCAACGGCTGGAGTGAAGATGCAAACGTTATGAAGCGTCAGGAACCACTTGGAATCTATACCGCATTTGTTCCGGAAGCACAGCTCGGACAGCTTTACAAGTACTGTATTGAGACACAGACCGGAGATAAGCTTTACAAAGCTGATCCATTTGCGAACAGTGCAGAGTTGAGACCGGGAACTGCCTCAAGGATTGCTGATATCTCCCATCTAAAATGGAGTGACAGTGTCTGGATGAAGCACCGGGCAGAATGGGATTTCCATTCCTCACCGATTTCCATTTATGAAGCACATATCGGTTCCTGGATGCGCCATCCGGGACGTGAAGATGATGGGTTCTACAGCTACCGTGAATTTGCGCATGCAGCTACAGACTACATAAAAAAGATGGGGTATACTCATATCGAACTGATGGGAATTTCAGAATACCCATTTGACGGCTCCTGGGGATATCAGGTGACCGGATATTATGCTCCGACCTCCCGTTATGGTACGCCGGAAGATTTCGCATATATGATCAATTACTTCCATAAGAATAAGATTGGCGTAATCCTTGACTGGGTACCGGCACATTTTCCACGCGATGCACACGGACTCGCTGACTTTGACGGCACAGCTACCTTTGAATATGCAGATCCTAAGAAGGGGGAACATCCGGACTGGGGAACCAAGATCTTCGATTATGGTAAAGCAGAAGTTAAGAACTTCCTGATCGCCAACGCACTGTTCTGGATCGAACATTATCACATCGATGGTCTCCGCGTAGATGCTGTTGCTTCCATGCTGTATCTTGATTACGGTAAAGAAGACGGTCAGTGGATCGCCAACAAATACGGCAGCAATGAGAATCTGGAAGCAATCGAATTTTTCAAGCATCTGAATTCCGTTACTACCGGACGTAACCCTGGCGCACTGATGATCGCAGAAGAATCCACTGCATGGCCAAAAGTAACAGGCAAACCGGAAGATGATGGTCTTGGATTCAGCCTGAAGTGGAACATGGGATGGATGCATGACTTTACCGAATACATGAAGCTGGATCCATATTTCCGCAAAGGCGACCACTACGGTATGACATTTGCCTTAACCTATGCATACAGCGAGAATTATATTCTTGTATTATCACATGATGAAGTGGTACATCTAAAATGCTCTATGCTCAATAAGATGCCTGGTCTTGGATTTGAGAAATTCGCCAACCTGAAGGTCGGTTATGCTTTCATGATGGGACATCCTGGAAAGAAACTTCTCTTCATGGGACAGGATTTCGGACAGCTCCGCGAGTGGAGCGAGGCGCGTGAGCTTGACTGGTATCTCCTTGCAGAGCCGGAGCATCAGGCACTCCAGAATTTCTACCGTGACCTACTGCATCTTTACACACACAACAAAGCCATGTATGAACAGGATACCTGCATGGAAGGCTTTGAGTGGGTCAATGCAGATGACAGCTCACGAAGTATTTACAGCTTCATCCGTCATTCAAAGGGCGCAAAAAAGAACCTTTTATTCGTATGTAACTTCACACCGATCGAACGACCGGAGTACCGTGTCGGCGTACCGCGCGGCAAACAGTACCGCCTGGTACTGAACAGTGATGAATTGCAGTATGGCGGAAGCGGAAAAGCCCGCCCGGCAGTATATAAAGCAAAGAAACAGGAATGTGATGGAAGACCATATTCATTTGGTTACGATCTTCCGCCATACGGTGTTGCTGTATTCGAATTTTAACATAGCAAGTCAATGCAACCTGCGCAAAATATTCATCATACGAATAATTGATTCCACCAATTATTTTCTTAACATTTCCCGGATTCGTTCTTCCAGAGTTTCTTCTGGAAGAACTCCGGTTGTATATCCACAGATTTTTCCATCTCTGTACACCACAAACGTCGGTACGATCTCAATGCCTATATACTCTGCAATCTCTTTCGATATATCAATATCAATCTTATAAAAAATCCATTTTCCCTGATACCGGCTGGCAATCCTTTCCACAACAGGATACATCATTCCGCACTTTGGACACCATGATGCGTAAAACTCCACAATTACCGGCATCCTCTGCTTTCCGACTGTATTTTCATAATCCTTCGTGATCAATGCGATACCCATACACTTTCCTCATTTCTGCCATCTCAGGCTATGTAAAAAGGACTGGATTAGTGGCATCCACATTTCGGGTTTAAGATTTTATAGACTTCCTGAAAAGAATTTCTGAAACAGATCAGCTTTTTATTAAATCTTGGATTCTTATAGCAAAACCCCCGCATACAATTCTGAAAATGATGCTTTTTCCGCATATCTGTTCCTTCCTGACTTCCTCTTTCTACAATATATGCAAAAAGACAGCCGATGTGCGGATTGCTCCGTATCTGCTGTCTCTTATATTGCCAGGGATCATCTTACGCACTCAGCGCCTTTATGATCTGCCTGTTGCATTTTATTCAATTGTCTTACTGGCGCATTGCGATCAGTTTATGGATCGGATGTCCCTGTCCGGAAAATTTCTCCTCGTACTCAGTCATAACATTCCCTCTGCTGAGTGTCGGATCATTGTGAAGATCATAGGTCTTCGCCAGAAGTACCCAGCCTGCCAACTCCACCTGCTCCAGTGAAAAGTCAAACAGCTCTCTGTTGTCTGTCTTAAATTCAACGACTCCGTCAAAGGCAAGGATCTTGTCATACCGCTCAAAAAACTGCTTGGAAGTAAGTCTGCGCTTTGCATGACGTGCTTTCGGCCACGGATCTGAAAAATTCAGATAAATCTTGTCAATCTCTCCGACAGCAAAAACCTCCGGCAGATTTGTCGCATCCATACAAATAAAACGAATATTGTTGACATCCTTGTATTCCTCGTCATTGTCAAAGCGTTCCAGCGCCCGAAGCAGTACGCTTGAATAACGTTCGATACCGATATAGTTGATGGATGGATTCTCCTTTGCAAGTGTCAGAAGAAACTGTCCTTTTCCCATCCCGATCTCAATATGGATCGGATTCTCCGAATTCTGAAAAGTCTCTTTCCAGGTGCCGCGATATCTGGTCTCATTTTTAATTACAAGGGGATGAGCTGTCAGATAAGCATCTGCTCCCGGTACATTTCTTAACCTCATATATCTTTCTCTTCCTTTAGTGAAAATATGTATAACCTTATTTATTTTATACTATTCTGAAATATTTGAAAACCCAAAAATATATTTTATAAGTTTTGTATAAAATATTCTTATGATATTCTCTTATTATTTAGTAGATTTTTCCAATTTAAAGTAGTAGAATATGTATGCATTATTAAAAATGTATAAATAATTTCTAAGAAAGGAGTCGGACAATGGATCATATTGTTAAAAAGCTCTCCGAAATCGAACACGCAGCCGAAGCTGTTGTGGAACACGCGGAACTGGAAAAATCAGAACTGGAAGAACGCATTCAAAATGAACGCAATCAGTTCGACAAACAACTTGAAGATCACACCCAAAAGGAGCTGAACGATATCCACAAAGGATTAAACCGTCAGATGGATGAGATTCTTGCAAGGCAGAACCGTAAGAACCAGACAGCGATCGAAGAACTTAAAAAAGATTTTGAAGAGAAGCATACGGCATATGCCGAGAAAATTGTCAGACGTATCATAGAGGGATAGCATATGGGAAATTTACTTGCATACAGTGGCATCGTAACAAAAGTACGCGCCATGCAGGCGAAACTGCTCACTGATGAAGATTTCCAGAATATCGCCGCATTTCATACAGTAACCGAAGTTGCTGCTTATCTCAAAGAACATCCCGGATATCGGAATATCCTTGCAGATATGGACGAAAACCGTCTTCACCGCGGTGAGATTGAGAAGCTTCTTGTGCAGTCACTTTACAGTGATTATACACGCCTGTACCGTTTTTCCGGAATGGATCAGAAAAAATTCCTGGAGCTTTATCTGAAGCGCTACGAGATGAATCTGATCAACTATTGTCTGCGTATTGTATTCAACCACTATCAGAAGCCTTTTGATCTGGATCATAAGAAAATATTCTTCGACAAATATTCGGATCTCTCCATCGATAAACTGATCACTTCGGGGAATATCGGTGAGCTGGTGGAAAATTTAAAGGGCACAGAATACTATGCGCCGTTAAAACGTCTGGAAAATGCGGAGAACCCTACCCTTTTTGATTACGATCTGGCACTGAATCTGTACTATTTTACAACCATGTGGAAGAAACGCAAAAAGATTCTGAAGCATAAGGAACTGGAAATTTTCACCAGAGATGCCGGAGCAAAGATCGACCTGCTGAACCTGCAGTGGATCTACCGTGCAAAAAAATATTACAACATGCTTCCGCCGGATATTTCCACACTGCTGATCCCGATACACTACCGGATTCATGTAGATCAGCTGAAGGATCTTGTAGAAGCACCGTCTGTCGATGAATTTTTAAAGCTGGTTACCAGAACGCCTTATCTGCGTCACACCGATACTCAGACACCAGCGTCCATCGAGACGATTTACAAAGACTGCCTGTACCGTCTCTACCTGGCAGACAGAAGAAGTAACCCTTATTCCATCGCAACCGTGAATACCTATCTTTTTCTGAAAGAAGAGGAGCTTGATAAGCTTACAATTGTGCTCGAATGTGTTCGCTACGGACTTCCTGCACGTGAGACATTAACTTATATAGGAGGAACAGCGAAATGATTGTTAAGATGAAGTTCCTGAGCATTACCGGACCACGCGCCGACATCGACCGCATGACAAACCGGTATCTTTCCAAATATGAGATGCAGCTTGAAAATGCACTCACGGAGCTCAAGACAGTAGATAATCTGATGCCATTTCTGGAAATGAACCCTTACCGTGATCCACTCGCAAAAGTGACACAGTTTCTGGGATATATGAAAGACATGCCAGCAGAGCCATCCTTTGATCAGAGCGAAGACGAGATCCTTGAGATGATTCGTTCTATCAATCATGACTACATGGATCTGCAGCAGCAAAAAGAAGAACTGAAAAAAAAGAGAGAGAATATCCAGGCACGTATGAAAGTCCTGGAACCTTTTACTTCTCTGGATTTTGACCTGCATGAGATCATGCAGTACAAATACATCCGCACAAGATTTGGAAAAATCAATGTAGATTATTATCACCGGCTGGAAAAAGCGCTTCTTGAAGACATTGATGCATTATTTCTGGAAGGCTCCAGAGATGCCTCTTATGTCTATGGCGTTTATTTTGTATCGGATGCTGATGCAGGAAAGGTCGATTCGATCATGCGGTCTCTCCACTTTGAAAAAGTCGATCTGCTGGAAGACTTTGGCGGAACCCCGCTGGAAGCTTACCGGAGCCTGGATAAAGAAGTCCAGAATCTGACCGATGAAATCCAGGCAGTGAAGGATAAACGTCAGGAGATGTTCCGCAAGAACGCTTCCAGACTACTCGGTGCAAGAATTCAGCTGGAACGTTTTTCCGATAACTTTGATATCCGGAAATTTGCGGCACGAACCGAGACAGACGAGCAGGAAGAATACTACATCCTCTGCGGCTGGATGTCCGAAGAAGATGCAAATGCATTTATCAAAGAGGCACAGGGAGATGACAAGGTTTATATCGTAGTAGAAGAGGACCGGGAACAGTATTTTGGAGAACCTCCTACCAAGCTTGAGAATCCAAAGCTTTTCAAACCATTTGAAATGTTCATCAAGATGTACGGACTTCCCAAGAGCGGTGAGATGGATCCGACCATTTTTGTAGGTATCATGTACAGCTTTATCTTCGGTGCCATGTTCGGGGATGTCGGTCAGGGGCTGCTGCTCTTTATCGGCGGTGCGATCCTGTATTTCACAAAGAAAATGAACCTTGCCGGAATCGTATCACTTGCCGGAATCTTCTCCACCTTCTTTGGATTTATGTTTGGAAGTGTGTTTGGATTTGAAGACATTATAGAAGCCAAATGGATCCGACCGATCAATCATATGACCACCTTACCGTTTATCGGAAAGCTGAATACCGTATTTATCGTATCGATTGCTTTTGGTATGGGAATCATCCTGATTTCTATGATCTTCCATATTCTCAACGGCATCCGTGCCAAAGATACCGAAGCAACCTGGTTTGATGCAAACGGCGTGGCAGGGCTGATATTCTACGGGGCAGCAGTTACCTGCATCGTTCTTTTCATGACAGGTCACTCTCTGCCGGGTGGAATCGTTCTTGCAGTGATGTTCGGAGTACCGCTTCTTCTGATTGCACTGAAAGAGCCGCTGACGAACAAAATCAAAAAGAAAACCGAAAAAATGGAACAAAGCAAAGCAATGTTTGTCACCCAGGCATTCTTTGAATTATTTGAAACCCTGCTCAGCTATTTTTCAAATACGCTTTCCTTTATCCGTATCGGTGCATTCGCAGTCAGCCACGCTTCCATCATGGAGGTTGTACTGATGCTTGCCGGTGCCGAAAGCGGGCATATTAACTGGGTAGTGATCGTACTCGGCAACCTGTTTGTATGTGGATTCGAAGGGCTGATCGTTGGAATCCAGGTCCTGAGACTTGTCTATTACGAGATGTTCAGCCGCTTCTACAAAGGCAGCGGCCGCGAATTTAAACCTTATACAGGTACTGCAAAAAATTAGTTTTTCATTTTAGGAGGAAATTATCATGACTTTAGCAACTAAACTTATTCTCATTGCCGCACTGGTTTTAAGCATTTTCATTCCATTCGGATATTACCTGCTCGGAGAAAAAAATAAAGGACGTTATAAATGTGCACTTGCCTTCAATGTTCTTTCTTACTTTGGAACCTTCCTTGTAGCAGGGATCATGCTCTTTGGAAGTGTACCGGTACATGCGGCAGACGCCGCTGCCTCAGGCGCAGGTCTTGCAACCGGTCTTGGTTACATTGCAGCAGCTCTTGTTACCGGTCTTTCCTGCATCGGTGGCGGTATTGCCGTAGCAAGTGCAGCAAGCGCAGCTCTTGGAGCTATCAGCGAGGATTCCAGCGTCCTTGGTAAATCCCTTATCTTCGTAGGTCTTGCAGAAGGTGTATGCCTGTACGGTCTTATCATCTCCTTCATGATCATCAGCAGACTGTAATCATGAAAATGTATCTGATCAGTGACAACGTGGATACTTATACCGGAATGCGGCTTGCCGGCGTGGACGGTGTCGTAGTTCATGAAAAGCAGGAGCTGCGTGATGCGCTGGAAACTGCCATGAACGACAAGTCGATCGGTATCATTCTTCTGACGGAACGCTTTGGAAGAGAATTTCCGGATCTCATCGATGAGATCAAGTTAAAAAGAAAGATGCCTCTTCTGATCGAAATTCCGGACAGACACGGAACAGGACGTAAAAAGGATTTCATTACCTCATACGTCAATGAAGCGATTGGACTGAAACTTTAACTAGAAAGGCATAGAAGGTGAGACAATGACGCTTGAAGAGAAAATAGCGCATTTACAGGAAACGGTCATGACTGAAGCCCGTTCTGAAGGAAATGCGATCATTGACAATCACAAAAAAGCGCTTGAATCTTTATTTGAAAAGCATAAAAAAGAAGCGACCGCACAGTCTGAGGTCCGTATCAAATCCGAGACCTTAAGAGCCAGAAGGCAGGTAAATCAAGCTGCGGCAAAAGCCGAAACCGAACTGAAACGTGCTCTTGGCAAAACACAAAATGAATTAAAAGTCAGGCTGTTTGATGAAGTAAAGGAACTTCTTTCTGACTTTACAAAAACAGACGAATATCTGGACTATCTCTGCAGCAAAATCCGCGAAGCCGCACGCTTTGCAGATGGCGAGGAGATGACCATTTATATTTCTCCTTCTGATAAGGAGAAACAGACAGAACTGGAAAAACGTACCGGCATGACGATCACCATCAGTGAATATGATTTTATGGGCGGTATGCGTGCTGTAATCCGAGGCCGTAATATTCTGATCGATCACAGCTTCCAGGCTGCAGTCGATTATGAATATCATCAGTTCAGTTTTGCAGCAGGAGGTGCAGGAATTGAATAAGACAGCAACTATTTATGGAATAAACGGTCCGGTCATCTATCTGAAGGGTGACACCGGATTCATGATGTCGGAAATGGTCTATGTGGGAAAGGAAAAGCTGGTTGGCGAAGTTATTTCCCTGGACAAAGACATCACGACTGTTCAGGTCTATGAAGAGACTTCCGGGCTGAAACCGGGAGAAATCGTAGAGGCTTCCGGAAGTCCGGTATCTGTAACTCTGGCACCTGGAATCCTGAACAATATTTTTGACGGAATCGAACGCCCGCTTGAGCAGATTGCAAATGTGGGCGGCGGTGCATTTATCACCCGCGGCGTC
>OIZE01001088.1_pt1 | contig 18467 bp, 16 predicted proteins | sample 1588421 | NCBI WGS metagenome assembly OIZE01 (sample SAMN03283251) | human gut metagenome | biome: human-associated habitat; material: feces | host: Homo sapiens | place: USA | collected 2013 | reverse complement strand
CCCGCAGGCCGCACTGGTCGATGAGGGCCGCCGCAAACGCGCCCGCCGGGCGCTTGAAGGTGCTGCCGGCGCTGGGTTTGTCGAGCGGCTGCTTTTCCACCCGCTTTGCCATCAGCTCGTTCATCCGGGCTTTGATGGCGTCCGGGTCGCCCCGCTTCAGATGGAACTGTGCGCTCAGGATGCAGCCGCCGTTTTCCTCAAAGATGCTGTGCCGGTAGGAAAGGTCGAGCACGGCAGCCTCTGCCTCCACGATGTCGCCGTCCTGCGTCAGATACCGCACCGACTGCAGCACATCCTTCATCTCGCCGCCGTAGGCTCCGGCGTTCATATAGACCGCACCGCCCACCGTGCCGGGGATGCCGTAGGCAAATTCCAGCCCGGTCAGGCTGTTTTCCAGTGCAGCGGTGCACAGGCTCGAAAGCTTCAGGCCCGCACCGGCGACCACAGCATCATAGACCTCGCCCGGCGCTGCCCCCGGATGCGCGACCTGTTCCAGAAAGCCGATGCCCATTTTCAGGGCCATGGTCTCAATGACCACGCCCCGGTAACCGGCATCCTCAAACAGAATGTTGCTGCCGTTGCCCAGCAGGTAGTACTTCACGCCCTGCTCTTTGCAGAGTGCGATCACGCGGCAGAGCTGCTCTTCGGTCTCCGGCAGGGCGAACACATCCGCCGGGCCGCCGATCTTAAAGGTGCAGTGGGCTGCCAGCGGCTCGTCTGCCCGGTAGGCAATGCCTTCGGCCTGCAGCTGTTGTTTCAATCGTTCCATAAACGCTTCGTTCCTTTTCGTATGAGAATCTTATTCGATGGTGCCTTCGAGGCCCAGACGGATGAGCAGCTCCTTGGCGGCGTTGTAGCCCATCTTCTTCTGGCGGTTGTTGATGGCTGCCGTTTCCAGCACAACGGCGAGGTTGCGTCCCGGCGAGACCGGGATGCTGGTGCTGGGGATGTTGACGCCCAGGATCTCGTAATACTCGCTTTCGAGACCGGTGCGCTGATAGTTTTTGGTGGGGTCCCAGGCTTCCAGCTGGACCACGAGGTCCAGACTCTCGCTCACCTTGACCGCGCCCACACCGAACACGCGGGCCACATTGACGATGCCGATGCCGCGCAGCTCAATGAAGTGGCGGATGTTCTCCGGGGCCGTGCCCATGATCTGGCGGTTCGAGACCTTGCGCAGCTCCACAGCATCGTCGGCCACAAGGCGGTGGCCGCGCTTGACCAGCTCGATCGCCAGCTCGCTCTTGCCGATGCCGCTGTCGCCCAAAATGAGGATGCCCTCGCCGTACACCTCCACCAACACACCGTGGCGGGTGATGCGGGGGGCCAGCTCCAGGTTCAGCACACTGATGATGCTGCCCATCAGGGTGCAGGTCGTTTCGTTGGAGCGCAGCAGCGCCACGCCGTGCTTTCTGGCCAGCTCCTGCATCTCCGGGAACGGTTTCAGCTCCTCGCTGCGGCTCACGATGACAGCCGGCGGCTGCTGACGGAACAGCTGGTCCAGCGCTTCGTAGCGCTTTTCCGGCGAAAGGCCGGACAGGAAGTTCATCTCGGCCAGACCCATGATCTGCAGCCGCAGTTTATCAAAGTAATCGTAATAGCCCGCCAGGAACAGACCCGGACGGTTGACTTCCGCGATCTCGACGCTGATGTTTTCGAGGTCCTGCGGAGCGTAGACCACATCCATGCTGACCTTTTCGGTCAGCTTCTTGAGCGAAACGGTAAAATTCGCCATCGTTCTTCCTCCTGCGTGTGTTCCTCAACTGCGGGCAGGCCCTCCCGCAGGCATTCCTTCTCTTATTATAAACGAGATGGTTTCGGATTACAATGATTCTTTTGGGAAAAGTTCCTATCAAATGTTGACATCTTCCTGATATGATCCAAAACAGCAAAACACCCTGCTCGCCGCACAGTTTCTACCGCACAGTGAACAGGGTGTTTCGCACTTCCGAGTTCGTTGGTTTATTTACTTTTTGAAAATAAACTTCACCAACGCTACCACGATAAGAATCGGCGGAAGCAAAAAGAGCGCCGACACAAACAGTTCGTTCAAAGTCATAAGATTACTCCTCCAAGCAATTTTACTTTTTAATGATTTCGAGCTCCAATCATCTTTTCATGCTGCCATTATATAACATTTTGTTTTACATGCCAATATAACAAAATGTTTTCCTTATACTTCTATTAACCGCATCCATGAGTAGAGGTGTATGCTTATGTACCAACGCATCCGCGATTTGCGAGAAGACCGGGATTTGATGCAGAAAGACCTTGCGGCCTATTTGAAATGCACACAGGTCTGTTACTCCAATTATGAGATGGGGAAGCGCGATATTCCAACAGACGTTCTCAAAGCACTCGCCATATATTACGATACCAGCGTAGATTATATTCTCGGCTTGACCGATGAACCGAAACCATATCCGAAAACACCCTAACCAACCAGCCCTGGCGGAGATTCCACCGGACTGGTTTTGTTTTTACTGCTTTTCCGGATGTGTACCTTGCATCCACCCGATTTTCCTTTATAATAAGAAGGGAGCCCTGAAGAGCGGAAAAAGTATGTCGCTTTACATGAATTTTACACTCTGCCGATTTCCGATTTTACATTGCGTGTCTATACTCAGAATCAGGAGAATTTCACGTCAATGAAAAGTGAGGAACGCACATATGACAATCTTCAACGTTTTTTCGCTCCTGGGCGGCCTGGCCCTGTTCCTGTTCGGCATGGACATCATGGGCAAGGCTCTGGAAAAGCAGGCAGGCGGCCAGCTGCAAAAGATCCTGAGCAAGCTGACCGATAACCCGCTCAAGGGCTTTTTCCTGGGCCTCGGCGTCACCGCCGTGATCCAGTCTTCCAGCGCCACCACCGTTATGGTGGTCGGTTTCGTCAACAGCGGCATCATGGAGCTGCACCAGGCCATCGGCATCATCATGGGCAGCAACGTGGGCACCACCGTCACCAGCTGGATCCTGAGCCTTTCCGGCCTGCAGGGCGACAGCTTCTTCATCCAGCTGCTCAAGCCCACCTCGTTCAGCCCCCTGCTGGCCTTCATCGGCATCCTGCTCTACATGGGCAAGAGCGAAAAGCGGAAGGGCATCGGCACCATCCTCATCGGCTTTGCCGTTCTGATGACCGGCATGACCGCCATGTCCAATGCGGTCACCCCGCTGCAGGATGAAGCCTGGTTCACCAACCTCTTCATCCGCTTCTCCAACCCGCTGCTGGGTGTTCTGGTCGGCGCACTTGTTACCGGCATCATCCAGAGCTCCAGCGCCAGCGTCGGCATCCTGCAGGCGCTCAGCTCCACCGGCGTCATCACCTACGGCAGCGCCATTCCCATCATCATGGGCCAGAACATCGGCACCTGTGTCACCGCGCTGATCTCCTCTGTGGGCGCCAACAAAAACGCCCGCCGCGCCGCCATGGTGCATCTGTACTTCAACATCATCGGTGTGACCCTCTTTCTGGCAATGTACTATGGCCTGAATCTGGTCCTGCACTTCACCTTTGTCAACGATACCGTCACGGCGTGGGGCATCGCTGTCATCCACTCTGTGTTCAACATTGCGGCCACGGCGGTCCTGCTGCCGTTCGCCAACGTTCTGGAAAAGCTGGCCATCCTCACCATCCCGGACGATGCCGAGAAAGAGAGCTTCGTCCTGCTGGATGAGCGTCTGCTCAAGACGCCCGCCGTTGCTGTGGAACGCGCCCGCGCCGCCACGGCGGATATGGCCGAGCTGGCCCGCGTGGGCGTGGTGCAGGCCATGAGCCTGACCCACCAGTGGGACGACACCCTGGCCCAGAAAGTCCGGGACGAAGAGGCCAAGGTAGACCAGTACGAAGATGCCCTCGGCACCTATCTGGTCAAGCTGTCCAGCCGGGAGCTGAGCCACGCCGACAGCCAGAGCGTGAACACCCTGCTCCACACCATCAGCGATTTCGAGCGCATCAGCGACCATTCCGTAAATCTGCTCAGCTCTGCCGAAGAGATCCACGCCAAGAACATCGCGTTCTCCCAGGATGCGCACGAGGAGCTGCAGGTTCTGGAAGGCGCGGTGCAGGATGTGCTGAGCCGCACGACCGATGCGTTCCGCAAGGCCGACCTGCATCTGGCCAGCAAGGTCGAACCCATGGAGACCGTTGTGGACGAACTGGTCCGCGCCATCAAGGCACGGCATGTGGCCCGCCTGCAGGCTGGCAGCTGCTCCATCGAATACGGCTTCGTGCTGGAAGACCTGCTGACCAACTATGAGCGTGTCTGCGACCACTGCAGCAACGTTGCCGTTGCCCAGATCGAAGTCGCACAGGACAGCTTTGATACCCACGCCTATCTGAACGATCTCCGCTACGGCAACGACACCAAGGAGAGCGAACAGTTCCGCCGCCGCCTGGACCGTTACCGCGAGCGGTATCTCTTCCCGGACGGTGAACCCGCCGTGGCAAGCGAAAAGGAGGACCCCAAGGCATGATCTATATCGTAGAAGACGACGCCGCCATCCGGGAGCTGGAGCAGTATGCACTTCAGTCCAGCGGGTACGACGTGCAGAGCTTTGAATCGTCCGAGAGCTTCTGGCAGGCCATGAATGCCGCCGTGCCGGAGCTTGTCATCCTGGACGTCATGCTTCCCGGTGAGGATGGCTTTTCCATCCTGAAAAAGCTGCGCAACACCCCTTCCCTGCGGCGTCTGCCCATCATCATGGTCACGGCCAAATCCAGCGAGCTGGACACCGTGCGCGGGCTGGACTGCGGCGCAGACGATTACATCACCAAGCCGTTTGGCATCATGGAGTTTTTGAGCCGGGTGCGGGCTGCGCTGCGCCGCTCGGCTCCGGAGGAAAAGACGAATGTCTACGCCTTCCATGAGATCCTGCTGGACAACGCCCGCCACATCGTGACGGTGAACGACGCCCACATCGACCTGACCTACAAGGAATACAGCCTGCTCCGCCTGCTGCTGGAAAACACCAACCTGGTTGTGACCCGCGAGACCATTTTGCAGGTGGTGTGGGGCACCGACATCTCGGTGGAGAGCCGCACCGTGGATATGCACATCCGCACCCTGCGCAAAAAACTGGGCGATGCCGGAAAGTACATCTGCACCGTGCGGAAGGTCGGCTACAAGCTGGCCGACAACGAGGAGGAAAACGAAGAATGAAACCACGGAGCATGGAAGAAAAAATCAGTTATCGGCTGTTCTGGATGGGCTTTGTCGGGCTGATCTGCACCGCCGTGCTCTGCATCTTCGTATTTCACAGAGCCTTCCGGGAGCAGGCATGGGCGGCGCTGGAAAACGAGGCCAGCCTCGTTGCTGCCGGGTGTGAACAGATCGACGACCCGGCCCAGCTCTCCGCCTATGTCAACGGCGATCTGCGCATCACGCTCATCGCCTCGGACGGCAGTGTCCTGTTCGAATCCGCGACCAGCCAGCAGATGGAGAACCACCTGAGCCGCCCGGAGATCCAACAGGCCAAGCAGGAGGGCATCGGCCGCAACCGCCGCGACTCCCAGACGCTGGGGTTTGAGACGTATTACTACGCCATGCTCCTGCCGGATGGCGACATCCTCCGTGTGGCGCAGGATTCCGAGACCATCTGGTCCATCTACGATGCGGCCCTGCCGGCCATCGTGCTGAGCTGCATCGTGATGATGGGCGCAGCTGCCATGATGGCCGGTCTGCTGACCCGGAGCCTCATCCAGCCCATTCTGAAGATGACGGACGATCTGGAACACATCCAGGAAAATGTGCCGTACAAGGAGCTGATCCCCTTTGCCGAGAGCATCCACTCGGACCGCCTGCTCCGCGAGAACAACGAGAAGATGCGGCAGGAGTTCACGGCCAATGTCAGCCACGAGCTGAAAACACCCCTGACCAGCATTTCCGGTTACGCCGAACTCATTGAGACCGGCATCGCCAAGTCTGCGGATGTGCCGGAGTTCGGCCGGAAGATCCATGTAGAAGCCAGCCGGATGATCCAGCTGGTCAACGATATCTTGCAGCTGTCCCATCTGGACAACGTTTCCGAGACCAACGACACCCCCCAGATGGAGACGGTCGATCTTCTGGATGTGGCCAAAGAGTGCGTCGAGCGCCAGAAGGTGAACGCGCAGAAGTCGTTTATCTCCCTGACCTATCTCGGCGAGAGCGCCCCTGTGCTGGGCAGCCGGAGCCTGCTGGATGAGCTGTGCCAGAACCTTTGCGACAACGCCATCCGGTACAACCGCCCCGGCGGAAAGGTCCAGCTCATCACCGCCTGCACACGGGATGGGCACTGCACCCTGACCGTCAAGGACAATGGCATCGGCATCCCGAAAGAAGCCCAGTCCAGCGTGTTCGAGCGGTTCTACCGGGTCGATAAGAGCCGGAGCAAGGCCACCGGCGGCACCGGGCTGGGGCTGGCCATCGTCAAGCACATTGCCCGCATCCACAACGCCCGTATCCGGCTGGAAAGCGAGATCAATGTCGGCACGACCATCACCGTCGTCTTTGAGACCGCCCATTAAAGATCCAGCATCTTCACGCTTGCCCGCACTTCCGGGCAGGCGTTTTTTGTTGTAAAAAAGGCACCCGGCCCTTCCTTCAGCGCACGGACTGCGCCCAGCCAGAGAAGGTCTGTGCCTGACTGCCAGGCCCGGACGATGGTCTCTTCGCAGAGCGCCTCCAGCTGGCGGCACACGCCTTCTGCAACCGGCGGTGTTCCTGCCCTGCGCTGGCCGGTCAGCGTGACCGCAAACCCGTTCCCTTCCGCTTCCACCGAAACGACACAGCGCCGGAGGGTGACAGTCTCCCCTTCCAGTGCGAACTCCACCGGCATCGTCCGTTCCTGCAAGAGCTGCGCCATGGCCGTCTCGTTCGGGGAAAGTCGGGTGCTTCCCTGCGCCGTCAAAAGACAACTTTCCTTCTGCCATGTCACCCCGTCTTCCTCAATTTTTAAGACGGGGATCACAGCCCCCGCTGCGCACTCGTACAGATGCGGAGCCCGTGCGGCGGTATCCTCGGCGGCCTGTAAAAGCGCTCCTGGAAGCGTTTCCGGGGCCGCATCGGTCTCTTCCGGTTCTTCCCCGCCGCCCGGCAGACCGCCCGGCGGAGTTTCTTCCGCCAGCGCCCCGCTACCAGCAGCAAAGAACACCCGTGCCGACAGACGGCTGACGGGTTCCGTTTGCAGAAACTCTTCCAGTTCCAAAATGTCAGTTTGTGACGCTGTTTCGTCAAAGAGAAGATATTCACACAGCCGGTAATTTGCAGCTTTGGGCAGTTCCCGTTCGGCTTTGTGCAGCGCGAGCGGCAGCGTGGCATCCTCGGCCGAACAGCTTCGGATTTCTGCCACGGCGTCGGAGGCATCCGCAGCCGCTTCCGGGAACTGATAGAGCAGCTGCACCGCCCAGCCGCTGCGGTTCGGCTGGACGATGAGTGCCCGCACCATGCTTTTCTCGGTGGTCTCCATCCGCAGAAAGACGCCGCACCAGAGCACCAGAATACCCCCTGCCAGCCAGCGCAGTGCATGGGAAGCTCTCATTCCGGCACCCCCTTTTCCGGTTCCTCCGGGCGGCAGAGCAGTTCCCGCAGGACCCGCACCAGAAAGCAGCCCCGGAACAGTGCCGCTGCCAGCCAGACGAGCAGAAAGGCTGCATCCAGCCGGGAGACACGTCCCAGCGTCCCGGTGCGCAGCAATTCATCCCCCGGAAGCGGACGGCCGGACCCAAACAGAAGTTCCCGCCCCAGCGCAAAACCGAACAGCCCCGTCAGCGTCAGAAACGGCAGCCGGAAGCAACGCCTCTCGGTGCATCCGCGTTTTCCAAATAGAAGCGGCCACGCGATGGATTCCGCATAAAGCGGGAAACGGAGATTCCCTGTGGGTTCCGCTGCGGGGAAAAGATTCTCCCAGTGAAACTGGCCGTGCAGGCTCCCAACGCAGGCAAGGCCCGCCAGCGCCAGTGCCCACCACAAGACCCCCGAACTGCGGGAAAAGACGTCCGGCTTCAGCTGCCAGCCCGCCCACAGCAGCAGCGGCAGAACGCCGAGGACTGCCATGGACGAAAACTGCTCCCGGCACACCTGCTGTGCCTGCCAAAGCGTCTCCCACAGCTCTGCGCCAAACCACACGGATAAAAGCAGGCAGATCAGCCGGGGGCGGATTCCGGTTTCGGAACGAAGCCCCTCTTCCCCTTCGGCGGGCATCAAGCAGGCCGAAAGCAGGCCGATGCCCAGCGCCATGGGGAACCCTTGCAGCAGCAACAGCCGGGCTGGCATGGCGCTGCCGGAAGTGATGCACTGCCCCAGCACCGCGGTCAGAACGCTGAGCGGCACGGCGGCACGGAATGATCCGGTTTGCTCCATTGGCTCACCTCCGTTTCTGCCAGATGGAAAAAGGATGTGCGGACAGGGTGCGGTAGGTCCGGCGGGTCACACCGTCCGGAGAAAGTGCGGTTTGCGGGAAACGCACCGGTGCACAATAGGGTATCCCCAGCGCTGACACCTGCGCCAGAGCGAGCAGTACGACCAACGCCGCGCACACAAGCCCCACAGGGCCTGCCACTCCCGCCGCCAGCAGGACCAGAAAGCGGAAAGCCGTGGCCATTTCGTAGAGGGACGGCACCACGAAGACGGCGATGGATGCAACCGCTGCAATGAGAATGACGGGTGTGCTCAGCAGACCGGTGGCGATGGCTGCGTCCCCGATGATGAGCGCCGCAACCAGACTGACCGAGTGCCCCAGCGTCTGCGGCATCCGAAGCCCTGCCTCCCGGATGATCTCCAGCAGCAGGATGACCAGCACCATCTCCCCAAACAGCGGGAACGGAGTGGCCCGCTCAGCAGCTTCGATCTTGAAGAGCAGCTGCGGCGGGAGCAGTTCCGGCAGGTAGACCGCCAGGCAGACGAACACCCCCGGCAGAAAGATGCTCAGGTAGAAGGAACCATATTTCAGAAGGCGCAGGAAGGACGCAAAAAACGCAGGCTGGGCGTAGTCGTCCAGACACTCGAAGTTTTCGCCGAAGAGGGTCGGCAGAACCATCGCGGATGGGCTCCCGTTGACGAGAACGACGATCTTCCCCTCACAGAGCTTCGCGGAGGCCACGGCGGGGCGCTCGGTGTAGCTCACCGGGGAGGCTGTGCGCACCCGGCAGGGAAACAGCCAGGGCAGAAAGTAGCTCGAATCCAACAGCAGCTGCGGCTTTGCGCGGCGCAGCGTCTCTTTTACCTGCTCCACGGCGGCGGGCGAGGCCTTATCTTTGCAGTAGCAGACGGCATATTCCGTTTTCATCGCGCAGTCTGCCTGCTGCACTTCCATCACCAGCGCTTCGGTGCGGATGAGCCGCCGCAGCAGGCTCAGATTGACCCGCAGCAGGTCGGAAAAGCCCTCGCGGGAGCCGCGCAGATCTCCTTCACCGGATGGCTCCCCCACCGAGCGGAATTTCAGGCTCTGCACCGAAAATGCCAGCCCTTTCGCACTGCCGTCCAGCAGTAAGACCGCCATTCCGGCGGTCAGGCGCTGCATCAGACCATCCCAGTTCTCCACGGGGCTGCTCTCGGCGGGCAATGCCGAGTGGCGGCTGAGCAGCTCATAGACCTGTTCCCCACTCGGCAGCGCGCCCAGCCGCAGCGGCGGCGTCTGGCGGCTGGCGGCGTCCAGCAGAAGTTCCCACAGAGATTCGAGGCTGGCCATCCCGTCAAAGAGCAGAATAGCACCCCGAATATGGTAAAGCTCGATGCGCTTCGCATAAAAATCGGCGGAGCTGCCCAACCTAGCGTTGAGCGCCGCGAGGTTCGTTTCCAGATGTTCGGAAAGCTGCATGGTCCCATCCCCCTTTTGCAGTAGGATACCCGCCGCCGCGCCGGTTATTCCCGCAGGAGGTGTTCCGCCTTGAAGCTTTTGATCGTTCGCACCGTTTTGATCTATCTCTGCGTCCTGTTTGCCATGCGGCTGATGGGCAAGCGCCAGCTGGGTGAGCTGCAGCCGGAAGAGCTGGTCTCGACCATCCTCATCTCCAATCTGGCGTCCATCTCCATCGAATCGGAGGAAGTCCCCGTGACCGCCAGCCTCATCCCGCTCTTCCTCATTGCGGCGCTGGAGCTTCTGGGATCTATCCTCAGCTTCCAGAGCCAGAAATTTTTCAACCTGATGTCCGGCCGGCCCAAGACGGTCATTCTGGATGGGCAGATCGACCAGAACGCCCTGCGCACTCTGCGGCTGACGACGGCTGACCTGATGGAGGCCCTGCGCGGCAAGGACGTCTTTGACCCACGGGATGTCTCCTACGCCGTTGTGGAGACGAACGGCAGCCTTTCGGTGGCGCTGCGCCCCGAAAGAGAGCCTGCCACCCTCTCCGACCTGGCGCTCAAGGTCCAGCATGGTCAGGCAACCATCCCCTTTGTGCTGGATGGGCAGGTGCTGGACGACAACCTCCACTGGTGCGGCAAGGACCACGCCTGGCTGGAACGGACGGCGCAGGCCAATACCCTGCTGGTGGAGGAGATCCTGCTTCTGATCGGCAACGACACCGAAGATTACTTTCTGCTGAAGAAAGAGCCGCGCCGCACGGCCCGCCCGCTCAGAAAGGAGGACGCATGAAACGCATTTACGCCTGCCTCGGCATCGTGGCCGCCCTGCTCGCGGTGGCCTTTTACAGCAGCTTCCGGGTGCAGATGTTCGCCGAAGACATCTCCGGCGACATCGACCATGCGATGGAAGCCATCCGAGAGGATGACCTGACCGGGGCCCGTCAGGCCCTTGCCGAAGGAGCCGACCTCTGCGACCGGATGCGCGAAGGGATGAACCACCTGCTCAAAACGGAAGACTTCACCGAACTGGAAGCGGCCCTCCGCGCCGCCGACGGCCATCTGGAATGGAACGCCCCCGAAGAAGCGTTCGGGGAGCTGCGCCGCGCTCAGGTCCAGGTCGAAACGCTGGCCTGGCTCGCCCGTCGCATCCTCTGAGACGATCCTACGTTTCGCATAATCAAACTTATGCGAACGATCTGCGGCAACGAAAAAGCGCACAGCCCTGCCGCCCAAATCCAGGCGGAGGCTGTGCGCTTTCTGGAAGGATCCTCTTACTTTTTCCGGTCGCCCATCAGCTTTTGCAGCTCTGTGAAAAAGCTCTCGACGTCGGCAAACTGCTGGTAGACCGACGCAAAGCGGACATAGGCCACTTCGTCGATCTTTTTCAGCTCCTGCATGGTCAGCTCGCCGATGCGGACGCTGGTCACTTCCCGGTCGTAGGAGCTCATCAGCGTCTGCTCAATGCTGCTGACGGCACGTTCCAGCGACTCGTAGCTGACCGGGCGCTTGGCGCAGGCGCGCAGCATGGCGTTGAGCACCTTCTGCCGGTCAAAGGGTTCGCGGGAATTATCCTTTTTGATGACGATCAGCGGGACCGTCTCCACCACCTCATAGGTCGTGAACCGCATGTGGCAGCGCAGGCACTCCCGGCGGCGGCGGATGCGCTCGCCATCTTCGGTCGGGCGGGAATCGATGACCTTGGATTCTTCATCGCCGCAATAGGGACATTTCATGGTTTGTTCCTCCTGATTTGGTCATGTTCACGTTTGGGCGAAGCTCACGCTTTCTTTTTGCCGGTCTTACGCTCGCTCCACAGCACCCACGCGGAAGTGGACACACACAGCGAGGTGTAAACACCACTGATCATGCCCATCATCAGCGGGAACGCAAAGGTGAAGATGCTGTCCAGGCCGTAGAGTTTGGAGATAATGCACATCACGCCCAGCGCCATCACGGTGGTGACGGTGGTGATGATGGTGCGGCGGGCCGACTGGTTGACCGAGTGGTTGACCAATTCTTCGAAGGAGGTCTTCTTCTCCATCAGGGTGCGGTTCTCGCGGATGCGGTCGTACACGACGACGGTATCATTGATGGAGTAGCCCAGAATGGTCAGCATGGCGGCGATGAAGTTGCCGTCCAGCGGGGTGCGCAGCAGCACGAAGGTGCCAAACACGACCATCAGGTCGTTCAGCAGGGCCAGAACGGCCATCATACCGCCGGTCAGGCCGCCGATCTTCTGGAAACGGAAACCGATATACAGCAGGATGAGCACCAGCGCAAAGAGAACGGCGACCAGACTCTTCTGCAGGAACTTGGTACCCATGGCCGCACTGACGTTGCTCAGCGACAACTGAACGAAGCCGTTGTCCGGGTAGGTCTCGTTCAGGGAATCCAGCAGGTTCTCCACCTGATCGGTGGTCACGGTCTCGTTGCCGGGCATGGAGATCTTCAGGGTCTGCTCCCCGGTGGCGACGTTCTCGCCGGTCTGGAGGGTCAGGTCCTTGCTGCCCAGTGCGGCAGAAGCAGTCTTCTGCACATCGGCCGTGGTGAACTCGCCCTCATAGCTCAGGGTGATCATCGCACCGCCGGTGAACTCGGTATCCAGCCGGACGCCAAACACCACCGCGCAGAGCAGGATGACTGCCATCAGGCAGGAGGAAATGGTCAGGAAGCGCTTGCGCAGGCTCACAAAGTCGATGGGCTTCTTCTCCGCAGGCTCCTTGCCGGGGCGGTCTGCACCGTAGAGCCAGGGGTCGCGCAGGGCCTTGATGGCCGCTGCCCCGCGGATCATCACGCGGGTGGCGAAGACGCCGAACACAAAGTTGAGCAGCACACCGGTGAGCAGCGTGTAGCCGAAGGCATAGATGGTGCCCGCAGTGGACGGGCCAAAGGCAAAGAAGACGAAGTGGAGCATCTTTGCAAAGAAACCGTCCGAGGGGCCAAAGGCACCCATCAGCACGACCGCCACGATGACGATGGTCACGTTGCCGTCGATGATGGGCGTCAGGCCGCGGGCAAAGCCGCTCTTGAGAGCACCATCCAGAGACTTGCCGCTGCGCAGCTCTTCCTTGATGCGCTCGGCGGTGATGACGTTGGCGTCCACACCCATGCCGATGGCCAGGATGATGCCGGCGATGCCGGGCAGCGTCAGGGTGAAGCTCTCAAACACCGGGAAATAACCGGAGACGAAGGCCAGCGTAGCCGCCACCTGACCGGCCAGTGCGATGCAGGCCAGGAAACCGGGCAGACGGTACAGCGCTGTCATCAGGACCACGATGAGGGCAAAAGCGATGAGACCGGCCAGCACCATAGCGCTCAGGCTGTTCTCGCCCAAGCTGGGGCTGATGGTGGAGTAGCTGTCCACGGTCAGCGCAAAGGGCAGTGAGCCGGAGTTGATCTGGCGGGCCATCTTGACGACATCGTCCTGTGTGAAGGGGTTGGATGCCGAGCTTGTGATGATGGCAGCACCATCGGTAATGGCCGCATGGACCGTGGCCGTGCTGACATTCTCTTCATCCAGCCAGATGCTGATGGTGCCGCTGCTCTGGTAGAGCCGGGTGGTGGCATCGCCAAAGGCTTTGGCACCCGCATCGGTGAACTTGAGGGCCACATAATACTCCGCAGAGCTGCCGCTCACCGGGCCGTACTGCGCTGCTGCGCTCTCGACCATGGAGCCGTCCAGGATCAGCTCCCCGTCCGCACTGCTCCCCTCCCGGAAGGTCAGATAGGCGGTGGTGCCGATCTCTTCGATGGCAGCTTCGGGGTCGAAATCCGTCTCGCCGGACTGCCACGGAAATTCGAGGATCAGACGGTCGGAATCGTAGTCCACATACAGCTCGTAGTCGGTCACGTTCAGACCAACCAGACGGTTCTCAATGACGAGCTGCGCGGCGTCCAGCTGCTCATCGGTGGCATCGTAGCCGTCCGAGGGTGCAAACGTCACGTTGACGCCGCCCTTGATATCCACGCCAAAGCGGATATCCTGCGCGCCCTTGATATAGGTCCGGGTCACATCGCCATATTTGACCGCAACGCCGAAGAATGCCGTGTAGACAAACGCCGCGATCAGAAGCACTGTGACAACAAGCTGCCATGCTTTGCCTTTCGTCTTCATAAAAATCGGGAAACCTCCAAAATATAATAAACCTCCGCCGTGCGGCAGAGTTCCGCCGCGCGGGGAGATCTTCAACAACGGGGACGCTTACGCTTCCTGATCCGCAAGCAGCTTTTCCACCGTGGCCAGCTTTACGCAGACGCACAGCAGATCCGAAGCGGTCTCCACCTCGTCCAGGCTGGGATAGGTGGGCGCAATGCGCAGATGGGAATCTTCCGGGTCTTTGTGGTAGGGGTAAGCGGAACCGGCACCCGTCAGGGTCAGGCCGCACTCCTTGCACAGGGCTGCCACACGCTTGGCACAGCCGGGCATCACGTACAGGCTGATGAAGTAACCGCCCTTGGGGTTGGTCCAGTGGGCAATGTCGCCGCAGGGCGTCAGCTCTTCGGAGAAGGCCGTCTTCACTGCATCGAAGCAAGGGATCAGGCGGCGGCGGTGCTTGGCCATGTGGGCCAGGACGCCTTCCTTGTTCTTCAGGAAGCGGACGTGGCGCAGCTGGTTCATCTTATCGTAGCTGATGATCATGACCGAGAAGCGCTTGCAGATGTACTTCATGGAGTTCTCGCTGCAGGCGATCGCGGAGACGCCTGCACCGGGGAAGGTGATCTTGCTGGTGGAGGTGAACATGAAGACGCGGTCCTGCGTACCGTACTTCTTGCACTCGTTCAGCAGAACGGGGGTCTCGATGATCTCATCGGTCAGATGGTGGACGATGTAGGCCTCATCCCAGAAGATCTTGAAATCGGGAGCGGCCGTCTTCATCTTAGCAAAACGCTCGATCGTTTCGTCACTGTAGGTGTAGCCGTCGGGGTTGGAATACTGCGGCACACACCAGATGCCCTTGATGGTGTCATCCTCGGCCACCAGCTTCTCGACCACATCCATATCGGGGCCGTTCGGGGTCATGGGCACACTGATGAGTTCAAAGCCGAACTCCTCGGTGATGGCAAAGTGGCGGTCATAACCGGGCACCGGGCAGAGGAACTTGCGCTTCTCCACCTGAGACCAGGGGCAGGGAGACTCCGGGAAGCCGAACACATAGCCGATGTTGATGAGGTTGTACATCAGCTGCAGGCTGGAGTTGCCGCCCACAAAGACCTCTGCGGGCTTGACGCCGAAGACATCCGCAAACAGGACACGGGCCTCATGCAGACCCTCCAGGTCGCCGTAGTTGCGGGCGTCGGTGCCGGCATCGGTGGTATAATCGGTCATCTGCAGCAGGCCCATGGCCAGATCCATCTGGTGAGGGCCGGGCTTACCGCGGGCCATATTCAGCTTCAGGCCCATTGCCTGAAAGTTTTTGTACTGCTCTTCCAGTTTTGCCTTTTCGGCTACGAGTTCGTCGCGGTTCATCTCAAAATAATTCGCCATTGAAAACACACTCCTTTATCGTACTTCCTGTTCCCACAGTGTCCACGCCGGGCTTTGAAAAGAAGCTTCCTGCCAGAGAGAGCCGCAGCCCAGCCGTCCAGACTTTAATATTATAGCTCATATCTGCTCTTAAAACAAGCATATCTCAAAAAAAGCCCCGCCAAAAGTCATAGCTTTCAGCGGGGCAGCGGCCCGGAGCAGCCTGCCGGGTGGGCAGATCAGCTCAGGGACGTCTGATTCTTATAGCGCTTGCGGACCGCGCCGTATTCCAGCTTCGGTTCGCCGCCCTCGACGGTGTCCGCATCGATGGTCACACGGATGATGGTGGCATCGCTGGGTACCTTGTACATGATGGGCATCAGGATGCTTTCCATCACGCTGCGCAGGCCGCGCGCACCGGTCTTGCGCTCGATGGTCTTGCGGGCGATCGCATGGAGGGCCTCATCGGTGATCTCCAGCTCCACGCTGTCCATGTTGAGCAGCTCTTTGTACTGCTTGACCAGGCTGTTGCGGGGCTCCTTGAGCACACGGACCAGAGCGTTCTCGTCCAGATCATCCAGCACGGTGATGACCGGCAGACGGCCGATCAGCTCCGGGATGAGGCCGAACTTGACCAGATCGTGCGGCTCCACCTTGCGCAGCAGCGCCTTCTGGGCATCGTCGGAGTTGTCCTTCAGGGAGCTGCCGAAGCCCAGTGCGGACTTATCGGTGCGGCGCTGGATGTACTTGTCCAGGCCGTCAAAGGCACCGCCGCAGATGAAGAGGATGTTGGTGGTGTCGATCTGGATGAACTCCTGCTGGGGGTGCTTGCGGCCGCCCTGGGGCGGGACATTGCTGACCGTGCCTTCCAGGATCTTCAGCAGGGCCTGCTGCACACCTTCGCCACCCACATCGCGGGTGATGGAGGGGTTCTCGCTCTTGCGGGTGATCTTGTCGATCTCATCAATGTAGATGATGCCGATCTGTGCCTTCTGCACATCAAAATCGGCCGCCTGGATGAGCTTGAGCAGGATGTTCTCGACGTCCTCGCCGACATAGCCTGCCTCGGTGAGGGTGGTGGCATCCGCGATGGCGAAGGGCACCCCCAGCATCTTGGCCAGCGTCTGGGCCAGCAGGGTCTTGCCGACACCGGAGGGGCCGAGGAGCAGGACGTTGGACTTCTGCAGCTCCACGTCCGAACCCTTGCCGCTCAGGATGCGCTTGTAGTGGTTGTAGACAGAGACCGCCAGCACACGCTTGGCCTCGTCTTGCCCGATGACATACTGGTCCAGGCCGTCTTTGATCTCCTCCGGGGTCAGGATGTTGACCGAGAGGTCATCCGCAGCCTGCACATGGGCGCGGCTTGCATTGCCGCGGCTGGGGCGGTTCGAGCCCGGATGCTCCGGCTTGTCCGCGAGCAGGTCGTAACACAGGCCGATGCACTCGCTGCAGATGTTGACGCCGGGGCCGATGATCATCCGCTCCACTTCGTCCTGATGCTTACCGCAGAAGCTGCAAACCAGATCTTTTTCGTTTTTGTCTCTGCCGGAATTGTTGTTTGCCATAGCCGTTTTTCCTTATTCTGGGTCGTCAGACGCAGCGGGGTTCTCCCCTGCTGCGCCGATTGGTTTCAGCGATCCCTCAGCGGTGGGTGATGACCTCATCGATCAGGCCGTATTCCTTTGCTTGCTGTGCAGACATATAGTTGTCGCGCTCGGTATCCAGCTGGAGCTTTTCCAGCGGCTGGCCGGTGTACTCGCTCAGCATCCGGTTCATCTTATCGCGGATATAGACCATGTGCTCGGCATGGATCTTGATATCCGTGGTCTGGCCGGAAAGGCCGCCGCCCTGACCGCCTGCGATGAGGGGCTGGTGGATCATGATCTCAGCGTTGGGCAGCGCAAAGCGCTTGCCCCTGGTGCCGCTGGCCAGCAGGAACGCGCCCATGGAGGCTGCCATGCCCATGCAGATGGTGGAGACATCGCACTTGATGTAGTTCATCGTGTCATGGATGGCCATGCCGTCGGAGATCGAGCCGCCGGGACTGTTGATATAAAAGTAGATATCCTTCTCCGGATCTTGGCCTTCAAGGTACAAAAGCTGTGCCACGATAACGCTGGCGGAGGCGGAGTTGACGTCCTCGCTCAGCACAATGATACGGTCATTGAGCAAGCGGGAGAAAATGTCATAGCTGCGCTCACCGCGCGCAGTCTGCTCGACAACATAGGGTACAAGGCTCATTGGGTTTTCCCTCCTTGGTGTCATAAAAATGTGGTGATGATAAAGGAACCGATACGGCGGCAAAGCTGCGCACCGTACCGGCCCTTTTACTCAATGTTTACGGATGCCGCGGGGTGATTACTCGCCCTGGGTCTCCTCTTCCTTCGGCTCCTCGTCCTTCTTGGCGGCAGCCTTCTTGGTGGTCTTGCGGGTGGTCTTCTTGGCGGGCTTCTTCTCCTCGGCAGCACCGGCAACGATGTTAGCCTTGGACTTCACGAAGTCGATGGCCTTGTTGACAGCCAGATCCTTCTTGACGGCAGCGGCATCGACCAGGCTCTTGACCTTGTCGGCCTCCATCTGGTAAGCATCGGCAATGCGCTTGATCTCAGCCTCGAACTCCTCCTCGGTAGCCTCGATGGACTCCTTGGCGACGATAGCCTCCATGGCCAGGCGCATCTTGACCTGCTTGTCGGCCTGCTCACGGAACTGCTCCTTGAACTGCTCCATGGTCATGCCCATGTACTGGAGGTACTGCTCCAGTTTCAGGCCCTGCTGGGAGATACGGTACTGGAAGTCCTGAACCAGCTCCTCGATGCGGCTCTCGATCATGGCGTCGGGGATCTCGGCCTTCATGCCGCCCACGACCTGGTCGATCAGGTCGTTCTCGACCTTCTGGTCAGCCTGCTTTTCATGGTTGGTCTGGATACCCTTGCGGATAGAATCCTTCAGCTCATCGAGGGTGTCATACTCGCTGACGTCCTTGGCAAAGTCGTCGTCCAGCTCGGGCAGTTCCTTGTACTGCACATTGTGCAGCTTGATCTTGAAGGTAGCGTCCTTGCCGGCCAGCTCCTCAGCCTGGTACTCCTCGGGGAACTTGACGTTGACGTCGAAGGCCTCGCCAGCCTTATGGCCAACGACCTGCTCCTCGAAGCCGGGGATGAAGGAACCAGAGCCCAGCACCAGAGAGTAGTGCTCAGCCTTGCCGCCCTCGAAAGCAACGC
>OIZE01001083.1_pt1 | contig 18558 bp, 16 predicted proteins | sample 1588421 | NCBI WGS metagenome assembly OIZE01 (sample SAMN03283251) | human gut metagenome | biome: human-associated habitat; material: feces | host: Homo sapiens | place: USA | collected 2013 | reverse complement strand
TGGAATCTGAAGGAAGCTGGATGTGAGGAATATACCAACTCACGGGCAAATCTCTGGTCTGACGAACAGAAATCTCATATGAGGTCATGCATGTGGGTAAGACAGCAACCCATGTTAAAGCCCAATAACTACACGGAATAATGCATGATAAATGAGGCAGATGGATGGAGAGGAAGAAACGTGTGGTACCTAGGGAGGTCTGTGCGGTATGCCTTGAAAGAGGTAACCATTGCATAAAGCAATGCTGAACGCACAGAAGTCAGCAGAGGTCATAGTAGCCAAACGGAACAAGTTCCGTTCGAGGTGAAGGACCGAATCAGTAGGAGTCTTGAGTATGACCGAGAAAGGAGGAATGACCGTCTATGGCAGAAAACATTGAAAACAATGGCTGTTCGCAAAGAGATAATGCGGAACATGAAGGGTATGTGAAAGCGTCCAGGTCATTCAATCGGATATGGAAAGAAAGAGACAGTGCACAGCCGAGACTTTTGGAAGCGATACTGTATAAAGACAACTTTAACAGAGCATTCTTTGTATAACGTGTTGGCAATATTTCTGTGCCCTTTTCTGTAAATATTATATTTATATAAGCAAGCGCTAAATCTTCAAACTTCTGTGGCGAAATTTGAGAGAAATCTATAATATCAAAATCATTACTATTTTTTCATTTTCTTAATTTTCCATATCACATTTTTATTATTAATATGTTTTATTAGCCTAATCCTGATAAATTGGATTAGACTATTTATTATCTCCTCACATTCAATGGATAACACCAAATTATCTATTATTTGTTAATGTGGGCAATCCGTAAGATTATTGGATTGCCCATAAAACTTATATGTGAAAATCTTTCCGGGGGTGCTTTGTAACAAGGATATCTCTTTGCTTAGATACTGTAACATGTGTATAAATCTCTGTAATATTAATGGAACTATGTCCCAGCATTTCCTGAATATAACGAATATCAACGTCAGCTTCTAAAAGGCTGGTTGCAAATGTGTGACGGAACATATGAGGCGTTATGTGCTGATCTATAGAGGCTAGAGCGGTATACTTGTTAATCATTCTGCGTACGGACTGATCGGACAGTGCTTTTCCAGATTGATTTATGAAAAAGTTATTGCAGGCTTGCCGTTCTGTGTCAAAGGCATCGTTATATTCTGTTAAAATATTAATCACTGCTTCATTGCCAATTTGGATACGCCGTTCCCTGTCTCCTTTTCCATAGATAAGAATTGTTCCATCGTACAAATTCACATCATTGATTTTTAAAGAACAAAGTTCTGATATTCTCATGCCGGTTGCAAATAATAGTTCCGCAACAGCAGCATCTCTAAGAGCATTTCTTTTCTGGTAAGAAGTCTTGGCATTTTCCCGTTGCTTGTATATTGTAGACAAAAATGTTTCAACCGTATGTAGAGGGATGGTTTTAGGCAGTATTACGGGTTCACGGAAATGTATCAGTATTTTGCTGAATGGATTATGGTCAATGATATCCTTGTATTCCAGGTAATGGAATAAGGCTTTTACCGATGCTATTTTGCGTTTTACGGTTTTGGGTTTATATTGTTCATGCAGCCGGGCGATATACTGTTCCAATGTTTTGGAAGTAATTTCTGCAATATTGATGATGGAAATTTGTTCAGAAAACTGCCGCAGATCGATTCGATATGCTTTCAGTGTTTTCTCATCAAGACATTTTTGCGAATTGCAGTATTCCAAATAATTGTTAATGAATGTTTCTAAAGTATCCATAGTTCGAATCTCCTTTGTTTTTATGTTATTTCAAAAATATATCGTACATTGATTTGGGCTTCTCTGCTACGGCGTGATATTTATTTCACAGAATAAGAAAAAAGTCTATGTTGTATTCATTAGTTATGTGTGGGGATGAATATGGTTTTCAAACAACCAGTATGATTTTTGCCGATTTTTGACACCGTTTTGCCGTTTTCCGTAAAAATAGGTCATTTTCTGTAAAGGTTCTTGAAAGTAAGAAGATGTTTGGTAACATTAAATAATATGCTTGTTAAAAGTAGAAATATATCTGTAAAAAAATACTAATGATGGTGAGCGGATTAAGGCAATCAGGCTCCGTAATGGGATGACACAAAGCAGGTTGGCGGAGAAACTGGACTATACCAGTGAACGTCAGTTGCAGAGGATTGAGAGTGGGGAAACTTCCTGCTCTGTGGATAAGCTGATGGAACTGGCACAGATACTCGGAGTGAGTACGGATTATCTGCTGTTTGGATATGAGAGTGCTTGTAGAGATGACATTGAAAAGTATATGTCAGGGAAATCAGACAGGGAGAAAGAGTATGTATACAGGGTGCTGGATGCGGTGGTATCAAATTTGGGTGTGTTGTTGAATGGGGGAGTGACGAAATTTGTAGAATATGATGATTTTTGGGGAGATGTGTGGTATAATTTTAAAGAAAATAGTGATATCTACAAGAAGTATATTGAACCTATAGATGAACGAGAGAGTCATGCAGATGACAGTATAAAAGAGATAATTAGGAAATATTAGAAAGGTATGGATATGGACTATCTGGAAATACATTCAGAAAATTTCGATGATATAGTGGAAGACATCAAGCAAAGAAATCTTTCAAGAAATAATATGCCCAAAATCATAGTAGGTACAGGACTTTCATTGGTTTATGGTGTACCTGGAATGAAAGAATTGGCGGTGCATCTGTCAAAGAAGTTTGAGCAGTCTTCAAATGAATATTTGAAGCAATTATGGGAAAAGTATAGTGAAAAAATAAAAGTAAATGGTTTAGAAGCTGGATTAGCCAATGTTACAGAAAATGAATTGGTAGAGGCAATAAAACCAATAACCGCCCAATTTATATTGGAAAACGAAGAAAAATTACACGAAACAATTTATAGAAACAATACAGGATTTTATAAACTATTACAGTATCTGAAGGGGACCGTTAGCGTCGACAAACGTATAATTGATATTATGACTCCAAATTATGACCGAATTATAGAGATTGTATGTGACAGACTAGGAATAGGCGTTATTACGGGATTTGATGGTAGCTTGTATGGACAATTCAACAGAAATCTTTTGAAGAAACCGGCAGAGATATATAATTGTAGAAATCATGTTTGGGTAAGACTTTATAAGCCACATGGTTCCATTAACTGGATTAATAATAGTGGGAAAGAATATCTTACTAATGATTATCAGATATTGAAAAACAATGCGGAACACATTGAGATTGTAGCACCAGGCAGTTCAAAGTATAAAGCTGGAATGATCAATAATACATTTCGGTGTATGAGAGAAGAATTTAATGAGTTGCTTGACCCAAGAGATAGTTATTCACTTTTTATATATGGATATGGATTTAATGATGCCCATTTTGATACAGCTTTATTTGATAGCTTTCAGAAAAATGTGCTTATTTTGGCCCGAGATGTTAAGCTGGATATAACAAAAAAGGCAATGGAGACAAAGAATATTACAATATTTTATCATGAAAATGATAAAGAATATATGATTTACAGGTCGCAGAAGTATGAAATTGATTTACCAGTTTGGGATATTAATACTTTTGCTGATATATTTATAGGATAAGGGTGATTTTATGGTAGCAAGCAATATTAATGAATACCTGTCAGATGCTAATTGTATTGGTATTGTGGAAAATGTAGATACTAGAAAAATTATTGTGGGAGCCGAAAATGAAGAAGTATTAAATACATTAAAAATAAATGATATTGTTATCTTAAGTGGGAGCAATTCTGATGAAAAACTCATTGGCATTCTGACTAAGGTTACAAAGAAAAGAATAGAGTTCGCTGAAGAAGAACAGGAAGATGATATACCATATTCTAACAATTGTTGCGTAATTAATCTGGTTGGAAGTTTTTACAATAAATTTGGTGTTAAAAGGGAGAACAAATTTAAGAGGGCAATTAACACATATCCTGAAATTAATAGCAAAGTGTATCAAGCTAATGAGACGGCAATGCAGATAATAATGAATGCTGTAAGCAAGAGTAAAACCGTCGGGAAGAGTTTGGAAGTCGGGCATTTTGCAAGTAATAAGGATGTAGCGGCAGTATTGGATGGAAATCGTTTCTTTCAGAGACATGCGTGTATTGTAGGTAGCACAGGAAGTGGAAAATCTTATACAGTAGCAAGCATATTGGAAAAGGCAGATCAGTTGCCACATGCAAATATGATTGTTTTCGATTTGCATGGAGAGTATAATGAGCTCTCTTATGCAGACCAAATCAAAATTTTTGATGAAGAAGGTGGTCTTCATATTCCGTTATGGTTTTTTAGTTATGAAGAAATTCATTCACTTTTTGTAGAGTCATCTGAAGGGACATCAACAAATCAAAGAGCAGCAGTAATCAATTATATTTTGAAAGAGAAAAAGGAGTATATCAGAAATAATATGAGTATGGTTTCTGATGAAATAGTTACTGCTGATACTCCAGTCCCCTTTTCTGCAAAGAAATTGATAAAATACTTAGAAAATCAAAATAGTTTAGAAACGGTAACTGGTGAATTTTATAAATCAGGAGATAATAAAGGACAAGCAAAGACAAAGAAAGGTCAGTATTATGATAAACTGACTAATTTGATTACCCGTCTGAAAACAAAGATGGATGATAAAAAATATGGTTTTGTTTTTGGAGAAGAAGATACAACGAGGGCAGAGTATTTAAATCAATTTGCTGCAAGAATTATGGGGAATGATAATTATCGAATTAAGGTGATTGATTTATCAGAAGTTCCATCAGACATGTTGGCAATTATTATAGGTATTGTGACTCGGATCATATACGATATACAGTTTTGGATCACTCCGGCAAAAGACGAGGTTCGTCATCCGCTGGTATTAGTATGTGATGAAGCGCATATTTATATGTCTAACGATATGTCTAAGATGAAAGCAATCGAAAAGAAATCACTGGAAATTTTTGAGAAGATTGCAAAAGAGGGGCGAAAATATGGTATAGGAATGCTGATTGTATCTCAAAGACCAGCAGAATTGAATACAACAATTATGTCTCAATGTAATAATATAGTTAGCTTAAAGGTAACAAATGATAGAGACAAATCAGCAGTGGCCGCAATGCTTACAGACTCATTGGTAGGAATTGTAGAAATGCTTCCAAATTTGGATGTAGGGGAATGTATTGTTGTTGGAGATGCAATCATGTTACCGTCAAAGATTATATTGGATAAACCGAAAGAAAAACCAAAGAGTGCAACTATAGACTTTTGGGATCGATGGTATGATGGAGAAAAGACTGTTTTTGATATAGATATTGCCACATTGAATCTAATAAAACAGTCAAGAGGATAAGGAATAAAGTAACTGTAAATATGTGAGAGATAATCTGGTATTATTCATATAAAAGATAATTTGGTATGATAGTGTGATGATATATCAGAGACTAAATAACATACAAAAGGAAAACTATGATTTTTATTAATCGAAGAGAAGAATTTAATTCTTTCAAAAATAATTATGAAATACAAATGAGAAAAGCTATAAATCAAATATATATTGTTGAGGCAAATCATGGGGTTGGCAAATCAGAGTTTATTAGAGAAGTTTCAAAATTTTTTATACATCATTCATTAAATATTTATCAGCCAGAAAATAATGGTGAATTGTCAATATTCAAAAGATTTGTTTTAGAATTAGATAAGGCAAGTATAGAAGATAAATATGATGATTTCAAAACTTTCTATAATAAAAAAATTAATAATACAAAAGCTTTTCAATTATTGTTAAAAGTTACGGAGATTTTTGGGCAAACATTTATTAAAAGTAAAAAGTATGATATGGATTTTTCTTCACTGATAGAAGTTCCTAAACAAAATCAAAATTTTATATTAACAGCTCAAGTAGAAAACTTATTTGAATATGTCCAATATGTTTCTACAAAAGTAAATATACATGTCATTTTTCATAATACCTCGATTATAGATTTGGGATCCCTTGATTTATTAAGTAAACTAATTGCAATATCTAAAGGGAATGTTTTTATATTTGAAACTAACTGTTCCCAAATTAGTTCCAAAATAGAACAATCTTTAAAAAATAATCATAATATATTTTTAAAAAAATATACTTTAAATAAATTATCAAATGAACATATAGAATTATATATCCGGCAATTGTTATTTGATTTAAAATTACATGCTGACAATATAGATTCATGTATTCTTAAAAAAAGTATTGAGAAGGGAGATTTGGAAGAAATATCAAGTATTCTTAATGATTTTAATGACAGATTACAGAATGATACATCAGCTCAAATAAGAAGTACCAAAGATATTATTCAAGGTTTATCTACTGAACAAAAAGTACTCTTAATTACAATTGTTTTTGCAAATGGTAAATTAGATATTTATGATATAAGGGATGTTGTTAATGAACTAAATAATTCTTTTGATATGTCTGATGTTGAGTATTTAATGGATAAAAAATTAATAGAAAAACGTGAGGATTATTTATTATATCAATCTTTTGTGAATGATATAATAAATAAAAAGGAATTTTTATCAACATTAAAGTACGCAACTGCTTCAGCACTTATAAAGTATGCTAATATAAAATTATTAAAACAATATGATAGTAAATATGTTGATATATTGTCTGAATATTATGTAAACAACAAACAATTCTGCCAACTAAAAACTTTATCCCAATATATCAATAACAGACTTAGAAGTTATAATACTCAGGCAGAGCGCGTTGATTATTTCAAAAAGTTTGTTGTGAATCGAATCGAATTATATAAAACGGATAAGGAATTTGCAATTATTTTTGCAAAAATAGCGTACAATTCTAATTTATACTCTGAAGCCAAAGCTTTTATTGATTTGGTAGATGATTCACATGAAGATATAATCTTTCTGAAAGCATTAATATTAAATCGTTGTGAAAAATTTGAAGAATCAAGAGATTATATAATATTAAATCTAAAAGAATTAAATAAACAATCATCACATTATTTTAATCTTTCTTTAGTACTTATGATGAATTTAATTCAATTAAATAAACGAAATGATGCATTTGATATATTTAATGAATTAGTATCATTTACCAATGAACCGCTTTATCCATACTTAAAAAGACTATCTAATGTATTTTATGATGATTTTGAAGATAAGTTAACAGTGGTTGAATCAATATCAAAAGATATTTATCAAACAAATACTGATGAATTTTCAGGTTTGCATGCTGTATATCTTTCTTATTTGTATTCGCTTACAAAACAAACAGCACGGGCGGAGGAATGTCTTCAGAATGCCAGAAATTTTTTTGGAAGTAATTTAATATATAATCATATGGTTCTTCATAATGAAGCTACGATAAAATTTCACAGTCAAAAAATTAATGAAGATATTCCTGCATTACTTTATAATGCCAAAATAACAGCATATGATGAATATGATCAATTTGCTATTAACAATAATTTACTAGTCTATTATATTTTAAGTGATCGTATATCAAATTTAGAATGTCAAAAAATTGCCTTGGAATTAGAAGTTATGATTGAGCACACAAACTTTAAAAGATTTATTGATAAAATATATTATAATTTATATCATTATTATCTGAGAATGTTTAATTTTAAAAAAAGAGATTTTTATAAAAAGAAATTAATACTAGCCAATATAGCATTCGATGATAATTATAATTATAAACTAATGTATGAAACTTCTTGGAAACTACCTATCGATATTTAGATACCCAAGACAAATATTGTACATTTTAAATTATCGAATTTATAATGATTTGCAAAAAAAATGTAGATAATCTGCCCCTCTTGTGTAAAAATGCAATGGTTGTATTATTCTTTTCTAGAATGAATACAGCCATTGCTATAAATAACATACAAAACGTAAGATATTTATAATGATGATATTATCTAAAGGATTTGTAGAATTAACAAAAGAATATTAACCTATATATTATCTTTTATCTGTATAAACAATTTATGTAACATTTCCTTATAACTATATCCATTGATTTGAAAAGTCATGGGAACAACTGATTTTGGATATAACCCTGGATTAGCATTAATTTCAATCAAATAGAATTCAGAATTTTTTATTCTTCCATCTATTCTAATTAGCTTATTGGGGCATAAATTATCATAAAGTTGTTTTATACGCTTAACATCTTGGAAGGTCAAATAATTGCTTTTTTCTACCTTGATTCCAATATGTTGTTTTATCTCTGCAGTATAAGCTTTATATGCATAATTGCCTCCTTCTGGAAATAAGAGTTCTACTTCTTCCAAAAATAAATCATTGTTATTCTCAAAAACTGTAATGGCAATTTCTTTACCATAGATATATTCTTCAATAAGAACACCATCAAAATCTTTTAACATTTTCCTGACAATGAGATCTGCCTGTTCTATATCAGAAACTATAGAATTTTGCGTAATACCAATAGATTCAGATTCATAATTGGGTTTAATTATTATCGGATAATTAAAAGAGTATAAAAGTTCTTTTTGATACGAGTGTAAAAAAACAAGCAAACTTTTGGGCGCTTTTATTCCAAAATTCTCTGCAAATTTTTCAGTCATATATTTATCTTGACATAAAACTTGGACATAAGGGTCAGGATTAAAATATTTAATATTATAGTTTTCGCAAAATGCAGGTACTTTCATATTCCTAGTTCTGCTTTGATAGCCAAAATCAAAATTTAGTACATAGTCATTTAAATGTTTAAAGGATTCATTCATAAATAGCATAAAATTATCATAAAAAACAATATCCTCTATAAACCCCGAGAAACCGTCAATTAAAATACTTTTTAATTCATGACGAGTATATTCTCTATTATTACATATTTTTGCATTAGATTTTATATCTGGGTTTACATTTAATATTACTACAAGTTTCATTTTTATCTCCTCTCGATTGCTATCTGCTATATTTCCGATTTAGCGGATCATCTTACATCTAAATTTGACAGATAATACCAGATTATCCATACAAAAAAGACAACCCCGCAGGGCTGTCTTTTTTGTCATATATGAAAATCCTTCCTCGGATGTTTGGTTGCCAGAATGTTTCGCTGTTTCGCGACAGCAACGTGCGTGTAGATCTGGGTGACGTTGATGGAACTGTGTCCCAGCATTTCCTGAATGTATCGAATGTCAACGTCGGCCTCTAATAAGCTGGTGGCAAAGGTATGGCGAAACATATGCGGTGTGATATGCAGGTCGATAGCGGCAAGAGAGGAGTATTTGGTGATCATTCTGCGGACGGACTGATCGGACAAAGCTCTTCCCGCCTGGTTGGCAAAAAAATGACAACAGCCTTCGATTTCTGTATGAAAGTCATGTCTGTATTCTGATAAAATATGGATGACTTCATCGCTTCCAATCTGAATGCGCCTTTCTTTGTCGCCTTTTCCGTATATCAGAATGGTTCCGTCGTATAAGTTAACATCATGACTCTTTAGGGTGCATAATTCGGAAATCCGCATGCCCGTTGCAAATAAAAGCTCTGCAACAGCAGCATCTCTCAAGGCATTTCTTTTCTGGTAGAGTGTTGTTGCAGTCCTACGCTGCCTGTAAATAGTGGTTAAGAATGTTTCAACGACCGGCAAAGGAATTGTTTTGGGTAAAATGGCCGGTTCACGGAAGCGGATCTGTAGCTTGTTAAAAGGGTTACGGATGAGAATGTCTTTGTATTCAAGATAATGAAAAAAGGCTTTTACAGAGGCTATTTTCCGCTTGACGGTTTTAGGCTTGTATTGCCTATGCAGGGCTGCAATATAGGCTTCAAGAGCCGCGGAACTGAGCGCGGGGAACTCCACGGGAGGAGTCTGTTCTGAAAACTGCCGCAGGTCGATCCTGTATGCTTTCAGGGTCTTTTCATCCAGACGCTTCTGCGAGCTGCAATATGCCAGATAGTTTTCGATAAGTGTTTGTGTCGTATCCATAATGTTCTCCTTTGGTATAAATTTAGATATCGAAGATTATAGCGTACATGGATTTATAACACAGAAGTCTCAGATGAAAAAATACTGTCCAAAGTGACAAAATAACTTAAAAAATACGAAGTTCAAAAAAATTATATTTTGCTGTTGACACAGACGCTTGAAAATGATATTATACTAATCGCGGCAAACAAAACGCATGCGGAAGTGTCGGAACTGGCAGACGAGCAAGACTAAGGATCTTGTGATCATTGCGATCGTGTGGGTTCAAGTCCCATCTTCCGCATTAACCTTTAAGAAAAAGCCTTGAATTTTCAAGGCTTTTTTCTTTTGTCCTTATGAAATTTTTTTGTTACACTTTGTTACATTGCTTTTGAACCGAAAACCATGGCGAATACATCCGCTTTTTCTGTAAGTGGAGTAACAGAGTGAATATAATATTTCTGCGTTGTAGAAATATCTTTGTGACCTGCAAAGTCAGAAATCATTCTGTCTGGTAATAATTGACTGTCATGCAGTTCAGAGATAAAGGTTTTTCTGATTGCGTGATTTCCGCTAGGCTTACCAGAGATAATAAAGCGGTCTTTTTCATTTCTTGCGCCATTACATCTACGAAGTACATTATTCACAGCATATTCATGCATTCTTTCACCAGACTTACTAACAAAGATATAATCCTCATCGTTTCGTCTGTTAGCTTTGTTTTCATCAAGTGCCATTTTAATATACTTTTTGGCGTCTGGTGTTAAGACCAAGGTTCTAATTCCTGCGTCGGTTTTTGGGTGTTGTGCAACTTTGTAGCCATTGCGGACAATTTTACCATTTTCATCTTTGGTGTAGTTTTTGACTTCACCTCTGCTAATGTGAATAGTATCTCCGTCAATATCACTTTCACGAAGTGCCACAAGTTCGCCAATACGCAGACCAAGATTGAAATTTAAGCAGATTGCTAAATAAGCGGTGTTTTTCGTTTTTTCAAATTGTGCAAGTGCTTTTTTGATAACTTCACTTTTGGTGGCGCTGGAATAAATAATTTCTTCTTCTGGCTTTGCTTTTGCTTCAAAGAAAACATTTTTTGAAGGCATAGCAATTTGGCGTGGTAGATTTATCTGCACCATATTGTGACTAATGCAATAATCATAGAGTTGGTTCATTAAACCTTTGACTTCTACATATTTCTTTTTGGTAAGGTCTCGTTCATCAATCAGTTTCAAAAGCCAATCTGATAAATCGCCAACAGTCATTTTTGAAAGTTCTACTTTGATAATGGTGCTGCCTTTATAGTAGGTGTTCCAAACCCACTGTAATTTATTGGCTGTGCCTTTTTCCGAAGATAAATACTTATATTCAAGAAAATTGGGGTAAATAGTTGCCATTGTTACCTTGTCTGTTTCTTCCTTTGCTTTGTAAAAATCAACTATGTAGTTTTCAAGGTTCTCTTTTGTGGCTCTGGCTACTAACTTCCCATATTTGCTACCGTCTGGAATTTTGGTTTTCCATCGTCCATCGTCAGCGAGCCAGATTTTGTATTTTTCAGTATGCTGTAAAAGAATTTTTTCTCGTCTCATAAGTTCTAATTCTTTCAGCACATCATTCTTACTAATCATAGCTCTCTCTGTTGCTTCTAGCAACTCTTCTTTTGTGCATTTAACACCAACAATATTACATTCATTTGAATTCATAAACGACCTCCTATTCGGAAGCCAAACGCTTGCAGTTTGCAACTCTGGGAAGCGTCTGGAAGTTATGAACTCGCGCGCGTGTTCTTGTTACAGCCTTATCGTAGCATGCTTGATAATTGATTTTTGGAGGTCAAAAATTGAGAACAGCACATTGCACAAAAAAGCAGAATGAACTTATAAAAAACGAAAAAGAAAGGGCTATACAGAAAGTAAATCAGTGTTTTGAGATTAAATAATTTTTTATTTTTGTTACATTTTTTCCTTGACATTTTAAGCACCAAAAATAAAAATCAATTTTTCAGTATTTGGGCATTAAAAAAAGCAAGCGTTTTGTGTGCTTGCTTAATTGATTTATCTGGACTTTTGATGGTGGGATACTATATCTCGTGCTTTGGCTAGGTTGCCAAGTTCTAGTTGTTGGGCTATTTCCCGTAGCCTTTTAATAATTTCTAGTAGGCGGTTATGTTCTTCAACCATCTCATCTATTTTGTGGCTGATTTCTTTTGCTTCGCTTTCCATCTGCTTTTTATATTCTTTTGCAGATAGTCCGCCCTCATGACCAACTGCGCCACGTTCTACATCAAAACCATGGGCTTGCAAAACGATTGGAAGTTTATCATGTATAGATTGGATAAATTCCCTAGTGATGAGTGCTTTTGAAGATAAGCGACCCTCTGGGGTTATAAGCAAAATGTCAAGATGTAGATGGTTCAATCCACCCTCATCGCAGTGAGCCACCGCTTCAATTACATTGTCTTTGCCAAGTCTTGCGCCCATGTATTTAATGATTAGTTCAAAATAGTCATCCATTCTGTCGGGCGGTAGTTCTTCGGGATATGAGAAGATACATTCACATATCCAATTACTGTCTTTTCTTACCCTGTGCCCTGTGTCTATTACTTTCTCTTTTATGATTGCTTTGCAGTCCGCATACAAATTCTTTTTCGGTGCTACATATACTATATTGTTGGCAGAGCGTTCATTATCAATATCTGGGTTGCTTTTATGGTTCTTGTGCAATCGTCTATTGTGTCCATCAATTCCAACTAATGCGCCAGCCTTGTAGTTCTGGCAATGAAAAGCTAATAAAGCCATATAATTCCTCCTCTCTGTGCGACCATTTACAAGACCGCCTATGCTTCGAAATCTTGTAAAGGTCTAAGCCCCTATACCTTTTGCAAAGGTGGGGCTCTTCTTATCTTTCATCATCATAACTTGGTGTTTGTCGGTCGTACCTTTCAAAATCATCTCCCAATTGGTCTGCATCGTCCTCGGCATCCCAACTGTCAATTATCTTTTGTGCTTCACACATTAAAGTATGAAATGCAATTATCTGGTCTAATGTCATATCATCTTCATTCATGTAAAATCCCTCCCTTCATAAAAAATATGAAATTTGGCTATATAGCACAATTTGAAGTTTAAGCGGTCTTGCATACTTCCTAATGAAACTAATAAACAGCCTTGTTGCCTTACTTGACATAGGCAACATTTTTGGCGGAGTAGCAGAAAGGAAGAACGCACATGACACTATTAGAGATAATAGAGAAACAAAAAGAAGAACAGAAAATAAAAGAGTTGGCATTAAGCCAAAAGATTACCAAAGAGGAAGCGTCTTGGAGATACTACAAAGGCAGCGTAATTAAGTCCATATTTGAAACCCCGCAGTTTTATAATATGAAGCATGTAATGTATTTAAATCATGAAGAGTATCGACTTTTTAAGATACCATTTCAAACGGGTAATAAAAGAACTTCCGCCCATGTTGAATATGAAGAAATTGGCGGAGTAGAGTATAATAAAGCAACCAAGAAAGAACGAACAAAGGAAAGCAAGGAACATAGCGAGCAGTCATCTTTAAGCAGAACCAAGCAAAAAATCTATAATTACGCTTTTTCTAACGATTGGAGCAATGGACTATTTTTCACAATCACATTTGATCCAAAGCAAGTAGATAGTTTTGATTATGATAAATGCTATAAACGATTACACCAATTTCTCAAAAATATTAAAGACCAGAACCCAGATTTTAAATATATCTTTGTTCCAGAATTCCATAAATCTGGGAGAATTCATTTTCATGGTATCGGTACAAATTGCGATAGGTTAAAACTTGAAGATAGTGGAATAAAAAAGAACGGGAAGAAGATTTATAATGTCAATTCCAAAACTTTCAGATATGGATTTACTACGGTTTCAAAAATTGAAAACACCCAGAAAGTGAGCAGTTATATAACCAAGTACATCACAAAAGAAATGATTATCGCCACCAAAGGAAAGCACCGCTATTTATGTAGCAGAAATCTTGAAACCGCAGAAGTGGAGAACATCATGCTTGATGATGTTGAGAACTTCATGAAGTCGGTTGAGCTAAATCCCAAAGTATGCAACCAAAAGAAATACACCAACGAGGAAACAGGGCAAGAAATTACATATATCAAAGTTAAAAAATAATTTTCTATATTTTCATAGCTTGGCGTGATATACTTAATTTTACAAATTAAGAAGTTGTGGAGGAGTGCAATGAATAAAATTGGTACAAAAATAATAGATACAGAACGTTGTATATTGAGAAGAATTGTTCCAGACGATTATCAAATGATGTATGAAAACTGGGCAAAATACGAAGAAGTTTGCAGGTACTTTCCGTTCAATCCCGTAACGGATATGGAAATATATAAAGAAAAGGTACATAAATGGGCAGATAATTATGAATCTGATACATATTTTCATTGGGTAATTGAATGGAAAGAAAATCATGATTTGATTGGAACGATTAATTTGGGAAATGTTGAAGAATCATGTTTTATGTCAGATACATGCTATATGCTTTCGCCACAGTATTGGGGACAAGGTATAATGACGGAAGTGCTTCAAGCTGTACTAAAATATGCATTTGATGAGATTGAATTAAATCGTGTTCAGGCAGAAGTGTTTGATGGAAATGTTGCATCTGTACATGTATTAACAAAGTGTGGAATGCGGTTTGAAGGAATTGCTAGACAAAAGTATTACAAAAAGGACACGTTTATTGACACTGCGCAGTATGCAGTTCTTAAAAGTGATTTCAAAGAGTAAACCCCAATTTGTCGGCTTGTTCAAAATAATGCGGAGATGGTTTTGTTACTTTTTTGTTACACTTTGAAATGATGTGCTGAAAAGCCCCTTTCTATCGTGTTTTTTAAGGTACAAATTCATTCAAGTCCCATCTTCCGCATTATATGTTTATTTTAATCCCTTGAATTTAACTGATTCAAGGGATTTTTTTCGCTGCCCGTGTAGCAGAAAAATAAAAAAGTTTGAAACGATTTATTGGAACTGTTCCAGCTTTTGGATAAAAGAACGGGGTGTCATATGATATTTCTTTTTGAATGCCCTGTGAAAGTAGGATAGATTATGAAATCCAACTGACAGAGAAACATCCAGAATAGAAGTGTTTCCATGTTCAAATTGTTCTACGGATTTTTCGAGCCGTACATTATTGATATATTGCATGCATGTCATATGCATATGTTTTTTGAAAAAGCGCATAAAATGATATTCACTGAAATAACATAATCCGGCCAGGTCAGATACCAGAATCGTATCAGCATAATGGATCGAAACGTAGTCCAGAACAATCTTTAATTTGTCAGAGGATGGATTAGAGCCTGCGGATGGGGTGCGGTCGCTGTATGGAAGCAGGAGAAAAACAGACTGTAATAGCAGCGATTTTAACGCCAGCTCATATCCGAATTCCTGTTCTTTATATAGCAGCGCAATCTGGCAGAAGCATTTAAACAGCGGCATATAAGCGGGATGCTGGGCTGTGATGAGGCAGGGCATGGAAAAATCATGATTGATCAACGGTGTAAGATAGCGGGTAGAACAGATGTCGGCTGCATTTCCACCCAGAAAACTCATATGAAACACATAAGTTTCCGAATGGAGTTCCGGACTTCTGTTGTCAAGTGAAGCTGCATGTAAGAGTAATGGCCGTGTTTGGCATTTTCTTTTTGCCCCGGTGCCAGCGGATTTGAATATTTCATATGGTTTGCTCCTTTTTGAATGGCAGTATTGTGTCATAAAGTGATAAAAATATGCAAGAAATTTAATGCGTAACATAGTACAATGACAGCATAATACAATTCGAACGATGCTGCAACATACACGAAGCAATAAGAAAATGATAAGGAGCGAAGAATATGAAAAGAAAATGGTGGCATGATAAAGTGGCATATCAGATCTATCCGAAGAGCTTTCTCGACACAAACGGAGATGGCATTGGGGATCTGAGAGGTATTATTTCTAAACTGGATTATCTGAAAAAACTGGGCATTGATATTATATGGCTGTCTCCTGTTTATAAATCACCGTTTGTGGATCAGGGTTATGATATAGCAGATTATTATGCAATTGCCGAAGAATTCGGAACCATGGATGAATTTGATGAATTGCTTGCGGAAGCGAAAAAGCGCGATATGCACATCATAATGGATCTGGTGATCAATCATTGCTCTGACCAACATGTGTGGTTTCGGAAAGCATTGGCAGATCCGGATGGAAAATATGCGGATTATTTTTATTTCCGAGAAGGGAAAAACGGAAATCCGCCAAGTAATTATAGGTCTTATTTTGGCGGAAGCTGCTGGGAACCTGTACCGGGAACGGACAAGTATTATTTTCATATGTTTGCCAGGGAACAGCCGGATTTGAATTGGGAAAATCCTGAACTGAGGCAGGAGCTTTACCGTATGATCAACTGGTGGCTGGAAAAGGGACTTTCCGGGTTCCGTATTGATGCAATTATCAACATTAAAAAAGATCCGGCTTTCCCTGATTTTGCACCGGATGGCACAGACGGTCTTGCAAGCTGTATCAAAATGGTCGAAAATGTGGAAGGCGTAGGAGAACTTCTGGAGGATTTAAAGAAAAATACATTTGAAAAGTATGATGCTTTTACAGTAGGTGAAGTGTTCAATATGAAATCAGATGAACTGCCGGCATTTATAGGGGAAAACGGACATTTTTCTACTATTTTTGATTTCAGCGCACATTGCCTGAGCGAGGGAATGCATGGCTGGTATGACGCACCGGAAATAGAGTTTTCCAAATGGCGGGAAGCAATTGTACGTTCCCAGCTTGAAATTCAGAAATATGGATTTGAAGCAAATATTATCGAAAATCACGATGAACCAAGAGGCGCCTCCCGCTTTTTGCCTGCGTATGCCCAAAATCCTGCAGGAGTTAAAATGTTGGGAACTGTAAGTGTTCTTCTCAGAGGAATTCCTTTTATATATCAGGGGCAGGAAATCGGCATGAAAAATGCGGAATGGAGCTGCATGGAGGAATTTGATGATATTAACACAAAGGATCAGTATCAGGTAGCTGTACGGGCAGGGCTGTCAGAGAGGGAGGCTTTGGAAATCTGCGGTAAAATGAGCCGGGATAATGCAAGAACACCTGTGCAGTGGAGCGGAGCGGAAAATGCAGGGTTTACGACAGGAACGCCATGGCTGAAAGTAAATTCCGATTACAGAGAGATTAATGTGGCAGCTCAGGAAAATGATCCGGATTCTGTATTAAATTATTATCGTAGGCTGGTTGCTTTACGCAAATCTGCTGCATATAAAGAGGTGTTTACCTATGGTGAGTTCATTCCGGCATATGAAAATCTGGATGGCATCATGGCATTCTATCGCAAAGATGACTCTGCCCATATACTTGTAGCTGCAAATTTCGGGAAAAAGCCTGTTGATATTGAACTGGAATATATGCTGAAAAAGGTATTGCTGGCAAACCGGTCCCATGAGGAGATCGGCGGTACGATCGGAACAATAAGGCTGGACAGCTGTGATGCAGTTGTTTTGGAATTGATGTGAAAAATATATAAAAACAGATAAAAAAGCTTGCATTATCTGTCAAAAAGACCGATACTATAAATAACAAAATGTTTTTCGCACGGACGCGGTATATCATGTATCGGATACGTGTTTTTCAAAGGAGTGGAGCGTATGAGTATTCGGATCACAGGAAGAACAGATTACAGTGCATTATTTTCTTCCCTGAACGGAGGAAAATCTACAGGAATCGGCGGAGGCAGTTATTCCCTCGCTGATTATGCAAGCATAAAGAATGGCAGTTATGGCAAGCTGATGAAAGCCTATTATGGAAAGAACAAAACGGCTTTATCTGATGCTGCCTCTGCGACAAAGAAGACGAATAGTAAAACAGCCACAGCGGATACAACATCTGAAAACGCATCCCTGCAGAAAAGTGCCAATGCGCTTGTGAAATCTGCCGAAAGCTTACTGAAAACAGGTAAGGACTCTGTCTTCAAGGAAAAGGATATTACCACAAAGGATGAGAACGGCGTTGAAAAGACAACAAAGGGCTATGATACGGATGCGATCTATAAGGCAGTATCCGCATTTGCAGATGATTATAACAGCGTTCTGAGTGCTGCAGCAAAGTCTAAGAACAGCAGTGTTGTTTCAACAGCTTCCAATATGGTGCAGCAGACGGTCGCAAATGAAAAAATGCTTTCCAGGATCGGTATCACGATCGGAGAGGATAATAAGCTTTCTGTAGATGAAAAGAAGCTGAAAGCGGCGGATATGACAACGGTGAAGAGCATGATGAACGGAAACGGTTCTTTTGCCTATGGCGTACAGACAAAGGCATCCTTCATCAGTATGTATGCAAAGAATGACCAGAATAAAGCCAGTGGTGTATATGGTTCATCCGCAACTTATACCGCATCTCTGTTCTCAAACGGGGACATCTGGAACAGCTTTATCTAAAAAAAGATCGAAAAAAATAAAAAAATTGAAATTAGGCATTGACAGAAGCCCTAAAAGAAGATACAATACATCTTGCGCGCAGGAGTGGCGGAATTGGCAGACGCGCAGGCTTCAGGTGCCTGTGGTAGCAAT
>OIZE01001071.1_pt1 | contig 18672 bp, 10 predicted proteins | sample 1588421 | NCBI WGS metagenome assembly OIZE01 (sample SAMN03283251) | human gut metagenome | biome: human-associated habitat; material: feces | host: Homo sapiens | place: USA | collected 2013 | reverse complement strand
GCATACGAGATCAGCAAGATGTCCGAGGATATCCAGGAGGATATGCTAGAGCATCACCGGGAAAAGGGACTGACCTACAAAGACGTGAAAGAATATGCGGAAGAACAGAAAAAAGCAGAAGAACAAATTGATGGTCAGCTGAGCATCGAAGATATAAATGACGGTGCGTGTCAGAATCTGACACCGGAAGAAAATTCTGATCAGAATGAAGTAGTGATGGTACGCGTTCCAACAGAAGAGGAAAGAGAGTATCTGGAATTAGTAGCGAGAGAAATGGTGAGCACATACAAATACTGGTTCCGTGAAAATGCGGAACGGATAACAGGGCAGAATATAAGAATGTGCAATGAACTGATAAAACAAAATCTGCATCCGGGAGTATCGGGAAGAACTTGGGTGTTTGAAGGAACTGACGGGAAAGATGTCGGGGAAATAAGGATGTATTGCGGATATATCCAATTGTGGATAGATAACGAAAACAGAGGAAATTTCCATTGGCTTGACTTAACAGGAGCCATTAAAAAAGTGTTGGAGGAAAACGTAAAAGAAGAAACGGGAAAAAAGGAGAAAAATGAAGAACAGGATAATGTACACGTGTAATGCAGCAATAGAAAAACAAACAGTTTTGCCATTGCTGTTGTTTTTATATAGAAAATCAAAATAGCAGGGGGACAGTATGAGACAGGAATACAAAAGAAAAATGAGAAAACAAATGGGAAGAAGATATCTGGCGATTTTATGCATCATAGCCATTTTCTGTACCAGTTTACCGATTACGACTACCCAGACACAGGCACGGGCTTACACGGACTGGGAGGTATATGAAACAGATACAGGAGATGCTATTGCTGCGGCATATGGCAATCATACATTTGTTTTATTGAATGATGTAGGAATTTTTTATACTTCGGAAGATGCATTAACATGGACTCAGACCGGAATATTGCCGGGAGTTGATGGAACAAAGAAATATACATATGAAAAGCTGCAAATGAAGTATTTAAATGACAGATTTTTTGTATATGGCGTAAATGACATCTTTTTATGGAGTATGGATGGAAAAGAATGGGAAAGCATTAGTATTGGTAATGGATTAGTTACAGCCATGACTTATGGGGAGGGGGCATGGTATGTGGCAACAGATGGAGCTGATCGGAATCGTTATCAGGATGAAGGTGATACATTTTCTCTATGGAGTAGTCAGGATGGAGAAAGTTTCACAAAGCTGGGGACTGAGTCAGATATAAAGGCGTGTAACAGTCTGTGCTTTGCACAGAATAAACTTATTGTCACCGATCCGGTATCGGATACCATTAATACACTACAGCCGGATGGAACACTGCTGGCAAAAATAGACGCACATAATGTATGTTATGAACATTATTATGCAGAGAGCAGATATAAAAGCGGTATGTTCCTATGTTTTTTTGAGGGATATATCTGGTATTCAACAGATGCAATCACATGGAATTGTTATAAAATGCTGTATCAATTTTTAAGGAATAGCATGGGTGAGTGGGCTGAAATACGAGATAACTACTATATGCTTAATAAGACAAGCGGAGAGTTGTATGAGATTACACCATGCTACGATCAGCCACCTGTATTTACTTATATTAATTGCAGGATGAGTTATGGTTATGATATACAAAAACTGGTTGTATGTGATGATGTATTATGGGGATTTGGAAACAATATTGCTGCCAGAATGCCCATGAAATTTGATGCAGAGACAATAGAGTGGGATGACGCAGAAAAAACGCCAACCATCAGCGATGGCAGTGTTAGTGATGGATCGATCAGTGAGAATGTGCCCGCACTCATTTATGAGGAAGATTATGTCAGACTGACAAAGGATATCACATTTTCGGAGGATTATACGTTAAGAGGAAAGAAGTTATATCTGGATGGACATATTTTGACGATTCAGGGGGATTTTACCTGCGGTGATACTGTGATCGATACAGGACAGGGAAAATTGTATGTGGCAGGTAATATGATTGTTGACAGTCAGACCAAGATAAGCGGCAAACTCGAGGTGGATGGGTATCTCAGTATTCAAGGTGGCAGTCTGGATTGTGAAATCTGTGATATCGTGGTTCATGGTGATTTGAGAGTATATTATTATCGCTATAATTACGGACTGCAGATGCGTCATGAGGAAGATCATGTCTCTGTATCGGGGTACCTGGGCTATAATACTGATTATTATGGATTGCTAACAGCCGGTACAATAGATGCATATGGAACAGTCAGGTTATCTGCTGGCTTCAAATCAAGGGAAAGCCACATTTTGAGAGTCTGGGGAGATCTCTCGCAGTCCGTAATAATAAATGATTCTAATTGCGAAGTCGCTAATTATGAGGATATGCGGGTTGATATAACTCCACCTGAGCCTGTAGACAGTCTTTTAATGAAGAGTGCAACAGGGAAAGCCGTTTATCTGACATGGAAGGAACCGAAGGATAACGGGAAGATTGCGTCCTATAAGGTATATCGAAATGGAGCATGTATAAAAGAAGTAACAGAAACTGAAGTGCGGATTGAAGAAAAGTATGTCAATGAAGAAGCGACTTATTATATTACGGCGATAGATGAGGCCGGATGGGAATCTGCAAAGGGAAAAGAAATTACGGCAAAGGCAGAGCCTTTGGCATTTTATAAGGTATTACCGGAAAATGGGTCTGCTGTTGGAAAAACGGTTACCATTACACCATATATGAATTGGGTTCCGGGCTTCAATGATAATCAGTTTAGAATATATTATCATGATCCGGTAGCTGATACAGAAACAGAAGTAGTAAAGGAAAGCCTGACAAAATGGAAAGACAATTGGTTTGAGGGGAAATACCGATATACGAAAGAGTATCCAATAGATCTGTCTAAATTTAAACAGGAGCAGGACATCACGGTATATGCAGAATTGACAGATATAGATGGAGGTGTGACAGCGGAATCAATTACATTGCATTTAGACCGGACGCCGCCTGAACAGCCTGCTGTGACAGTGGTGGAGAATGAAGAAAACATTTATCTGGAATGGGATAAGATAGCTGATGCAAAATACTATGGTATCTATAGGAGAGAAGAAAACACAGAGATATATAAGAAACTTGCAGAGCGCTGGTGGAACAATTATTATGATTCAACCGTACAGGACGGAAAAACCTATATTTATGCAGTGACCGCAATAGATGCCTTTGAAAATGAAAGTGATAAGACGGAGATACCGGCTGTTTATAAGCATCCGGATACACAAGCCCCTGTTCTAAAGTCTTTTAGAGTAATAGGAGAAGAAAAAAATAGGGAAATTACAACTGTTCGGCTGTATGCGACAGATAACAGAAATGTGAATAGATTTGTTATCACTGGAAAACGGGAGAATGATACAGAAAATACGATTTATGAGGTGGTATCGGGGGTAAATGGGTACAGCAAAGATGTAACCATAGATACGCGGAAATATGAAGACGGTGATTACCTATTGACCGCATATGCGGAAGATCGTGCAGGGAATAAAAGTGATGAAAAGACTGCAAAGCTGATCATAGACAATACACCACCGGCTGTACCTGCGGGAATACATGCAGAGGTTACCTGTACAACGGTCAGACTAAGCTGGGATCAGACAACGGAGCCCGATTTAAAATATTATATTGTAGAGAGTAAAAATGAAGGAGAAGCTTACTGGAGAATGTTATCCGGGCATAACATAGTAAGCAGCCGGTTAATAACAGGTTTAAAACCGGAACAGACGATATCTTACAGAATATATGCAGTAGATGATGTGGATAATCAGAGTGCGTATTCTGACGAGATCAAAGTAACAACACCGCCGGATCTGGAAGCACCGTCAAAGACAACCATAGCGGTCAAAAGCAGCAGTGGCAGTGCAGTGACAGTTAGCTGGAAGGCAGCAACCGACAATGTGGGAGTTAAAGCATATCGTATTTATAAAAACGGAGAACTGCTGACAGAAATCTCTGATAAATTAAACTACCGGGATGAAGAAGTAGAGCCGGATCAGAGCTATCAATATGAGGTTGCGGCAGTGGACGAGGCAGGGAACGAAGCGGAAAAAAGCAACAAGTTATCCTGTCTGGTAACCCTGCCCGTCATTTTAAATATAACACCGGAGAATGGAGCTCGGATCGGTAAACAGAAATCCGAAATCGATGTAACACTTCTCAATTATGCGGAAGCAGGAAAGAAGACGATTACCTGCAGCTATTACAAACCGGACACAGATAGCTGGGAACTGATCGGGACAACCTCGGTGTCTCCGTTTATTGCCAATACAACTTCTCGGATTTATTGGGATACCTCTGCCTTTTTGGAGGATGCAGATATCCGTGTCCGTGTGGTTGTGCTTGATGAAGACAGGAATGCAGCACAGCAGGAGCTTACACTGCATCTTGACAGAACACCGCCGGCATTACCGGAGCTGACGGGAAGTGAGAAGGATGCAAAGATCACACTGACATGGAACCGGAGCGCAGATGAGGACTGTGCTGTATATCAGGTTTACAGAAAGGCGGTCAGTGGAAATGATATGGAAGAAGCTTATCGAAAAATCTGCTCTGTCAAAAACAATGGAAAGGACAGCTATCAATTTACGGATACCGCTGTACTTCAACAGAGTACATATGTTTACTATATACAGGTGCAGGATATATTTGGAAATGCCGCTCAGACAGAGCCCATAGAAATATATGTTGCAACAGATCTGACACCACCGACGCCCCCGACGGATGTGTGGGTGCATACAAGAACCGGTTCTTCGGTTACGCTTGGATACAGTGGAGCAAAGGATAACGTGGGTGTTGCAGGCTATTTTGTATACAGGGATGGAAAGAAGATCGCAGAGACAGCTAAGCCGCAATACACAGATTATGGAAAGGATCTGGAAAATGGACTGCAGGAATATGTTTTATACCGTTATACCATAAAAGCATTTGATCTGGCAGGAAACGAATCAGAAGAAAGTCAGATACGGGAAGCTTTTGTGAAGATGCCGTATATTACAGAGCTTAAACCTGCAGATCAGACTTCTATTGCAGCAAAGGAAACAACACTGCAGGTAATTTTTGAAAATACAGGTAACAGCTCTGGAAATTATGCTGACTTTTACTGGACAGAAGAAGGAAAGAAAAACTGGCAGAAAATAAATAAAGAGCCGGTTTGGCAGAGCCGCTATGGGGGAAATTATCTGCAGGCAGCTATGAACTGGGAATTGCCGGAATTTGCCGGAACAGGGAATAAAGAGATTAGGATCAAAGCAGTGCTGACGGACAGAGATGGCAATCAGGCGGAAGAGGAGGTTATCTGTACGATTGACCGGACAATACCGGATCCACCAAAACAAGTAGAGGCGCAGTTAAAAGAAGATGTGATCCTTCTGACCTGGGATTTTTCTGACAGTGCGGATATCGCCGGCTATATTGTTTACAGGAGTACAGACGCAGGCAATTATGATGCATTGGAAACGATAGAGGATCCTATGTGCCGGGCATATATGGACAGAACCGTATCAGCCGGTCACAGTTACCGGTACAGAATGTCTGCAGTAGATGTATATGGACGGAAAAGCAAGCCCAGTGATTGTACGCAGGCATTGCAGGTAACAGAGGATACAATTGCGCCGAAGCTGACGGCTCTGTCACCGGATCCTGGAAGAGTAAATGGTAAACTGCAGATCAGTGCGGAAGGGTATGATAACCGAAAGATAGACAGCTTTGTTTTCTACATTAGAGAAGACAGTGAGAATCCATGGACAGAACTGGCAAAAGTGCAGGCGGAGAACAATAAAGCAACCTGTGTGTTGGACACAACGGGCTATGAAGACGGACAATATTTTGTAAAGGCGGAAGCACGGGACTGTGCGGGAAATGTAAGCCAGAATCTGTTCCAAAGACGGTATGAAATTGACAATACAGGTATCGCCAAAATCAAGATGGCTAAATGTGATACATTGGCATCTGTGATACGCTTGCGATGGGAAGATGTTACGGAAACGGATTTTGCATATTTCCTGGTAGAAAGAAAGACAGAAAAGGATGGCAGCATATTCTGGGAGAAGGTGGCGGAAATAACAGACAGTCTTGGATATGACTGCAAAAATCTGCAGCCACAGACAGAGTATACTTTCCGTGTGGCTGGATATGATGATCTTGGAAACAGAGGGGAAGAATCGGATGAGATCACACTGACTACGGTGCAGGATGAAGTCAGCCCTGTGATAAAAAGAATCGGTCCCGTAAAAGGGTCTTATGGCAAACAGATCCGGTTGGAAATACAGGCGGAAGACAATGCCACACTTGACAGGGCAGTATTTTCTTATACGACAGATGGACAAGAGTATACTGTGCTGGCAGAAGTCAGGGCAGACGAGATGGAAAGCAGGAAGTGCTTCAGTTATTTATGGGATACGGGAAAAATGCCGGAAGGAGAGATTGGCGTTCGATTTGAGGTATATGATGCAGCAGGCAATCATAATGCTCTGACAGAGGAAGAAAAGCAGGTGGAGATCGTATATACGATCGATCATACACCGCCGCAGCAGGTAAAAAAAGTACGTGTTACGGATACGGACGGCTGTATCGGACTGACATGGGAAGAATCAGGAGAAACAGACATTCAGGCGTACAGAGTTTACAAAAAGTATGGCAGCTCCTTTAGAAAAATAAGAGAGGCTTCCATACTGAATACCTATGATACGGATGTGAAACCGGGCAACAGCTACACCTACAAAATATCTGCCATCGATCAGGCTGGAAATGAGGGCGAATACTCGGAAGAAATCACTGCTGTGGCAGAGCAGGATAAAGAGCGGCCGGTTATATACGGAATCGGACCTGCTGATACAGAAATACTTGGCATAGATCCTGTTATCACAGTATTGGCAGCGGATAATGCAGGACTGTCACAGATACAGCTTTCCTACAGGGAGCTGGGCGGTGAAAAAGACTGGATCGTATTTGCCGAGCTTCCTGCGTCCGGAAGACAGCAGTATAAAACTGCAGCCATGCAGACAGAAGAATTATCAGAAAATACCACATATGAGATCAAAGCGATCGCGATAGATGAAGCAGGAAATTACAGTGAGGCATTTACGAAAAACTATACCTTTGATCTGACCCCGCCTCAGAAACCGGAACTTACAACAAAACCAGGAAGCTTCCGGATAGATCTGCAGTATGGAACAGCGGATACGGGCACAGAACTGTATGAGATTTACAGAAAAGAATATGGCGAAAAAGAATTTACCTGTGTAAAGAGCACAACGGAAGGCAGCTATGAGGATACGACCGCAAAACCGGGAAAGGTTTATTATTACAAAGTCAGAAGCTATGACGAAAACGGAAATTACAGTGAAAGCAGTACAGAATACAACCATGCCAGCAGTGTTGATACCATTGCGCCGGTAGCTGTTTTGCCGCAGAACATGACAGGACTGACCGGAGTTGCATCACATCTGGATGGAATGGGTTCAACGGATAATGTCAGGATCAAATCCTATACGTGGGATTTTGGAGACGAAAGCGCAAAACAGACAGGAAGCAAGCCTGTTCACACTTATAAAAAAGCCGGAACCTATACAGTAACGCTGACAGTTGCGGATCAGGCAGGAAATAAAAACAGTACCTATGGTACAATAGAAGTAAAGGACGCGGAGCAGAACGGAAAGCTGCAGTTGTCAGTGATGGGATCTGATGGAAGTCCTCTTGCCAGTGCAGATCTGTATATCAGTGCGGATGAATCAGGACAGGAAGCATTTCGTACAAAAACCGATCAAAACGGTGCAGCAGAGCTTATACTTGAGCCTGGAACCTATGAAATAGCAGCGTTTACAGAAGGATATTTGCCGAAACAGGAGCAGATCACGATCAGCAAGGGTGAAATTTTGCAAAAGAAGATCTGCCTCCCTTCCGGGGAAGTGGTAACAGGAAACCTGACTTTCCATCGGATGACGCTTGAGGAGATCATAGAGGCAGGCGTGGATCTGTCAGATCCGGAAAACCTGCATACCTATACATTCTCCGTAACACTGGGGTATGAAGAACGCCCTATACCGGTTGTATTCAGCGGTATGTCAGCAGGCACATTAAAAAAGGGAAGTAGTACAGGTGGCGGCTTCCGCACATATACAGCAGAGGGCAACGGGGGAAGTATTCAGGTTATCTGTAAAGAACCTGAAGCAGAAAATGAAGAGCCACAGCCGCAGGCACTGATCTATGTGAATACACAACAGACTGTTTCCTGGTTAAAGGATATGTATAATATACAGCTCGCGGTTATCAATCAGGCGGACAGTGGATTCACATTATCACAGTCCTCCGCAACCCTTTCTCTGCCGGGGGGACTCTCACTTGCAGCAACAAAATCCGGTCAGACAATGACAAAGGAGTTTGGCGATATAGAGGGACAGGAATGTGCATTGGCAAGCTGGATCGTAAAAGGCGATGAAAGCGGAAGCTATGAGATCCGGGCAGATTTCAGCGCTAATATGGAGCCGTTCCATGTACCGATCCATCGGGAATTTGTTGCAAAACAGGATGTAACTGTCAGTGCGGGAGAAGGACTGTATATGATCGTACAGCCGGACAGTGCTGTTTTTTATGGAGAAGAGTCTTATATTTATTTTTCCCTGCAGAACAGGTCGGATCACGATTTTTACAATGTGAAGACGACCTTTGGAGAAGCAGAAGAAGATACACAGCAATATGTTATCGCGGAGGGCACTCAGAATACTGCTGTTCCACTGGTCAGAGGGCAGGATGTATTAAATGTGGGTATATTGCGATCCGGACAAAGCATTACAGGCAAACTGCAGATGGAAATCGCTCCTGAGGATGAAAAGCACTATCTGGAGCTGGTAGAGACAAAGGCAGAGATACTAAAAGGGGAGAATCTGGGCGTTACACTTATCATTGCTCCGATCCGAAATATGTCCGCCGACCATAAAATGTATGTAAATGAGGACGGAACCACCTATTACGGCGATCCGGTCAATGTGGCGACAGGTGCATTTACACAGGAAATCCATGCTTTTACGAACAGTGAAGGAGACAGCCTTTTAGATCTGTCTTATGATTCCCGGAAGGCTGCTGAGATCGGAGAGGCAGGCAGAGGCTTCCGTCACAGTTATGAGTATAATATCTCAGAAAAGCACGGAAAAATCGTACTGCATACATGGGAGACGAAAGAAGAGTATTTTGAAATGGCAGCCCTTGCAACTGCAGAGGAGCTGGAAAGCGATAAAACAGCAGTAACAGGCAGTATAAAGACAGTGGATATTATAAATGTACCCGATCACGCATTCCCCGGAAATTATGTATCGGAAGCTGATCCGAATGTGTGGATCACAAAAGATAAGGATGGCAGCTATCGGTTGACAGATTCCGAGGAAAATAAATGGTATTTTGATAAAGAAGGTGTGTTATATAAAAGAGAAGATACGAATGGGCAGGTGATCAGCTATGAAAGAACCGAGGAAGCACTTACGATCCATAACCGGACAACAGATGAAACTGTGACACTTTCCTATGACACAAATGGCAGGCTGGTAAACGCCGGAGATTCTCATGGAAGAAGCGTAAGCTTTGCATACGATGAAAATGACTGCCTTACCGGTTACCGGAATGAAGAAGGAAATCTGACGACTTATACCTATGATGAAAAAGGATGTATGCTGACTGTTGTCAGCCCAATGGGAACTGTTCTGGTGGAAAACAGCTATGATGAAGCAGGCAGAGTGATCCGGCAGAAAGAGGCGGGCGATGACAGATATGCAGAGCTTACTTACACAGAACCTACTTCCCGCGTAGGCAGGACAGAAATCAAAAAAAGAGATGGAGCAGTCAGAACCTATTATTACGATCTGTTTGAGCATATTTTATCAGAAACAGATGAGAATGGAGCAGAGACCTCTTACCTGTATGAAAAAGGAAGACTGATAAAGAAAATAGAGCCGGATGGAAAAGCCACAGCATATACCTATGATGCAGAAGGAAATCTGACGAAACAGGAAACGGCGACAGGACAACAGACACAGATCAGCTATGATACAGCCGGGAATCCGGTAAATGTTACGTCCGGAGAGAAAACAGCCGGAATCTACCGCTATGATGAAAAGGGCAGGATCAGCGAATACATCTCAGCCCTTTCGGAAGTGCGCCACTATACCTATAATCAGGATGGAACACTGCGCAGCATGGAAACGGAAGGACTTGGAACAGAGTCCTATACCTATGATACATACGGAAACAGGACCAGTGTAACAGACAGACTGGGTAACTGCACAAAATACGCTTATGATCAATATGGAAATCTCATTAAGACAACGGATGCGCTCGGAAATACTTCCAGCTGTGTATATGATCAGATGGGACGGGTGCTTTTGCAGACAGATGCAAGAGGAATCCGGACCGAATATACCTATGATGCAGAAGGCAGGCTGTTAACTGAGAAAACAAATGACAGGGAGATCCATTACAAGTATGATGCGGCAGGCAGACTGATCCGAAAAACAGATGCAGCAGGCATTATAACGACATATGCCTATGATACGGAAGGAAATGTAACAGAAACAGACAGAGCGGGACAAAAAGAACTGAGCAGCTACGATGCGGCAGGGCAGCTTTTGTCAGTATCCGGTGCAGTCAGTGCTAATACCGTCTATACGTATGATAAAAATGGATATGTTACCTCCATAACAGAAAACGGTCTGACAACCTTCTATACAAATGATACATATGGGAAAATGTTGAAAAAACAAAATCCGGACGGAACAGTTTTGCAGTATACTTATACCAATGACGGACTGTTAAGTACGGTGACCGATCAGGACGGCAATACCGAAAGCTATGTTTATGACAAGGCAGGAAATCTGACCGGACAGACAGATGCCCTTGGTAACAGGATCACTTATGCATATGATATCCATGGCAGATTGATCAGGCAGACAGATGCCAGAGGCAATAGTGAAAGCTATGCCTATGATGCGGTCGGCAATTGCATAAAACGGACAGATGCGATGGGCACAGTCACGGAAATGACTTATGATATGGCGGGCAGAATGACAGAGCAGTCTGTACTGACCAAAGCAGGAAAGATCACAAACCATTATACTTATGATGCAGCGGGAAATATCCTGACCACAACAGATGCTGAAGGCAGCAGGACGGTCTACAGATATGATGATTACGGAAATTGTATCAGTAAAACAGACTGCATGGGAAATGTTACAGAATATGCCTATGACGCCCTGAACAGACTGACAGAGACAAGTGATGCAGCAGGAAAAGAAGCTTATACCTATGACGCACAGGATAATCTGATCCGTCACAGGACAGCCTGTGGCAGCGGACAGGAAACAGAGTACTTGTATACCTATACGCAGGATGGTATGCTGAAAGAGAGCAAAGATCCGTTACAGGGGATCAGCAGCATTGCATACAACCGGAACAGGCAGATCGCATCGGTGACAGATCCTCTGGGAAATGAAACAGCCTATCAATATGACAGTGCAGGCAGGATCAGCCGGGTAAGAACTGCAGCGGATACACAGACAGAGTATACCTACAATGCACAGGGACTTCTGGCAAGTGAGAAAACCGCAGATGCCAAGACGGATTATACCTATGACGCACTTGGCAGGATCCTTACCAAAGTGGATGCACTTGGCAGGATCACTTATACCTATGATGCAAACAGTAACATCACAAAGGTAACCGAGCAGCAGAATGGCAGGACAACAACGGTCAAAAGAAGCTTTGATGCCTTAAACCGTGTCACGTCTGTTACGGATGCAAACGGAAAGACGGTAAGCTACAGCTATGATGAGCTTGGAAACCGTATCAGCCTGACCTATCCGGGCGGTGAAATCGTCCGTTACAGCTATGATAAGTGTGGTGATCTGCTTACCGTGACAGAACCGGACGGCAGTGTAAATACTTACACATATGATAAAAAGGGCAGATGCACGGGACTCAAGCGTGCAGACGGTACAACGGAAAGCTACAGCTATGATGCGGCGGACCGCCTGATTGGACAGACAGACAAAAATGCGGATGGCAGCCTCCTGCACAGCTATACCTACACCTATGACGGCGCAGGCAATATCATAAAGATCGGTGGAACAGCAGATACAGCAGCCGGTCATGCAGTCATGACCTATGACAAGGACAACAGGCTTGCCACTTACAATGGGGAAAAGGTGACCTATGACGAACGTGGAAATATGCTTTACGGACCGCTTGACGGCGAAATGGGAGATTACACCTACGACTGCAGAAACCGTCTTATAGAGACAAAAGCTGCAGACGGAACAGTCACAGCCTATACCTATGATGCAGAAAATACCAGACTGACGGAAGAAACAGAAAATACCCGTCATACCTTTGTGACGGATAAGGAAACGACATACAGCCAGCTCCTGACCGAAACGATCAGTGAAAAACATCTGCTGACCTACAAGGAAACCGCAACCATAACCTACACATACGGAAACGGTCTCATCAGCGACAGCAAAAAAGAAGCCAAAGGCAGTGATACAGAAAAACGCTACTACCACTACAACCATATCGGCAGTACAACTGCGATCACAGATGCAGACGGAGACCTACTCTATAGCTTCACTTACGGAACCTATGGAGAACTTACCGGAATTTATGATGCAGATGGAGAACAGGCAGAGGATACGGCTGCGGTCATACAGGCAGAAAACCTCCGCTTCCTGTATAATGGAAGATATGGCGTAGAAACAGGCGCAAACGGACTGTATTACATGAGAGCCCGTTACTATAATCCGCAGATCAAACGCTTTATCAACAGAGACATCATAGACGGCAGCATCACAGACAGCCAGTCACTGAACAAATACAGCTATGTACAGGGGAATCCGGTAAACCTTATAGATCATCTGGAACCTCAGCCATGAAAATCGCTTCGCGATGGGCTGAGGCTGCATCATGCATCTTCGATGCATGACATTATTTGGACTCTGTGCGCAAGATTACTTCAGCCGTACAGGTCACGAGCTCCTTGACTGGCTGGGCTTTATATTTGATCCGGCAGATGCGATCAACTTCCTCTGGTATACCGCCGAAGGAAATGCGGCCATGGCAGCAGCTACCGCAGTAGCTATCGTACCGGCGGCAGGAAGCTTCATAGCCAAGGGAACCAAGCAAGCCATAAAAGCCGGAAAGAAGGCTGCCCAGAAAGCAGGAGAAAAGGTTGCCAAGAATGCTACAGAGAAAGCGGCAAAGAAGGCAGCGAAGGAAAAACTGGCGAAAGAAGCCGGAAAAGAAGCCGCAGAAAAAGGGGCAGAGAAGGCAGCGAAGGAAGCAGCAGAGAAGGCTACAGAGAAGACTGCGAAGGAAGTAACGGAAAAATCTGCTGAGCGGACTGCGAGGGAAGCGGTAGAAAAAGGGGCAAAGGGTGACAGTTCTTCTAATACTGGGGTTGGAAATCCTGTGAAAGTAGAAGGGAGAGGTAGTACAGGAAGAACAATTCCGAATAATTTAGGAGAACAAATGGCTATGCATCAAGTACGGTCTGATCCTTTGGAAGGTGCTACTGAACTTCCGATTAAATTAAATGATACGAGGTGGAAATCATCAGATGGCTGGGTCAAAATGCAATCCGTTGTAGAGACAGCTGATGGAAATAAAATTACAATCCATTATGTATATAATAAAGTGACAGGCACATTCGATGATTTTAAATTTAAGTAAGGAATTTTATGGACAATATTATTTTTGAAAGATTATGGAAAGATTCTAATATTATAGAATTGAAAGTGATGGCAAGTTCGGAATACATTAATGTGTTTCAGAGTTGCTATGTTGAGGATGTTTTATTAGAAAATGCTGCAGATAAAATAAATAATTATATCGAAAATCCTGATGAGGTATGTTATTTAGAATTTGGAAATAAGACAGGATACTATACACCTGCTTTTTCATTAAGTATTTTACCAAGTGATAATCATGGACATGTAAAAATTGAAGTAGATATGGAAATTGCGGATAATGACAGACGTGCCCATAGATGTTGCTTTTATGTTAGCTGTGAACTGGGACAGATTGAAAGATTTGGACAATCATTAGTATCATTAATATCAGAGGATGAAGAAGTCAAAGTTTCCTTAATAAAATAGAGGAATTGTTTGATCTCTATGGAGATATAAATTGATGGAAGACAAGAGAAAAATAAAAGAAATATATAACTGCATGTCTATTGCATCTAATGAGGAATTGTATCCATTGCAGAAATGGTATAATCAATTAATAGAAAAAACAATTGTTGAAATTACTGTGGCAGATGTTTTAAGAATGATACGTCAAAAAAAGTTTACAGATCTTGCTATGTCAAAGGCAATAAATTTTTTGCGAGAGGATGTATTTGTTGGCGAATTATATGAAGGTGATCTTCTGGAAAAAGTATCAGAAATGGATAGTTCATTTTTAATATCTTATGCAGATGACTTAAAAAATATTATTAACAATGCATTAGTAAAAAGTGAAACACATGACTGGACATATGATGGAGAAGAGGAAGAATTTAAAGATATGATAGATACTTTATCCACAAAACTAACAGAGCTTTAGAGCATATGGGAGAAGGAGTGATGGAGAAGCATGACAGAAAAAGAGCAGTTATATTACCTGATTAATGGAGTTTTAGATGGTTCATATCAGGTAAAGACATTTTGTTCAGAATTTATGAGAGTATATGATTTAGAGGTTGATTATGAGCAACTGTCTGAACTGGAAAATAAAGAGTTCGGAGATTTGTGTGAAATGGCAGGTAGATTTTCTGATGATGAAGAAGAGTTAAAAATTCCAAATATGTTTTTCTCTGAGGAAAGTATTTTGAATAAAGCAGAATATGTAAAACAACTATTAGTGTGATTTTATAGTTTTCTATATATGTGCTATATCAGTTCATATGTCGTTATGTTGCTTAGACTCATATATAGATTGCTTCTTACTTCTGATAGTACAGAAATGTATTATAAAAGCAGAATTATATAAAACCGTAACCCTAATCTACAAAAGGATTTATTGGTGATGACACATACAAAGAAATAATCGCTAGTTCGTAGTGTCAAAGAAAATCTGTAAATAATTCATTGGGATTGGAGTGAAAAATATGGAAGTAACATATAAAAAACATATAAATGTAGATAAAGAAAATAGAACAGAGTTCTTGTTTGTTAATTGGGATTATGAGGATGGCAGTGACTATTTAGCAAAGATTTTCTGCAAGGAGTTTGGTATGTCAGCAGAAGAAAAGGTGGACTATATATATTTCAGTGTAATAAAATTACATTTAGATAAGATTACCTATGAGTTACTGTGGCATGAGGATTTTGGAAACATGATATATTCTATAGAGCAAGAGGAACAGGTTGTAGATATGTTGGAACGAAGGGTGAAAGTTGTATTAAGTATTTTGAACGAAAAATTGAAAGCAAATTAATTCAATTCTGGCTAGGATATTTAAAGATTGACTAGATATAAGATGGTATCCTGAAGGATATATACCATGAGCAGGATCTGAGTTTATACCAGGAGAATCATTCCCAAAATAAGAGAGGCGACGAATAGTGGATTGGATAAATAGTATAAGTAATATGGATAATACTATAAATGAAATTTGTATAAAAGACTCTTGTTTAATTATATATATCAAAACATGGGATCAAAAAATTAGACAAATTATTTTTTCCGATTATTATGCCTTTAAGGGAAAAAATTCTATAGGCAGAGAGATTGGAGATATAATAATTCAAACAAATTCTTCTTTGTTAGAAGAATTGAAAGAAGATATTGTAAACGGTGATGGTACAATTGATGAATTAGCAGAGGTTAAAAGTATAACCTTTTATGATTCTTGGAATGAAATAATTCTATTAGAGATTTTAGCTGAAAATATAGAAAATATAGAATTTGTTTAGTTAGGCTTGTAAATGTAACAATTCCCTTAATACCCAAACCTCAACACACATAATGGGAGATGCTCCATTAGAAGCTTTACATGGTGTGCCAGGTAGGTGATAGTATATAAAATATGATGAATTATATAAAACTTATAAAGAAGAAATTCCGGAAGGCTACACCTTTCCTGAGGTTAAAGAAAAAGAAAATTTGATAGATGAAACTGAGGGGATACATTTGGTATACAAATGACCATTATGCATTTATACAAATTGAATGATGGAGGTAATAAGGTTGATTTATGAAGATAGTATAAAGCTGTTGAAACGGCAAGGTGTTGAATTTGAGACCGGACTCACGATTGAAGAAATAACAAAAATTGAAGATATATATACAATAAAATTTCCGAAGAGTCTAAAAGAATTCTTAATGATGACTTTACCAATATCCAAGGGATTTTTTAATTGGAGAAATCTTGACCAAGATAATGTTATGTTTATCAAGAAAATTATAAATAGACCAACTGAAGCTGCTTACGAATTAGCAGAGGAGGTTTGTTGGTGTGATGACTGGGGGAAGGAACCAGAGAATGAAACAGATATTGCACTGATTGTAAGAGAACGATTGAAAAGTGCCCCCAAGTTGATTCCTGTTTATGGGCATAGATATATACCTATGATTCCAGAGGATAATCCTCCAATAATTTCTATACACGATATAGACATCATTTATTATGGCCAAAATTTAGAAGATTATTTTAAAGTCGAATTTGGTGGGAAAAAGCAGGGGAAGATAGAATTTAAAAATATCAATCCAATACCATTTTGGTCTGATATAATGTAAAGTATTTAATTATATCTTTATCTGTAATAAATATTGAACTGCAGGTATATAAGCAGACCTACTGGGTAAACCGGTCGCTTTTATACTGGTCGAGAGCTTACGATAGCATTAAAAGCGGACAGGAATACGATAGACTGCTTCCGACATATCACATCGGGATTTTGGATTTTACATTATTTAATGAGAATCCAAAGTTTATGGCACAATATCAGATCCTTGACGTGGAGGATCACTTCTTGTACTCGGACAAACTATGCATTAAAGTGTTAGACCTGACGCAGATAGAAAAAGCAAAGAAACAGCCTGGAACTGACAAAAAGCTTTTGAAATGGGCAAGTATATTTAAGGCAGAAACTTTGGAGGAACTGGAACAACTGGCAGGTAAGGAGGAGGTATTTGAAAACATGGTATTGACATTGAAGAAACTGAGCGAAGATGAAAAAATCCGGATGCAGTGTGAAGCAAGAGAAGATTATGAAAGATGCCTGCTCTCAGAATATAGTGCCGGAAAACGTGAGGGCATAGAGGAAGGAATAGAAAAAGGTATAGAGCAGGGAATAGAAAAGGGAATAGAGCAAGGAACAGAAATAACTCAGAAAAAACTGCTTCATAATCTGATGGAATCTCAGAAAATCACTGAGGATGAAGCGCGTAAGATGTTGGGAATTTGATAAGGAAAACATATCTTCTGTGGGCTGAACGGTAGGAATTTCGGGCTGAACGGTATCGCCATTCTATGACATATCAGATACAATAAAGGTGGGTTAAGTAAAGCTGATACCCATAAAACTCAGGGGAAGAGGAATGTAAATAGATTGCCGAACCCAGACTCGATAACTATCCCATATCGTATCCGTGGTGTAACACATCATTATTATTCCCAATGTGGTTCGGCAATCTAGAGGGACGGAAGATGAAGAATAGAATAACATGTGAAGCAACAGTAGCAAAAATAAAACGATTAGAAATATGTTTTTTGCTGGTGTTGCTTTTTTTATATGTCAGAAGTCAGGCAGCTCATGCACAACAGATCAAATATGATCAGTTAGGAAGGGTGGAGCAGGTTACTTATGAAAATGGGGATTCTGTGCGGTATCAGTATGATGCAAATGGCAACATGACAGAAGCGGAGATAAATACTATAACGAAACCGGAGCCGACAAAGGAACCGGGGACAACGAAGAAGCCAAATCCGGGTACTGGTTCAGGCTCACAGGGAGAAACAGGAACTAATCGGGGACAAGATAAAATAGATAAGCCGGAGATAACCGGTACACCACAGAAAACACCGGATCCGGGAAAGCCACAGAAAACTGCCAAGAAAGGAATGCAGATAAAAACAAAGACTGCAATTTATAAAATAACATCTGTAAAAGGCTCAAGAACAGTCTGTTATCAAAGACCGAGGAAAAACTATCGAAAGATTGTAATACCGGATACGATTACCTATCTTGGGAAAAAGTACAAGGTAACAGCGATAAAAGCCGGAGCCTGCAGAAAGCAGCCCAAACTGAAACAGGTTGTGATCGGCAAAAATGTCAAAAACATCGGAAAACAGGCTTTCTATCAATGCAAAAAACTAAAGAAAGTGCAGATCAAATCAAAATGCCTGCAGAAGGTTGGCAAACAGGCATTTCAGGGAACGCATAGGAAAATGGTGATCAAGATGCCGAAAGGAAAAAAGGTAAAATATAAAAAACTAATTGGAAATGCAGGTTAAATAGTATTGTCATTATGAAAGAAATAAGATACAATGAATGTAATTTGTATAATAAAAAAACAATACATAGTTATGATATGAAAAGAACGAGTATATAAAATATTATAGAAGAGGCTGGCATGTTCTGCAGGTTAGAAGAAAAATGGGGGAGTATGTAGCAGATAG
>OIZE01001060.1_pt1 | contig 18775 bp, 9 predicted proteins | sample 1588421 | NCBI WGS metagenome assembly OIZE01 (sample SAMN03283251) | human gut metagenome | biome: human-associated habitat; material: feces | host: Homo sapiens | place: USA | collected 2013 | reverse complement strand
AGGCCTTTGAAAAAAGCTGTGACCGACATAAGCGAGGTGAAGGCAAAGGATGGAAAGCTCTATGTTTCAGTGATATTTGACTGCTTTGATCTGATGCCGCTGGGGATAGCTATTGAAGATAATATGAGAGCTTCGCTCTGCTGCCATACTCTTGAAAACGCAAACAAATCATATCCTGATATAAAGGGCTGTATCATCCACTCGGACAGAGGCAGTCAATATACAAGCGAAGAGTACCAAGCTGCTGTAAAGAAATATGGGATCATTCAAAGCATGAACAGTGCCGGCGGAAGATGTCATGATAATGCACGCTGTGAAAGTATGTGGGCAAGAATGAAAGAAGAGCTATTCTACAGCCGTGGGGACAAATCGGAGAAATACACTATGAGAGAGTTGAAGACTATGATCTGGAGATATTATATGAGTTACTGGGCTAACAGAAGAATCTGCACCGCCAACGGTGGGCTGCCTCCGGCAGTTCGAAGAAAGCTCTACTATGATCATATCTTTCTCGCTGCATAATTCTTGTTCGAATAAAATGTGTCAAGTGATATTGACAAAACCATTCACATAGACGAAAACGAGCTGAAACGGCTCAACGTACTTGCGAATAACATCGCCAACAATATCAACCAGATCGCCCACCGAGCAAATGTCACGAACAAGGTTTACAAGGAGGATATTGAAGACATCAAGAGTCTTGCCGACCAGCTTATACAGCCCTTGCTGTTTCTGCAATCGAAGTGTTTGCAGTTGAAGCATTGACAGAAAAATGCTGTCAGGAGAAATCCCGACAGCATCGAAAGTCGATATGTGCGCTATGAACTGGACTGGCTTTTGAAATTGCTGCGCACTTCACAAAAATGGTTACAATCACTCCGCAGAGCTGGACTCTGGAAGAATTATGGTATATACTGTATCTACAATAATGATTTGGAGGTACACAGCTATGTTGAAAACACCTGAATTGGCAATGCCGAAGTCACGCAAGGTCACTACCGTCTGCAACGGCAGGCGTGAGGTTTGGACGGACTATGATGAAGCGAAAGCATATTTTCTTGAACTTATGATGTCTACGGACGGTGAGGAGCATGAACGTGCCGAGTGCGTTTATATCCAACTGCTTCATGGACTGGACGAATGCAGTGACGAGGACAAATAAAACAGACAGGGAGCGTTGCCTAATTGGTAACGCTCCCTAAAATATTATTTGTTGTTCTTAGGCTTCTGTTTTAAAATCTCTTGAATCTCGGCAAGATGTTTTGCAGTAAAGGTAATTGTATCGCCACTTCCTATAGAGATTTCAACAGTGCTTTCATCGTAAATATCATAGTCTATAATACTTTCAATAAAAGCATTCCTTATTGAATCATTATGCCTGAGTGCTTCAAATTTCTTGCTACATTCCAAACAAAGTGTAATTCTGAGTTGAGAAAAGAAATAATCAGGTGAAATCTCTATGTTATTCACTTCGATATAGCCTTTTGGTTTTGGAGTGAGGCACATTTGACAAAAGCATAGATCATTTCTTCCTTCAGGAGAATAGGTATTAAGCATGATATTTCGTGAATAAGACCTGTCATACGGAAACTGCTTACCATCATGTGTTTTGATTTTCTGAACACTACGCATCTCTTCAACAGTGATGATTCTAACAGGAGTTTTCCAAAGTTTTCGTATATGTTCAGCAAGAGAGGCTCTATTTTCAACTTGTTCAGATGGAAACTCAAAAGAATAAGAAGCAGTATCATAACCTCCATAAGAAAGATATTCAAGATTATACTCCTGTAATAACGCATCTGAAAGTAAGCCGTCACGATAGAAGCTTCTTAACAGTTCTTCATAATTAACAAAATAGTGGTCGGGCTCATCGAGCAATTCTTCAACTTCATCTTGGGTCAACTCTTCATAATAACGTAAATCATCGTAATGAATTTCGTTAAGGGGTCGATAACATAGATCCTTAGCCAGATTTCTACATTCTTCGTGAACCGTAATCTCCATAAGTAGTTTGGTTGTGAAGTATCCTTGTTTTTCTTGCTCACATGTGAACAATTCATTCATAGTAATTTGTCCCAAAGCATTTTTTAGAGGCACATGATTTGCACGTAATAAACCAAACGAATCATTTTTCGTCAACCGTCCTGCTTTGTATTCAGCAATGATATACTTATAGATGGAGGTTATATCCTTTTCGCTGGTTATTATTTCTTTTAACATGGCATTATATCTGCTATGTTCATATTCAATGCTCATTTCATTTATGTTCGCAGAATAGATTGCTTCACAATTAGACTTGGAAAGGATTTTTTCATTCAATACATAATAATTGTCTCCGGATCTTGAAGAATTAGGTTTTACAAAAATACCATCTTCTTTCCAAGAAATATATTCTGTTGAATTAGACTCCAAACCATATACTGGTATTATTTTCAAATCTTTTATTTTTTCAGTATATTTATCAGGAGCTTCTACAAGATATTCATACAGAGCTGTACGAAAAATTTCATCTCTGATAAAGCGTTCTGCGTATTTAAAGATGATGGGAAGTACGATAGAATAGTTTGCTTCTTCACAAGCTAAAGCATTCAAAACAGAATCACAATCGCTTGTGCCTTTATCAATAACAGATGCAGAATTAATGCCTTCATATTCGGATAGCGAAAGTTTACTGATAATGTAAACTGCTGCTTCAGGAAACCGATAAGCTGTATGTTGGATTGGAACGGCAAAAACATCATTGTTATATGTCGGGACAATCTCTTTCGTTCGTAGTTGTGCTAATAAATCATAGCCATTAAGAAATTCTTCCTCATCTCCGAAAGTCTTATTTACATAAACGATTGTATTTCCCATACGGCGAGGCTGAAAACGAAGAAATCTTAATACCCTTGCTCTCTCATCACTTTTGAGAGAATCAATTACTCCCAATAACGCAGCATACATTTCACTACGAATAGTATTATTCCATTTTGAACCTTCAGTTTCAATTTTCTCTCTTGAAGTTGTAAGAGAGAATGGTGCATCTATCGCCATTGGTATTTTGATTTTATGCTTTGTGGGCAGTCCACAGTATAATTGAAACTCTGATTGTGAGAACTCCGGAACATAACATATGATCTGCTGGTCAGCCGATATTTCCCGACTTCCGTTCTTTCGCTCTTCTAATGTGAGTTCATCCATAATTGCAAAATCGTGATGAAAGCGCTTGAAGATATAGTCACGACTTCCGATTGTTATGGTTCTTTTATCATCAGTATCATTTATAGTTACAGTATGCTTTCCAATCGTCAGCTTTTTCAGATTTCGGAGACAAAGGCATAATTCTAATATATCTTTTTCTTTATAGGTCGGTAACGCTTCACCACCCTTTAATTCTATTACCATCTTTGTGCCGGATACCGAATCGACATCAGCATCATTTATGACTCTCGGTATTGTCGGTTCTTTATCGCTCAAGGAAAAATGATAATTTCCACTGTGAATAGTAACTTTTGACGCAATTGCAAATATCGTTTTGAAACCAACACCTTTTTCTCCTATTGAGGTGCTGTTGTGTGATAATAGCTTATTCTTAGTTGATTCTCCTATCGCAGTGATAGAACGGATATTTGCTCTTGTGAAACCAGTTTCATTATACTCCGTTATAATTGTGTTTCCATTTATAGACAATGAAAAAGTAGGTGTAACTTCCTGATCATAAAGGCAGTCATCGGCATTCTGAAGAAACTCCTGTATAAATCTGCCTCTGTCAGTACCTGATTTGAGTATGATTTCAAGATAGCTATGGTATCCATTTTTTCCAAGTGAATCCCGAATGGATATTCTTATCTGACGAAGAACTCGCATATATTCTTCTTCGGATATTGTGGAGTCTTCAACATACTTGTTAAGTTCATTTGTTTTTTCACGCCATGTTATTCTTGTGGTGAAAGGATCGTCTGGATCTATATCACGACAGAATGACAAGAAAGAATGTAAAGGCTTTTGAGCAGAGATCAAAATTGCATTATAGCATGGTAGATAAACATCATTAGCTTCATCAATACAAATACATTTTCCATGACAATAATCCATATAACTGCTAACTATTTTTGGAATATCGCTCATTTCAAATTCTTCATTAAGAAGATCAGTAATTGAGAGTTCATTAGCATCGGTTATTTCTAATCTGAAACGTTTATTATTCCGTATATCTTCGCAGCTTAACATTCGTAATATTTTCGTTAGTTTCCTGTGTTTTATGATGATATGTAACTGTGACTGTGTTATTTTTACCGGCTCAAGCTTACGTATCAGCTGCTCAGGATAATCATAACTTACCGAATCAAGATAATCAAGAATATCAGACGTCTTATCAGCAATATCCAAAGCTTTTTTGAATAATTTATGCTTGACATTTGTGGGTATTTTTATAGCAAAACGACCTACAGGAATTGGAGAAAGAAACAACGAGCGCTGATACCCCATAAGCCTGTACACCTTTTCTGGTTCCTCTATATTTTCACTCTCGCTAAAACAGAAAATCTCATCTGATCTTCTGTAATCATTATCGGCTGTATAAAAAATCGGCAAATCAAGATAATGAGCACCATTGAAGCATTTTTGTTCGATAAGACGTTTTTCTTTACCATTATTCACAGCAAAAAGGCTTTTTTCTTTACTCGGCAAATATCTTACAATGTTTTCTCTGACTTCATGACTATAATCCAGATAGACCTTATCCATAAGTTCTGACAGATAATTACTTGCTTCTTTAAACCAAAGGTTATTATCCTGTGGATCAACAAACTCTCTGGAGGCATCGAGCTTAAACGGTACATGACAAACGATAGGGACAGTCAGTTTAAGCTGGGTAGGAAGGAACGAATATAAAGCTCCGTTACCGACCGCTATGATGTAATCAGTATCAGGAATAACTACGCTAAGAATCATCGATTTTCCATTTTCTTGCCCAACCTGAGTTTTTTCTCCGTAACGAGCACGGCAAGCCATAGGGGAAAAAGTGACATAATATGTATATCGTGTGCAGTGTATTTCCTCTCTTACTTTTATCTCAGAGCCATTTTCATAATCACGAAGATCTACAGAAATATCTATATCTCTTTCAACTTTAAAAATCTCGGAGTTTTCATTTCCAGTACGTGAAACATGGAATTCCATACTTCTAAAGGTATCAAAATAAAACTTCAATGATGTGAGCTTATTTAGAAATAGTAACGGATTACGAGAGAAAAGAGCGTCTCGTTTACAATATTTCCCCTTTATTTCCTTATAAATCTGTTTTGCTTTGCCTGGAACATATAGCGTCATTTGTGTTCCATTACAAAACTCGAAGTTTTTGTAGATAGGTACTGGAATCGTAAAGTTTTCTTTATGTAATTCAAATGAAAACCATCCACTTCTGATCCATACTTTATTGGCGACACCAAATACGGATTTAAAACCAATGCCTTTTTCGCCTATCTGATTCTTTTCTGATGATACATTTTTTGCTGCTTCGGCTATACCTGTTATTGCAAAAACATTAAACGGAGTAAAGCCAATTTCGTTGTAAGTCAATATTATTTCATCGTCCTCAAAATCGAAACGCATATCCAGCTTACAATCGGTGCTGTCCTTATAGTCGCAATCATCCACATTCTGTATAAGTTCAAAGATAAAGCGCAGGCTATTGGAATACAGACCATCTTCACCGACCGATAAAAGAGAATTTAGAAGCTGAGGATAGTTATCACCATGAAGCTTATCGTTTTCTGCTACGGCTTCCCTAAACTTTTTTAGCAATTCAATATACTCTTTGCCGCTATCTGCTGTTATTATTTCTGCTGATACAACTTCCTTTAATCCATCTCGGAGCTGTTCGAGCTTACGTGAACCAAGATCACGGCAATCCACCTTCCCATAATCGCTTTGTAATTGCTGAAGTGTTGTCATATTAATCCCCCACAATCGTAATGACACCATTTACCAATAAAGACGTTAAAACATCTGCCTTATCAGCAATTCCTTTGATTTCTGTAATCTTTCGAGAGTATTTTTCGCGCACTGTTTCCAGTTCGCTTTGACGCATACGCTTTATATTCTCATCGTAAGCATCTTTTATCTGCTGTTCTAAAGAACGAATTCTGTTACGGAAGGTATTAGCTATACTCTCAAGTTTAAATGCTTCTAACGTTTTTATATCGGTTTTATGTTTTTCTCTGGCATCAAGCCACATTGAAACATGACGATTTTCGATATCCGACCAATCAAACTGTCCGTTAGGTTCGCTTTCAGAGTTAGATGCATCTTCTAAAAGAAAAGGTAGTTCTACAGCTATTTTATCATTCTCACAGACAGTAATTAGCTTTGTATAGGTATTGTATCCGCTGTATTGCCAAGCAAATACAGAAAAGACATACTGACCTGAAGGTATTTCAGATGTATGAAGCTGCAAGTGCAGATATGCAGACTCACTGCGGCTGTAGTATTTAGCTGCCTGCTTTGCAAGCGGATGCATAGCAGTAATAAAGAAACTGTCACGTTCTTTGGATGCAGTTTCAGGATCGAACGTAATAGAATGATTTGGCTTCTTTCCGCTTAAATAGTTTTCCCACGTTCTTCTAAGCGCATTTCTTCCACCGTGAAGCTTTTTCAGGTCATCTCTCAAAATCTGTCTTGCTGATGCAGAAAGACGAAGTGTTTTAAGCGATGATTCACCGATAATATATTGTCCTTTTCCGACAATAGCGGTGATATAATTCTCAATCAGCTTTTGCAGAAAATGCCCCGATATCCACGGATTTTCTGCTTTTTTTATCTCATGAGAAGTAGACAGTTCCGTCAGGTCAAAACCGAACAGCTCTTTTTCTTCTTCCTCAAGGCGATTTAATTCCTGCATTTTTCGCACTTCATTGTCCGCCATTTGCTCAAGCTTGATATTGCGTTCTTCATCTGTCAGATTAGTATCATAAACAAGAGAATCAATATTTGATGCAATTTGTCCGAGAATTTCTTCACAATCGCCTATGCTCCTCTCGAATACTCCTATACGCATAAGGCATCTATGATATATTTCAGCATCGACAGTTCCTTCAGTTATGATATTATAGATGTTTACTACATCGCTTAACTGTCCACGACGATCAATTCTGCCTATTCTCTGTTCGATTCTCATAGGATTCCAAGGCAGATCATAATTGATCATCATATCGCAGAACTGATAGTCAAGACCTTCCGAACCGACCTCAGAAAACAAAAGAATATCTATCGCATCTGCATTTTCACAAGGCAGTTCAAATCGTGCTTTTAATTCATAGCGTACTTCATCTTTTACACTTCCGTCTATCTGTTCTACTCGAAGTCCACACTCTGACAGCTTTCCTTTCAAATATGAAAGAGTATGTCTGAATGTGCTGAAAATCATTATTTTGTTATTTTTCTGCTCTTGCTTTTTACAGATGATTTTATATGTTTCTTCGAATTTTGGATCTTCTTCAGGGAGATTATCTGCAAGTATAAGCAACTTTTTTGCAAGAGATGATATAGCGTTTATTGATTTCTCATCTAAATCTCCATCTGAAGAATCAGTAATCGGAGCATAGTCAAGCTGAAGTAACCGTCTGCCAATAATATCCCGAATAAAAGGAGCAAGACCAAAAATACAGCTTGCAGCTTGTCTGCGTATTGTGCTTATCATAAACGCTACGGAATTAGCATTATGAAGCGTAGAGAGTGCCTCATGTTCAAAATACAGCAGTTCATCATGTAGCGTCTGCTGATAGTCTGTAAACGTAGTGGACACCGTATGAGAACGTCTGACACAGAAATCCTGTATGTCACGCCTGCGGGTTCGATTAAGCATAGTTCCGAAGCTATGAAGAGATTCAATATCGGAAATCAGCTTAACACGTTCTTCACGGTCGATCTCTCGGCTTTCGAGTCGATGAAGAATATCATGGTATAATGGGTTTTCAGCAATCACATTATCGCCCCACTGAGTTTTTTGTAGCTCAAGCAGCTCTCCAGCAGCCTTTTCGTTCCAGTTTTCTTCTGTTGTTCTTACCAAATGAGCAGCACGGGAAATATGGGCGTTAGGACGTGCCATCATATCAAATGTGTTTTTATCAACGACAATGTCAGGGCGAAGAACATTTAAAAGTGTAAATAAATCATTATCGCTTGTCTGTAATGGAGTTGCAGTCAGCATCACAACAGCATCAGCATGATCGCAGAAGTATTTCGTACACTTATATGCAAAAGCCTTTTCTTTATCGTCGCTGCCGTTGCGTATATGATGAGCTTCATCAACGATAACTAAATCAAAATGTGGTTCAGGGTCAAGTTCCTTCAAACCGAATATATGATTTCTTCTGCCACTCTCTCCATTATATACTTTAGAATCAAGAATAGAATACGGAATAATTGCCTTATTAAATCTCACCGGCCAATCGCCATCACGGTCAGTATCAGAAATGATCTGTCGAAGCATTGTTCCATCAAGAGGGATAAACTCTTCATCGAATCGCTTCATTTCAAGCTCCCATTTGCGCTCAGCAACCAGCGGCTTCGGGCAGATGACCAGTACACGCTCTAAGTCAGAACGTGCTTCAAGTTCCTTGATAATCAATCCTGCTTCTATTGTTTTGCCAACACCAACGCTGTCTGCTATCAGGATTCGAGGCTCATCAGAGTGTATCATTTTTAATGCAGGACGGAACTGATACGGAACAAAATCTATTCGAGCTGAATTAAGCGAATATAAGTTATGCGCTGATGGATTATTGATTTGATATGCAGTCAAGTAACTTCTCATTTCGGAAAGGCTGATCCATTTATATTCTGTTGTTTGTTCAACAAGTGCTATTTGACCAGTATAATATTGTTTTACCTCATTATTAACGAATACATTATACTGTGTCACGTCGCCAAGTTCTTTGAGTGATAATACGACACCTTTTATTTCAGGAGAACTAACTATATAAACGAGGCTGTTTTCATGTATGGAATCATTAGAAGGCACAGCAGGGATTGACTCGGCTTTATCAGTTACATTATATGTATACTCTGACGCAAGACTATCAGGCTGTTCTATCAACTCTATAAACTTATTGATTTCAACAGAGATAACTTGATCTCCGTTGAATTGTTCGATAAACGACCGTGTAGTATTCAAATCATGGATAATTACATCTTTTCCGGGTAATTCAGTACTGCAATGCGCCCAGTTATTGCGTACACTTATCATCTTACGAACAGTTTCACGTTCATGAGAGGGAAGAAACATGACAGTTTGCAGATCATACCACGATTTATTTGCGATTCTTAATAAAGCAGCAAGGTCAAAATCAGAAAGCTTAGAATATCCTTTTTCTATAGCTATTTCATGTTGTGTAAAGCTTAAACTTGGAATAACACACTCATCCCACCAATTGTCAGTAACTCTTGGTAATAGGGTATTAAGCCAATTCAACATGGTTTTTGATGCGTCATGTAAAAAAGCATTCATACTACTTATGATCATCTGAGTATCCATTTTATCAACCTCTTTGCAGTAGTTGTGACTAATATCACTTATATCAAATCTCACTTAGATTTATATAAAAACCATTTACTAAATAATATCACAATTCTACAAATTTTTCAATAGGATTTATATAAATTTAGCTTATTATCCAAAATTGTGATAATAAAAACAGGTAGATAACTCAATTGAAGTATCTACCTGTTCTGTTTCATAGCCCGCTGTATAGGTCTTTCATAATAGTTCTTGGAAAACTTCTATATGAGTACCGTCCTTTTTGCAGGGCGGCTTTTGTTTTACATACAAAACCTATGGCTTCCAATAACCGTCACCGTAGGCTTGGCGTGCATATAAGCGTTTGAAGTCTTAGCAGGATTGTAGTAGTAAACGCAGCCATTTGTGGGGTCCCAGCCGTTCAAAGCGTCACGGGCAGCATTGTAAGCTGATGCAGCCACAGGCTCGTTGAACTGTCCGTCCACCACCGCCGTAAAAGCGCCGTTTTGGTAAATGACCCCCGAAAGCGTGTCAGGGAAAGAGGGGTGTTCAATGCGGTTTAAAATGACCGCACCCACAGCCACCTGTCCCACATAAGGCTCGCCCCTGGCCTCGGCAGAGATTATCCTCGCCAAAAGATTGATATTCTGCTCCGTAGCCGACGGCACAGAGCCGATAGAAATGCCCAACGCCCGAAGCGTCTGCGGACCTGCCGTCCCCGTCTGACTTATCCCCTGCTGTTTCTGAAATTTTATCACAGCGGCTTTTGTTTTCTCACCGTAGTATCCCGTCACAGAATCGTTGAACAAACCACGTTCCTTTAAGCGTTCCTGAATAGCCCTAACCTCACTGCCGCTAGACCCAAGCTGAGAGAGCGCACTGTCCGAATCGCCCCAAAAGGCATTCACCGCCGCCAGCGAAACTCCCACCGCCAGCACCGTCACCGCAGCTTTTTTCACAAGCAGATTTCTCATTGTTCTCATAAGATCACCTCCTGAAAATCTGCATTTATTTTTTACAGCATTTACAGATTTATTCACGCCATGTCAATATGCACAAATTTATCATTACAAATTTATGCAAACAAATGATTTATCTTTTAATTTGGCAACATTTCTGCAATTGTTGCATTTTTTATGGAACAAAAGTGGTGCTTTTCGGGGATAAGTAGAAAGCGTTTTGATACTTGCGGGCACGTACAAGCCCTGCGACTTAGTGAAACCGAGGTGCGTTTCTGGAACAGGCTGTAGAGTACTTGTGTCAAAGCGTGGGTGTGCATTGCGGTATTTTGTGTATACGCAACCAAGGGCATAATACCCAATGTCGCACCCCGAACGCAACTTGAAAATTGAATATATATATCGGACAAAATTACGGCAACAAATCTGTAGGGGCGAACAGCGTTCGCCCGTCGAAGAAACAAGTCCACGATTACAACCATTGTAGGACAGAACAAAAAACTATCCTATCACGCTTGTAGGGGACGGCGCCCTCGACGTCCCGCTCGGAGGTGTAATGCTGTGATTGTTGTATCTTTGATGCCAAATTATTTTCGAGGTACATTATTGTGATATTCCCAGATAATTCAATGGGCAAGAAATAGCGGGCTGTCGTATTTCTGTGAGCTTGCGAACAGAAATTTCGCCAAGCCCCTACAATTCTGAAATTATAGCAAATTCTGAACACGGGCGAACGCTGTTCCCCCCTACAGATATTCGGGATAGTTTATCTTGCCGCAAAATCGCTCCGCTCTTTGCGTATCTACATTGCGCTTAGGGCTAGAAAGGCGGTGCAGATTTTATACTCCGATATCACTTTCATCTAATATCTGACTTCTATATGCTATTTTTCATTAAATCTGCACCTTGTCGGCTTGCGCCGAATGAGGCTCTGCCTCATACTCCGCTAGGGGCTTTGCCCCTAGACCCCACAAGCCCTCTAGCGCCGGGCTTGAGCGTGCGCTTTATCTCCCGCTTCGCTCGGTACTTTATTTTTACTTTATGCTTGTAATTTACTTTGGTCTGCTATGCTCATTCCTCACTCCTCATTCCTCATTCCTCATTCCTCACTCCTCACTCCTCACTCCTCACTTAAACTCCGATCCTATTAAAAACTTCCCCTTGATTATTCCCCCAAAAAGTGCTATACTATTGATAAGTAAAATTGCACGAAATCATAACCCCAAGGAGGTAAATTTCTATGAATTGTACTCATTTCAAAAGCTACTATCCGTCCTCTGACGGACTTCATAAGATCGCATATTACGTTCGTTTCCCTATCGGCACAGTAAGAGGTGTCGTTCAGATATCCCACGGTATGTGCGAATATTTCAGACGTTATGACGACCTCGCTGAGTTCCTCACAGGCTTAGGCTTCGCAGTATGCGGAAACGACCACCTCGGTCATGGCGACAGTGTGAACGACAGCTCCGAGCTTGGCTACTTCTCCCCTGAACATGGCTGGGAAAACGCTGTCGAGGATATGTATACTCTTACAAAAATGATGAAACACAACTACCCTGACAAGCCGTATTTTCTTCTCGGCCACAGCATGGGAAGCTTCCTTGCAAGAGCTTTTGTAACCAAGCATGGCAGAAACCTCACAGCGGCTATCTTCTGTGGAACAAGCGGCGGCATGGAGGGTATCCCTGCTTTACTCACCCTTGTTGACAGTTTGAAAATACTCCATGGTGATAAATATAGGAGCAACGCTGTAAATAAGCTTGCTTTCGGTGCTTATACAAGAAAAATTACCGATAAGGTCAGCGAATATGATTGGATATCCCGTGACCCTGAAATAGTTTCCACCTACGAAAAAGACCCTAAATGCAACTTTATTTTCACCCTAAACGGCTTTGAAAATCTTGCAAAGCTTTTGTGGTATGTTTCAAACGAAAAGTGGTTCTCCACCTATCCGAAAACTTTGCCTACCTATCTTATAGCAGGCAGTGCCGACCCTGTGGGAAACTACGGAAAAGGCGTACTAAGCGTGTTCAACAGGCTGTCCCTCAACGGCTGTGACGTTGAGATGAAGATATACGAAAATGCACGTCACGAGCTTGTGAACGAAACCAACCGCCGTGAAGTGTATAATGATATCGCAGATTTTCTGCTCGATATCATAAGCTCTGAAATGTGTTCAGATTAAGCTGTAAGGGAGAGAAGTCAACGTGTTTGCTGTAATAAACAGTGTAGGTCTGCTGGGGCTTAATGCCTTTGCGGTCAAGGTGGAGATAGAAGCTTCAAAGGGTCTGCCATCTTTCGATATTGTGGGGCTTGCAGACGCATCTGTAAAAGAAAGCCGTGAACGTGTGCGTTCTGCACTGCGTTCAAGCGAGATAACATTGCCTCTGAGAAAAATAATCATAAATCTTGCACCTGCCGATGTGAGAAAAACAGGCTCGGTCTATGACTTAGCCGTGGCAGTTGCACTCTTGCGAATGGCCGACCTTGTTGATGACAGTATGCTTTCCACCTCCGCTTTTATCGGCGAGCTTTCTCTCAGCGGAGAAGTAAGACCTGTTCAGGGCGTTTTGCCTATGACCATAATGGCGCAGAAAATGGGACTTTCTGAGATATATGTTCCTGCCGACAATGTTCGTGAAGCGTCTGTTGTGGAGGGTATAAAAGCCTATGGCGTAAGGTCTTTACGGGAGCTTGTTTTTCACTTTGAGAAAAAGGCGGCAATAGTTTCTGCGGCACATTATAAGCCCACCGCTGAAAGTTATTTCGGAAGTCTTGATTTTGCCGACGTAAAAGGACAATCAGCGGCAAAAAAAGCATTGGAGGTCGCAGCGGCAGGCGGTCACAACGTTCTTATGATAGGTTCGCCCGGCTCAGGAAAATCAATGCTTGCAAAACGTATGCCGTCGATACTTCCTGCCATGACCTTTGAGGAGTCCATAGAAACCACAAATATCCATTCTGTGGCAGGACTTTTGGACAGCAACAGTCCTCTTATCACCACCAGACCTTTCCGTTCACCGCATCATACAGTTTCACCGGCAGGACTTTCAGGCGGAGGCTCTGTGCCAAAGCCCGGTGAGATATCCCTTGCACATAACGGCTTGCTTTTTCTTGACGAGCTTGCAGAGTTTTCACGCCCTGCCCTTGAGATCTTACGTCAACCTTTGGAGGACAGGCAGGTGACCATATCCAGAGTGTCAGGTTCGATAACATACCCATGTTCGTTCATGCTTATCGCTGCAATGAATCCTTGTCCATGCGGATATTTTGGTCACCCTACAAGAAAGTGCATATGCTCGCCAAAACAGGTGTCAGGCTATCTTTCCAAAGTCAGCGGACCACTTCTCGACCGTTTTGACATTCATTTGGAGGTCGCACCTGTTGAGTTTGCAGATCTTTCTTCCACTGCCAAAGAGGAGTCCTCAGCGTCCATAAGAGAGCGTGTTCAAAAAGCCCGTGACATACAAAACGAGCGTTTCAAAGGCACTAGCATAACCTGCAACGCACGAATAACCTCTGATATTCTTCACGAGGTCTGCCCTGTGACAGATGAGGCTTCAAAACTTTTGGAGAACGTTTTTGACAGGCTGGGTCTTTCAGCAAGAGCCTATGACCGCATACTTAAAGTCGCACGAACTGTTGCGGATATGGACGGTGCAAAGGTCATAGACAAAAAGCATATCGCAATGGCTGTTCAGTATCGAAGCCTTGACAGAAAATATTGGAATGGGTGATATGTGCGTCACATAAAAGCTGACAGGAAACGGGCGAACACTGTTCGCCCCTATTATGGTGTATTCAAATACATATGATAATTGCAGACGGTTTTTATTCCGTCTGTTTTTTTGTGCAAAAAAGTACGGGAACGCCCGAAACATTCCCGTACTGTCCTTATCACAATTCTATAATTATCCCTTAAAAATTCTATTCCAAAAAAATCAATCTGCCACTGCGTTCTTTGCGATAACGTCTGCAACAAGATTTGCAGGAAGGGGCTCGTAACGTGCTTTTTCAAAGGTGAACACGCCCTGACCCTGCGTCATTTGTCTCAGAAGCAGTGTGAAGTCTGCCATTTCAGCCATTGGAACTTCGGCAACTATTTCTGTCATACCCTTCTTTTCCGCAGGATTCATGCCCAGAACTCTGCCTCTTCTCTTATTAAGCTCGCCCATCATGTCGCCAGTGTTATCGTCAGGTACGAAAACGCTCAAAGAGCCGATAGGTTCGAGGAGAACAGGCTCTGCCTGACGCATACCCTCTTTGTATGCGATAGAAGCTGCCATTTTGAATGCCATTTCTGAGCTGTCAACAGGGTGATATGAGCCGTCCACGAGGATAGCTTTCAGACCAACTACAGGGAAACCTGCGAGAACGCCTTTCTTTACGCTTTCCTGCAAGCCCTTTTCTACTGCTGGGAAGAAGTTCTTTGGAACTGCTCCGCCAAATACCTTTTCTTCAAATATAAGGTCGTCAGATACGCATGGCTCAAATTCTATCCAAACGTCACCATACTGACCGTGACCGCCTGACTGCTTCTTATGTCTGCCCTGCACCTTGACTTTCTTTCTGATAGTTTCACGATATGAGATCTTAGGCACAGAAGTTTCTACTTCAACGCCGAATGTTCCTGCAAGTCTGCCCACAACAGAATCAAGGTGAAGTCCGCCCAAAGTGCTTAGTATCATCTCGTTTGTGGACGGGTCGAGCTTGTAATCTATAGTAAGGTCTTCTTCCATAAGTCTTGTCATTGCGGCGGATATCTTGCTTTCATCGCCCTGCTTTTTAGCTCTTACTGCCATTTTGTAGCACGGCTTAGGGAATGTCATAGGTGCAAACTTAACAACTCTTGCGGAGTCACAGATAGTATCGTTGGTGTTCACGTTCATCTTCATTGCAACAACGATATCTCCACAGCCTGCTTCGGCAACGTCTATCTGCTTTTTGCCCTGAAGCGTAACAAGCTTTCCGACCTTTTCGGTGCTTCCTGTGGTAGCGTTCACAACCTCCTTGTTAGGTATAAGCTTTCCTGAAAATACCTTTATGTATGACATCTTGCCAACAAATGGGTCGGCAACTGTCTTGAATACAAATGCGCTCAAAGGGTCGCTTTCAACGCAAGCGACCTCAACAGCTTCGCCGTCTGCTGTTTCGCCTATCATAGCGTCCTTTTCTGACGGAGGAGGAAGCAGCAGGTCTATCTCCTTAAGGAGCATATCAACACCTGAGAGGTCTGTGGAAGAAACGCAGGTAACAGGAGTTATAATGCCTGAGTTCATGCCGCTATGTATTCCGTCGATAAGCTCTTTCTGTGTGAATGCTTCGCCTGAGAAAAACTTTTCAAAAAGCGCCTCGTCAGTTTCTGCAACGGCTTCGGACACGGCTTCGATAAGTCCGTCGATACGATAACCCATTTTCTCTGATACCTCAGCTGTAGGCATATCAGTTTCAACTGCCTTGCCGTCTTCATACTTATATGCTTTCATCTCAATGAGATTTACATAAGAAACTATCTTTCTGTCTGCGATAACAGGCACAACAACAGGGCAAACTGTAGGTCCAAACTCTGCTTTGAGCTGAGTAAGAACGTTATTGAAGTTTGCGTTATCGTCATCAAGCTTTGTTACAACGAACATTGTAGGCTTGCCCATTTCCTTTGCAAGGTCATAAGCCTTGTGAGTACCTACACGAACGCCTGATTTACCTGATACAGTAATGAGTACGCAACCGCTTGCGGCAATGCCCTCAACAGCTTCGCCCTCATAATCGAACATACCGGGAGTATCAAGAAGATTTACCTTGAACTCACCAGTTTCCAAAGAAGAAAGAGATGTGTAAACAGAACATTTTCTCTTTATCTCATCAGGGGTATAATCAGAAACAGTGTTTCCGTCAGTTATCTTGCCGAGCCTGTCAGTAGCTCCGCTTTTATATAGCAGTGCCTCAGTCAGAGAGGTCTTTCCAGAACCTGCCTGACCTGCAATAGCAATATTTTTTATTTTTGTGCTGTCGTATTTTTTCAAGTTGATCGCTCCAATCTATGCCGTTGGACGGCTTAATGTAATATGCAGTATAATTATATGTATCATTTACACAAAATATATCAACCGCATAAGATAATTATATACTATTTTCACATAAATAGCAAGGGTGGAAAGAAAAATTTCTTTCGTGAATGTGAACAAAGTTTAGACTTGTTATAAAGCAGATTGCACAAGGGGAGGAAGAAGTGAGGAGTGAGGAATGAGGAATTAGGAATTAGGAATTAGCATAGCAGACCAAAGAAAATTACAAGCATAAAGTAAAATAAAGCACCAGGCGAAGCGAGCAAGCGGTAGAAACTATCCCGAATATCTGTAGGGGTGCGGTTATCAGAGATGTGTGAATGCAAAAAAAGCTCCCCGAGCAGATCGGAGAGCTTTGCGTTATTTTACCCTTATGATAGGCTGAAGCTGTATACCGTCAAGAGCCGACTGAATAGTTTCGGGTATGAGTTCAAACTCAGCCACTATGGAGTTTGGCTTCTTTTCGCAGTTGTCCTGCGCATATGGTACGAAATAGTAGTTTTTCAGATTTTGCAGATAACCTATGTTTTTAGCACACCCTGCCAGTGCGTCATTTGTCGATATGGCTATGACCACTGGACGAGCATTTCTCAGGTGACTTTTTACCGCCATAGTGGCTGGAGTGTCCGTCAAGCCAAGAGCAAGCTTTGCTGCCGTGTTTGAGGTGCAGGGTGCTGCTACCATGATATCACACATCTTTTTCGGTCCGATCGGCTCGGCTTCTTCTATGGTGCGTATGACCTTGCGGCCTGCTATGGTTTCAAGGCGTTTGATGTTTTCTTCCGCTGTGCCAAAACGTGTAGATATAGATGCGGCGTTGAAAGACATAATTGGCACAAGCTTTGCGCCCTGCTGCACAAGCCGTTCTGCGGCGGCAAATGCCTTTTCAAAGGTGCAGAAGGAGCCGGTCATGCAAAAGCCTATTCGTATGCCGTCAAGTGACATTCTTTGTTCCCCTTTCATTCAAAATGTCCGTGACTGTTCGGGCGATTATCTCTCCTGCAGTCATAGGTGCGGCTTTGGCTGGAAGTCCCAATGCCCATACCACACGCCTGCTCAGCTTTGCGGCAGTTTCATGATCTACTCCGCCAGGTCGGGAGGCAAGGTCTATGATAAGAGAGTTTTTATCCATTACGCCCAAAAGCTTTTCATCAAGTATCATGGCAGGGACGGTGTTTATTATTATAGTATACCCCGAAATATTTTCCGCAAGAGCTGTGATAAGCTCTGCCTTATATCCTGCACCCTCGGCTTCTGCAAGCGCAGAAAGCTTTCTTGCGGATATAGTCACATCTGCACCGACAGCCCGAAAAAGCTTAGCGCAGGCTTTTGCTACTCTGCCATAGCCAATAACTAGGACGGTGGAACCGTTCACGGTGACAGCAAGCTCCTGCATGGCTATTTGCAAAGCGCCCTCCGCCGTGGGGATACAATTTCTTATAACAAGCTCCTCTCGCTTATAGTAATCCTTAACATCGAAGCCGAGAGAGGAGAAATATTCTATTTGATCACGGCGGAGCAGACCGCCTGCCACAAGTGCATTTTTCTTTAAATGCGTTGAAACGTCACTGCATGATACCTTTACATTACGGCTAGAAGAGATATCCAGCCCGTCAGCTTTCATGAGAGGAAGTACGAGAACGTCCGCCTTTTCGGTGAGCTGATCGAGATGAGCGAGGGGTATAGTGTCCTCGCCTTTATCATCCATGCCGTAAGTATAGACCCTGCCGATTTTAGTGAGAGTCTGAGCTGTATATGTTTGTCTTGCGTCACCGCCGACGCAGAGGAAAACTGTTTTTTTCATATGGATACCTCCTGTGGGACTATGCCTGATAGAGTTATATATAATTATATGTATCGATTGGCTAAATGTTACCGGAAAAACAAAACGCCCTATCCCTGCAAAGCAAGAATTGCGGCGCTTTGATATGATATCATATTTCTATCTTGATAAACTTCGGCTCGTGCTTTTTGAAATAGGTCAGATACTTAAAGCCTGCCGCCTGCGCCATTTCTACGCCTGCGGAAATGTCTCTGCCGATATCTGCGGTGCAGTGGGCGTCTGAACCTATGGTCAATATCTCGCCGCCGAGGGCTTTGTAGAGCTTCACATAGCCAAGGTCCGGGAGGGGCTTGCCGTATTTTTGTCTTAATCCAGACACATTTATCTCTATTCCCTTGCCTTTTTGGATAAGTGTACAAAAAATTTCTCTTATTATCTCATCATAGGGGGCGAGGTCTATTTGTAT
>OIZE01001047.1_pt1 | contig 19004 bp, 19 predicted proteins | sample 1588421 | NCBI WGS metagenome assembly OIZE01 (sample SAMN03283251) | human gut metagenome | biome: human-associated habitat; material: feces | host: Homo sapiens | place: USA | collected 2013 | reverse complement strand
CCTGCCACTGCACTTTCTATCTTTGGAAAAATTTTATTATCGGATAAATTTAATATGTGTGTTAATATAGAGTTTACATAAATAAAAAATAATATAGAGGTATGACCTCGAAAAGGAGCTAATTATTATGGGAAGATTATTTGGAACTGACGGCGCAAGAGGAGTAGCTATCACAGAGCTTACCTGTGAGCTTGCTATGCAGATAGGCAGAGCTGCCGCAATGGTGCTCACAAAGGAAACAAACCACAAGGCAAAGATAATCATAGGCAAGGATACTCGTATCTCAGGCGACATTCTGGAGTCCGCACTGGTGGCTGGTATCTGCTCAGTTGGTGCAGACGCTCATATACTCGGTGTTGTTCCTACCCCTGCCGTTGCAATGCTTGTAAAGAAATACAACGCAGACGCAGGCGTTATGATATCCGCTTCACACAATTCTGTTGAGTTTAACGGCATAAAGCTTTTCTCTGGCACAGGCTTCAAGCTTTCTGACGAGATAGAAAACGAGATAGAAGCACTTATCCTGGACACACCTGAAAAGATAGAGCTTAAGGACGGCTGTGATATAGGTCACGTTTATTACGAAAAGGACGCAGCTTGGGATTATATCCGCTACGTTATGAAAACAGTTCAGACAGATTTCAACGGTATCCGTGTGGCGCTTGATTGTGCAAATGGCTCAGCTTCCGTGTGCGCACAGAGAATTTTCGAGGGACTTGGTGCAAAGTGCATAATGCTCAACGATAAGCCTGACGGAACGAATATAAATAAGGATTGCGGCTCAACACATATCGAGGGTCTGCAAAAGGCAGTTGTTGATAACCATTGCGATATAGGTCTTGCCTTTGACGGCGACGCTGACAGATGTCTTGCAGTTGACGAAAAGGGCGAGCTTATCGACGGTGACAAGATACTTGCTATCTTCTCAAAATATATGAAGAACATGGGTATCCTCAAAAATAATACCTGCGTTGTTACCGTTATGACGAACCTCGGTTTCTTTAAGTATGCAAAAGCAAACGGTATCGTTGCAGCTACCACAAAGGTGGGCGACAGATACGTCCTTGAAGAAATGCTCAAAGGCGGATATAATATCGGCGGCGAGCAGTCAGGTCATATCATTCTTCTTGACTATGCAAACACAGGCGACGGTGAGCTGACAGGAACAAAGCTTCTGACAGTCCTCAAATGCACAGGCGAAAAGGCAAGCGAGCTTGCTTCCTGCATGGAGTGCTATCCGCAGGTACTTGTGAACGTTAAGATAACAGCAGACAAAAAGGGTATGTGGGATAAAGTCCCTGAGATAACAGACGCTATAAAGATGTATTCCGAAAAGCTTGGTGACGAGGGCAGGATACTTGTCCGTGAGTCAGGCACAGAGCCTCTCGTTCGTGTTATGATAGAGGGCAAGAGAACAGGCATAATCACAGAATATGCACACAAGATAGCGGAGCTTATCGAAAAAATGTAAGGTGATATTTTGAAAATAGCTTTGATAAATGGTCAAAACCATAAAGGCTCTACATATCATATAGGCAGAATGTTAGCCGATAAACTTGGCGGCGAGGTTACAGAGTTCTTCCTGCCGAGAGATTTCGGCGAGTTCTGTTGCGGCTGTACCAATTGCTTTATGAAAGGCGAAGAAAAGTGTCCTCACTTTGAAAAGCTTGAGCCTATCACCAAAGCGGTGGACGAAGCAGACGTGCTGATACTTACTTCCCCTGTGTATGTCTACCACTGCACAGGCTCGATGAAAGCATGGCTCGACCATTACGGCTGGCGCTGGATAGTCCATCGCCCAGAGGAGAAAATGTTCTCAAAGCGTGCCGTTGTAATATCGACCGCCGCAGGTGCAGGTATGAAAAGCACTAACAAAGATATGGCGGATAGCTTGTCATTCTGGGGAGTGCCTAAGATATATAAGATAGGCTTCGGCATACACGCAACGAGCTGGAGCAAGGTTTCCGACAAAATGCTTGCGAAGATAGAGAAAAAGACCGACAGCATTGCCGCAAAGCTTAAAAGCGACAGTTTTGAGCCAAAGGTCAGTGCTAAGGGCAGAATGTATTTCACTATTTTCCACTTTGCAAACAAAAAGGGCTGGAACCCTGCTGACAGTGCATATTGGCAGGCAAAGGGCTGGACGGAAAATAAAAGGCCGTGGAAAAAGTAAGTTTTATATAAGGATAAAAAATATGAGAATTGCAGAAAACTGGAAAGACTATAAGATAATAGATACTTTAAGCGGAGATAAGCTTGAAAGCTGGGGTGGAAAGGTGCTTGTAAGACCTGACCCTCAGATAATCTGGAAGTCACCGAAGCGTTCTGACCTTTGGACAAAGGCAGACGGCATTTATCACCGTTCCTCAAAGGGAGGCGGCGAATGGGAATACAGAAAGCGTCTGCCTGAAAGCTGGAACATAGGCTATAAGAATTTGAAGTTTATAATCAGACCAACGGGCTTCAAGCACACAGGTCTTTTCCCTGAACAGGCTGTGAACTGGGACTTCATGGCGGATAAAATAAGAAACGCAGGCAGAGAGATAAAGGTATTAAACCTCTTTGCATACACAGGCGGAGCTACCCTTGCCTGTGCCGAAGCAGGTGCAAGCGTTTCACACGTTGACGCATCAAAGGGCATGGTGCAGTGGGCAAGAGAGAACGCCACTGTGTCAGGGCTTTCCGATAAGCCTATTCGCTGGCTTGTGGACGATTGCGAAAAGTTCGTTCAGCGTGAGATACGCCGTGGAAAGACATATGACGCTATCGTTATGGATCCTCCGTCCTACGGCAGAGGACCTGGCGGAGAGATATGGAAGCTTGAAGATTGTATCTATGACCTTGTAAAGACCTGCTCAGGCGTTTTGAGCGACGAACCGCTTTTCTTCCTGCTCAACAGCTATACCACAGGACTTTCACCCTCAGTTATGGCATATATCCTGAGAGATGTCCTCGGCACAAAGTTCGGCGGAAACGTCACAGCAGACGAGATAGGACTTCCGGTTGAAGCCACGGGCGGAGTGCTTCCATGCGGTTCAACGGCAATTTGGCAGAAATAGCTTTGCTATAGTAAGGTATGGTGTTCACATGAAATATGCTGAAAATTATGTTTATATGTACGGTCAAATGATCTCCACCTGTTCGTTTCTTCTTGACGGTGATTTTCCAAAGGCAGACGGCACGGCAGAGATAAAGGAAAAATATCACCTTGTCGGTGGTGAGACCGGAACAGCGGCGGCTGTTCTTTGCAGTCTGAATGTGCCTGTAAAGCTTGGCGGTACTCACCTTGGAAGCGGCAATGAACAGCTTATAAAGGATTATTTTGCAGACAAGACTGCTGACCTTTCGGAGCTTGTAACAGAGGGTTTCGAAGGCGTGACCGACTATGTTATCATAGATAAAAATACACGCACCTGTTTTGGCGAGTGGGATAAGCTTTATTCACGTTCGGAGCCTTTTTATGAACAGCCTTCGGAGGAGTCAGTGAAAAATTCAGCCTGCGTTGCGGCTGACCCTTATTTTGGTGATAAGATAGCCGAGTATTGCGTAAAATATGGCAGGAAATACGTCACCATAGATTGTGCCTATGACAGCTATATACATAAGCATTGTGCAGTAAATTGCATATCTCATCAGCACCTTGATGAATATTATCCGGATAAAAGCTATGATGAGCTTTTCAGGCTTTATACAGATAATACAGACGGGCTTGTGATATTTACCCTTGGTGAAAAGGGTGCGATGTATGGCAGGAAGGGTGCTGTGCCAAAGGTGTGCCCTGCATTTGGCGTTGACGTAGTGTCAACACTTGGTGCAGGTGACAGTTTTAAGGCAGGCGCTGTATATGGGCTTTATAAGGGTCTTGATGACGATACTTTGGTGAAAACAGCCTGCGCTGTGGCAGGTGCGGCGGTGGAAAAATTTCCTATCGCACTTTATCCGCCAACAGTAAAAGATATCGAAAAGCTTATTGGCAATATGTAGGGGCGAACAGCGTTCGCATACCCATATATTATAATAAGGTATAAACCGAAATTTCAGACAGGAGGAAAGGTTATGTCTTTTGATTTTGATGAACTTAAACACAAGGCAGGAAATATGCTTGAAAAGGGCAAAGAGAAAGCTCACGAGGCTGCTGAAAGTGAAAAGGGGCAGAAGATAAAGAGCAAAGCAGGAGAGCTGTTTGAAAAGGGTAAGGAAAAAGCCCACGAGTTCGCCGAGAGCGAAACGGGCAAAAAGGTAAAGAACAAGGCTGAAAAGCTCCTTGATAAGGGTCTTGACAAAGCCGAGAATGTTTACGAAAAGCATAAGGAAAGAAAGGCTGAACAGAAGGAACAGCTTGAAGATAAGGAATAAACCGAATTTAGTAAGGAAAGTAAAATGAGCAGTTTTATTGAAATAAAGGATCTGCACTTTTCCTATGTGAACGACCTTGAAGAGCCCCCTGTGAAAACAGAGGTGCTTAAAGGAATAAATCTGAACATAGAAAAAGGCGAGTTCGTGGCAGTGCTTGGTCATAACGGCTCAGGCAAATCTACACTTGCAAAGTGCATAAACGCTATAAATCTCCCTGAGTCAGGGGCTGTCTATGTGAACGGCATGGACACTTTGGACGAAAATAACCTCCTGCCTATAAGAGAAAAGGTGGGCATGGTCTTTCAAAACCCTGATAACCAGATAGTTGCAACTATCGTTGAGGAGGACGTGGCTTTCGCCCTTGAAAATATGGGCGTTGAGCCGAATGAGATACGCAGGCGTGTTGACGAAGCACTGAAAACCGTCGGTATGTATGAATACAGACTTCATGCACCCCATAAGCTTTCAGGCGGACAGAAACAGCGTGTGGCTATCGCAGGCATAATCGCAATGAAGCCTGACTGTATACTTCTTGACGAGCCTACCGCCATGCTTGACCCTCACGGCAGGGACGAGGTAATGAAAACTGTCAAAATGCTCAACGAGCAGGGCGTTACTATCGTGCTTATCACCCATTATATGGAGGAAGCCGCACAGGCTCAGCGTGTTGTTGTAATAGACGGCGGCGAGGTCATAATGGATAACGTTCCGAAGAAGATATTTTCAAATGTGGAAACAATGAAAAATCTGGGGCTTGACGTGCCGCAGGTGACAGAGCTTTGCTGGGAGCTTAAAAAGGCAGGCTATGACATCTCCACCGAGATAATCCACGAGGACGAGTGCGTTCAGAAGCTTTATGAAATGCTTAAATGATAGGGAGTAACAATGGCAGTAATTAAAACGGAAAACCTGACTTATGTTTACGGCGAGGGTACGCCCTTTCGCAAAACAGCCGTAGACAATGTTAATATAGAGATAAATGACGGCGAAATGGTGGGTATAATAGGACATACAGGCTCAGGCAAATCTACCCTTATCCAGCATTTCAACGGTCTTTTGAAGCCCACGAGCGGAAGCGTCTATATAGACGGTGAAAGATTGTGGGACGATAAAGCAAGACTTCGCCCCATAAGATTTAAGGTGGGCCTTGTGTTCCAGTATCCTGAGTATCAGCTCTTTGAGGAAACTTGCTATAAGGATATCGCATTCGGACCAAAGAATATGGGTATCAAGGAAGAGCTGATAGACAAGTATGTCAAAGAAGCCGCAAGAATGGTAGGACTAAGCCCTGAGATACTTGACAAATCGCCTTTTGAGCTTTCAGGCGGACAGAAAAGGCGTGTGGCTATAGCAGGCGTTATGGCAATGAACCCAAAGGTGCTTATCCTTGACGAGCCTGCTTCGGGTCTTGACCCAAAGGGCAGAGAGCAGATTCTTGGTCTTATAAGAGAGTATCATGAGCAGATGAAAAACACTGTTTTGCTGGTATCCCATTCTATGGAAGATATCGCAAAGAACGTTTCAAAGATACTCGTCATGAACGAATCGAAGCTTTTCTGCTATGACGATACAGTAAAGGTGTTCCACCGCTCTGAGGAGCTTGTGTCAATGGGACTTGCAGTGCCACAGATAACAAGAGTTATAAACAGGCTCAAAGCCATGGGCATAGATATTAAGGACGATGTGTATACAGTTGGCTATGCGAAAAAAGTCCTCCTTGAAATGCTGGAGCAGAAAAAGAATAAGTAAGCAGCGGACTGCCTTTGACCCATATGAGCAGAGAGCAGGACTGTGTAAGTTGAGATAGAAAATTGGAGGAATATACCTTGATAAAGGATATTACTATAGGACAGTATTTTCCCGGAAATTCTGTCATTCACCGAATGGACGCACGAATAAAGATAATAATGACGGCGGTTTTCATAGTAATGCTTTTCGCCGCAAACAGCGTGTGGGGACTTCTTGTGGGCATAGCTTTTACTATCCTCACTTTTATCATATCGAAAATACCCGGCAAACTCATGCTAAAAAGCTTGAAGCCTATCGTGCCGATAATAATATTTACGGCGATACTCAATCTGCTTTTTATCAGAACGGGCAAAGCTTATTTTGAGTGGAAATTTCTCAAGATAACCGATGAAGGCGTTGACACGGCAGTGTTCATGATGATAAGGATAATCTGCCTTATTGTCGGCACTTCGCTTCTTACCTACACCACCTCGCCTATCGACCTGACAGACGCTATCGAAAGATTGCTTTCACCGCTGAAAAAGATAAAAGTGCCTGTCCATGAGCTTGCAATGATGATGACTATTGCCTTGAGATTTATCCCTACCCTTATCGAGGAAACAGACAAGATAATGTCAGCCCAGAAAGCAAGAGGAGCGGATATGGAAACAGGCTCGCTGATACAGAAAGCCAAAGCCCTTATCCCAGTGCTGATACCGCTTTTTGTGGCATCGTTCAGACACGCCGAGGAGTTGGCTCTCGCTATGGAGTGCCGCTGTTATCACGGCGGAGAGGGCAGAACAAGAATGAAACAGCTCCATATGAGCATAGTCGATCTCTATGGCTCTATTTTCTGCGTGCTGTTCCTTGCAGGCGTTATCGTCATAAATATAGTCGTTTAGGAGGGGTATTATGAGCAGTGTTTTTAAAGATATGGACCAAGATGACAGACTTGACACTTTGGAAAGAAAAGTCAAGAAACTTGAGAGAAATGTAAATGGGGGAAGTAAAATGTCAGGCATTATAAAAGACCTTATCGGTATGGAATGTACCATTGACGGCGATGGTTTTTTCAGTACAAGATGCACCATTCTTGATGTCGATGACGAATGGGTAAAGCTTATCGTCCACGAAAAGAAAAGCGACAGCACCATGATAGTAAGACTTGACAATATAGATTCCATAACACTCGACTAAAGAAACGGGATATACTCATGACAAATTTCAGGATAATACTTGCCTATAACGGCACAGCCTATCATGGGTGGCAAAGGCAGAACAATGCCCTAGCCGTTCAGCAGGTGCTTGAAGAAGCTATCCTCTCGCTGACGGGACAGATAGTCACAGTGAACGGCTGTTCACGAACAGATGCAGGAGTACACGCAAGAAGATTTTGCGCAAGCTTTCTTATAGAGTCTACAATAACCTGCCGTGGGATAGTTTTCGGACTTAATTCAAAGCTGCCGGACGATATCTCCGTGCTGGAGTGCGAAAAAGTCCCCCTTGATTTTCACGCAAGATATATGTGCAGCGGCAAGGAGTATGAGTATATTATACATAACAGCGAGATAAAAAATCCTTTTTATAGGGATACAGCCTACCGCAGTTGGTTTCCAATAGACGAGAAAAAGCTCGATAAAGCGGCACAGGATTTTGTGGGAACGCACGATTTCAAAGCCATGTGTTCCACCGATTGCACAAAGGAGAATACAGTTAGGACTATATTCTCTTTCCATGTAAGACGTGAGGGCGAGCTTGTGATATTCACAGTTTCGGGAGACGGCTTTCTGTACAATATGGTAAGGATAATGGTAGGCACGCTTATTTTTATAAATGAGGGCAAGATAGGAGAAACTCAAATACCCGATATACTTGCGTCAAAGGACAGAACAAGAGGCGGAAAGACCGTTCCGCCGCAGGGATTGTATCTTAACGAAGTGTATTATGATAAAGATAAAGGATCTGAACAAGGTGAATGATAAAAGATCAAAGAGCAGGCGGAGAAAGAAAAATCCGCCTACCAAAGAAGAAAAAACAATAAGAATAACCAAGCAGACGGATTTTGTTCAGCGTGACGAGTTTCACGGTGCAGAAGAGCCTATGCCGAACGTTACTTTCAGAGAGATAAAGCGTCAGAAAAAGGCGGCTCAGAAAGCGGCGGCACGTGAGCAGGAAGAACAGCTCCGAAAAGAAGCGGAAGAAGCCGAGGAGTCACGAAGCAGAATAGAGCTGACGAACACCGAGGATAAAGCCGAGGAGGAAAAGCCTGAAAAAGCTGATGAAAGCAAGATAACAGTATCAGGCGGTGAAAATAAAGAGCAGGCTTCAGAAAGCAAAGAGGAAAAATCCGAGCATAAAAGCAGAAAAGAGAAAAAGGCTGAGAAAGCTGAGAAAGCAGAGAGGTCTGACGAGGAAATATCCAACGTCACCGATATAAGAGCGGCAAGAAAGAAAGAGAAAAACAAAAAGCTCTATAAAAAGATAGCCGCCATAGCAGTTGTGGTCGCTTTCGGAGTTGGCGTTTACGCTTCAAGAGGAGTGTGGGTGCCGAAGCTTGAGGGCATTTTGGACAGACCTCATGCCACTATAGTAAACGACGGCAAAAAGCAAAGCGGAAATTTCCCGCTGACCTTTGATGAAAGCTCAGTAAATGTTATAAAACAGCTTTCCGACGGTATAGTTCGAGTTGACGACAGGAACATTGCTTTTTATGACGAGTCGGGCAATAAGATATCGGATAATTCTCACAACTTTGCAAACCCTGTTGTAAGAACATCCGGAAAGCGTGTGCTTGTTTACGATAACGGTGGAAATTCTTTCAGAGTGCTGAATAAAAAGGGCGAGCTGCTCTCAAAGGATATAGACCAGTCTATACTTTTGGCGGAGATAGCCCCTGACAGCACAGTTGCAGTGGTCACTCAGACTGAGAAATATGCCGCAGTGCTGACAGTTTATGACTCCTCGGGAGCGGAGATATATCAGTGGTCAAGCTCACGAAGAATACTTGATATAAGCTTTGATAAGGACGGAAGCGGCTGCTGTATCTCAACATTTTCCAGCAGTGGCGGAGCGTTACGCTCGGTCATCTATTATGTGACCTTTGACAGTGCAGAGGAGAAGATGAAGAGCGAACAGCTTGAAACTCTCGCAGTTGCCGTTCAGCGAAACGATAACGGCGATTATTGGGTAGTGGGCGATACCTGCTTCTACAAGCTTGACAGCAATGGTAAAATACTTATGCAGTATGAATACCCTGAGGAGCTTTCAGACTATGCCCTGACAGACACCACTGCCGCAGTAGCATTCGATGGCATACAGCGTAAAACAGGAACTCTTGCGGTGTTCCGTTCGGACTCTGACGGAGATAAGCCTGATAGCGTTGTTTATACTCAAAGCGGCAAGCCTAAGAAAATGACCGCAGAGAACAAGAAGGTGATCCTTCTCGGCGAGGATAATATAGAAGCCTATGACAGTGCAGGAAATCTACTTGCAACAGCGGCAGTGTCCTCTGAGTATCTTGACTTTGTTTACCTCAACGACAGCGTTTATTTCCTAGGTCTGCATGAGATAAACAAAATAGCTTTCGAGACCTGACGAAAGGCAGGAAAATATGGCATATTTTTTTGACGGAGCAGTTATAATGATCCTTATCGTGACCGCTCTGACAGGATACTGTAAGGGCTTTGTGAGATATGTCATCACAATGCTCGGAACAGTGGCGGCCGTTCTTGTGGCTTTTCTTATAGCCAATATGTCGGCTGAAAATGTATATAACAAATATTTCAAAACGCAGCTTATAACGAGCCTTGAAAACGCTGCTGAACAGACGGATCTTTCAAAGCTTGTGAGCAATGAACTGAAAAACGAGGACGTTGATATCGACCTTTCAGATGAGGAGATAAAAAACGTCCTGTCAGGGGCAGGCACTCTTGCGGAGAATACCGAAAAGCTGCTTGTTTCAAAGGGAACAGACCTTGATACCGCTCAGCAAAAGGGCGAGGAGCTTTCAGAGTATATCCACAGCGTTATGCCCCAAAAGCTCAGCGAAAAGCTGGAGGGCAATAAGCTTGGAAAAAGTCTGTCTAAGGCGGTGAAGTTCACTGCCGAGCAGATAGACGAAGCCGTCAAGGCTCTCTCTGAGGGTGGCAGAACTGGTGCTGAGTATCTGGAAAAGAACATTTTCCGACCGATCGCCCTGACTTTTATAAGGCTTTGCGTGTTCATGATGGTTTATGTGCTTATGGAGATAGTCATAAGGCTTATACTGCGTCTGTCGGGAGTTTTTACCCGAATGGCAGGTCTGACAGCGGCAAACCGTTTCGCAGGCATGGCGCTTGGTCTTTGCAAAGGCGGTCTGTATCTGGTGTTGATAGCCTTTATGGTCTGCACTGTGATAAATGCCACCGAGAACAAGCTTCCAAAGTTCAACAGCGCTGTTTTTGAAAATACCTATCTGTTCAGTTACTTCTTTGATATTCTGTATAAATGATTACCGTAAGGTGTATCAGTAAGGAAAGGAGCAAATAAAAAATGTTAATGTGTTCAAGATGTAAAAAGCGTCCTGCTGTGGTGTTCATCTCACAGATGAACGCCAAGGACCCTCAGCACAAGAAGAACGAGGGACTTTGCCTTGTTTGTGCCAAGGAGCTTGGCATTTCGCAGGTGGACGATTATATGAAGGCAATGGGCATCTCAGATGATGACCTTGAAGCAATGTCAAATCAGCTTATGGAGGCTTCCGACGGGGACGATTTTGAGCCAGGCGGAACGAACTTCCTGAGCAATCTTTTCGGCGGTGACGCAGCCAGTCTTTTCAGCAACCTCGCAGGAGGTATGCCTAAAGCCACCGATGAGGGCGGAGAGAACAAGCCAAAGGATAAAAAGAAAAAGCTTAAATTTCTCAACAACTATTGCACAAATCTTACTCAGAAAGCAAGAGAGGGCAAGCTTGATAATGTTGTGGGCAGAGATAAGGAGATATCAAGAGTTATCCATATCCTGTCAAGACGTCAGAAGAACAACCCATGCCTTATAGGCGAACCCGGCGTTGGTAAAACAGCCATTGCCGAGGGCATCGCACAGAGGATAGTTGGCGGAGATGTGCCGTTTCATATCAAGGATAAGGAGCTTTACCTCCTTGACCTTACCGCACTTGTTGCAGGCACTCAGTTCAGAGGACAGTTCGAGAGCCGTTGTAAAGGACTTGTGGAAGAGGTCAAAGAGCAGGGTAATGTTATTCTCTTTATAGACGAGGTGCATACCCTCGTTGGCACAGGCGACAATGAGGGAACGATGAACGCTGCAAATATCCTGAAACCGTCCCTTTCAAGAGGCGAGATACAGGTAATAGGTGCAACGACTTTCAAGGAGTACAGAAAGTATATCGAAAAGGACTCTGCACTTGAAAGACGTTTCCAGCCTGTAACAGTTTCCGAGCCGACAGTTGAGGACACAATCACAGTACTCAAAGGCATAAAGCAGTATTATGAGAATTTCCATAGAGTAAAGATATCAGACGATATGCTCAGAGAGTGTGCAGTGCTTTCTGAAAGATATATCAACGACAGATTTCTCCCTGACAAGGCGATAGATCTTCTTGACGAAGCCTGCGCCTGCACAAGTATCAGAACACCTGAAATAGAGGAGTTCGACGCACTTAACGAGGAGCTTAAAAAGCATGAAAAGCTCGTTGAAGATTACGAACAGAAGTCAGACCCTGACTATGAGATAATCGCAAAGGAAAAGGGAGAGATACTCAGGATCCAGAACAGACTCAAAGAGGTGGAAGAAACTCTTAAAAACGTTCAGGTAACAGAGGAAGATATATCAAAGGTAATAGAGCTTTGGACAGGTATCCCTGCCAATAAGATAGCTCAGACCGAGTATGATAAGATAAAGCATCTGAAAGAGGCTCTTTCAAAGCGTGTTATCGGCCAGGACGAAGCCGTTGATAAGGTCGCAAAGGCAATAAAGCGTACAAGAGTTCAGCTTTCAAAACGTCGCAGACCGGCTTCGTTTATTTTCGTCGGCCCAACAGGCGTTGGAAAAACAGAGCTTGTGAAAGTCCTTGGAGAAGAGCTTTTTGACGCCACCGAGCCGCTTATCAGAGTTGACATGACCGAGTATATGGAGAAGCACTCAGTATCAAAGCTTATCGGCTCACCTCCGGGATATGTAGGCTTTGACGAAGCAGGCCAGCTTACCGAAAAGGTGCGCCGCAGACCATATTCAGTGGTACTTTTTGACGAGATAGAAAAGGCTCACCCTGACGTTATGAACATACTTCTCCAGATACTTGACGAGGGACGTATCAACGATTCACAGGGCAGAAGCGTTTCATTTGAGAATACAGTTATCGTCATGACCTCAAACGCAGGCTCGACCGACAGAGATACAGGTGTGGGCTTCAATAAGACCGACAGTGATATCGCCAAGGATAAAGCAATGAAAGCCCTGAGAGATTTCCTGAGACCTGAGTTTCTTGGAAGAATAGACGAGATAGTTGTGTTCAATCCGCTCACAGAGGAGAATTTCGCAGGCATAGCAGGTCTTATGCTTGACGAGATGAAGTCGCCGCTGGAGGAGAAACATATCAGCCTGAGATATACAGATGAAGCTTTGAAAGCTATCGCACATAAGGCATACGGTCAGAAGCTTGGTGCAAGAGATATCCGCCGTGTCATAAGAAACGAGGTTGAGGATAAGATAGCCGAACTGCTTATAGACAAGGGCGAGGGAGCGGTGTCCGCCGTGGCAATATCCGCTGACAACGGAGAGATAAAGGTGGACGCACTTTAAAAGCCTAAAGTTATAAAATCAGGGTAAAAATTATAAAAAAATACTTGATTTTTATGACGGTATGTTATATAATAAAGGTAAGGTTGTTAGTTTTTTAACAACGTGAATTAAAAAAATTAAATTGAGAGGTGTCTTTAAAATGGCAGGTTTAAACAAAGTTACTGTTGATGACATTAATGTAAAGGGCAAAAAGGTACTCGTAAGAGTTGACTTTAACGTTCCTCTTAAGGACGGCGTTATTACAAACGATAACAGAATAACAGCTGCTCTCCCAACTATCAAGAAGCTGGTAGCTGACGGCGGCAAGGTAGTTCTGTGTTCACATCTCGGCAAGCCAAAGAACGGCCCAGAGGCTAAGTTCTCACTTGCTCCTGCTGCTGCAAGACTTGCAGAGCTTCTTCCTGAAACAAAGGTAACATTCGCTGCTGACGATACAGTAGTTGGCGACAACGCTAAGAAGGCAGTTGCTGAAATGGCTGACGGAGATATCGTTGTTCTTGAGAACACAAGATTCAGAGGCGCAGAGGAAACAAAGAACGGCGAAGCTTTCGCTAAGGAACTTGCTGACCTCGTTGACGACGAAGTATTCGTAATGGACGCTTTCGGTTCAGCTCACAGAGCACACGCTTCTACAGCTGGCGTTACAAAGTTCGTTAAGGAAACAGCAGTTGGTTACCTCATGCAGAAGGAGATCAACTATCTCGGAAATGCAGTTGAAACACCTGTTAGACCATTCGTTGCTATTCTCGGCGGCGCAAAGGTAGCAGATAAGCTCAACGTTATCTCAAACCTCCTCGAGAAGTGCGATACACTTATCATCGGCGGCGGTATGGCATATACATTCCTCAAGGCACAGGGCAAGGAAGTTGGTCTTTCCCTCGTTGACGATACAAAGATCGACTACTGCAAGGAAATGATGGCAAAGGCTGAAAAGCTCGGCAAGAAGCTTCTTCTCCCTATCGACACAACAGTTGCAGCAGGTTTCCCTGATCCTATCGACGCTCCTATCGACGTAGAAGTTGTTGATTCTGATAAGATCCCAGCTGACAAGGAAGGCCTTGATATCGGCACAAAGACACAGGAACTCTTCGGTGAGGCTGTTAAGTCTGCAAAGACAGTTGTTTGGAACGGTCCTATGGGCGTGTTCGAGAACCCAACACTTGCAAAGGGTACTATCGCAGTTGCAAAGGCACTTGCTGAAACAGACGCTACAACTATCATCGGCGGCGGCGACTCAGCAGCAGCAGTTATCCAGCTTGGCTTTGCTGATAAGATGTCACACATCTCAACAGGCGGCGGAGCTTCACTTGAATACCTCGAGGGCAAGGTTCTTCCGGGTATCGACGTTATTGCCGACAAGTAATTTATATATTTGCTCGACTTAAAAGCTGGGGCAGGCAGTCATTTGCCTGCCCCTTTTTAATTATGGGGGTATCAATGATTTACCGTGAACCTTTGGTTTTGACAGTATACTATTCACAAAGCAGTATTACTGCGGCATTTGTTTTTGCCTGTATATTGGCTGTTGCGTCGGCACTGGCGGCAGTTGGATTTGTAAAGATCGGCTGTAAGCGTTACGGAAATTCAGAAAGTTCCGATGATTGCAGTAAATATGTTAAAACGTTTGCTAAGGTAGTAGGGGAAAGCAGATCCGAATATGAGGATTTTTCCGAAAGCAGGGGAGCGTATACTTCCTATGTAAACCAGCTTGAAATCGAATATACAGATCAAAGCGGCATAGTTTACCGCAAATTTATCGAAAACATTCTTAACGACGGCTATGTAAATATATGTTATGGTGAGAATGATCCCGACGATTTTTACCTTTCGGATTATGCAGACGGTATCGCCGAAATTGAAAATGAATGCCGCGGCGAATTTGTTTACGGGATAAGCATGAGAATTTTTTTCGGAGCTTTTGCAGCGGTGTTTGCTGTAATCTCTATAATGACTTTCATACATACTTTTAATATGAAAACCTTCGAGGACAGCGGGTCGGAAAGCGGACATATTGTCATTATCTCGCCCGATTCCTCTGAAAGAAACGAGGTGACGGAATGAACGAATTAATGCTTTTAGCTGAAAATTTCAAGGTCAGTGTTTTGGCAGGCGTTAACCTTGGCTGGCAGGGAATCGGAGGGATAATTCTGTTCCTTACAGGAATAGGGCTGATATATTTCGGTATCAAGGCGCTTAAAGGCTATCGGTTTTTCCCGGATCAAGAACAGAATATTCCCGAAGAAGACCATTATGAGCCAATGCAGGCAAAGGCTTTGCAGAAGGTAAAAACAACAATGCCGTCTTTTAGCGGCGGTGAAGATCAGGTCTTTGTTGAATGGAAAATAGGTTATACTGTGAACGGAGAAAAGTATACCCAGATAGTTACAGACAACGGTTATAATAAAGGGGATATGATCGATATAAAGTATAATCCTGAGAATCCGCAGGAGTTTTATCTTGACGACGAAAAATCAAAGGTGGAAGTCACCGAGGAAGAAAAGGAAGCAGAGCAGAAAGAGGAAAAGACACCGTTCGGTTATGCGGCGATAGCTATCGGCGTGCTGCTGGGGATTTTCGGCGCTGTTATGCTTATCGACAAGCTTTAAGGAGAAAATATGCCAACTGATGAGAGTTATTTTGAATACATACTCGAACAGCTCAGCGAGCTTGAAGATATCCGAGCAAGAAAAATGTTTGGTGAGTATATATTATATTATAAGGACAGAATATTCGGTGGCATTTATGATAACAGACTTCTTGTGAAGTCCGTGAAAGCTGCAGAAGATCATCTTAAAGACATAACGTTAGAGATGCCCTATGAAGGTGCAAAGCCAATGTACCTTGTGGATAATACCGATGATAAGGATCATCTCAAAGGACTTGTGGAAGCAATGTATGAACAGCTCCCACCGCCAAGATCAAAGAAAAAATAAGGTAAAAACAGCGGAGGTTCTTTGTTAATTAGTTGACAAATACGAGGGAATGTTGTATAATAGACTTGGAAAACTAGCAGGAACAATTTTTTCTGTTCCCTATAAAAAATAAAGGAGTTTTTTATCATGAAAAAAGCTGTAAGAAAAGCAATTATTGCAGGAAACTGGAAGATGAACAAGACAAGACCTGAGGCTAAGGAGCTTCTCGAAGCTATCAAGCCACTTGTTGCAAACGCTGAGGGCAAGGTAGAAGTTATCGCTTGCGTACCTTTCACAAACCTTGAAACTGCTATCAACGCAACAGCAGGCTCAAACGTAAAGATCGGCGCAGAGAACGTTCACTTTGAGAAGAGCGGTGCTTTCACAGGCGAGATCTCAGCAGATATGCTCGTTGAGCTTGGCGTTGAGTACGTTGTTATCGGTCACTCAGAGAGAAGACAGTATTTCGGTGAAACAGACGAAACAGTAAACAAGAGAACAAAGGCAGCTCTCGCAGCTGGTCTTAAGCCTATTGTTTGCGTTGGCGAGCTTCTCTGGGAGCGTGAGTGCAACATCACAGAGGAAGTTATCGCAAGACAGGTAAAGCTTGATTTCTTCGGTGTATCAGCAGAGGACGTTAAGAAGTCCGTTATCGCTTATGAGCCGGTATGGGCTATCGGTACAGGCAAGACAGCTACAGCAGATCAGGCAGAGGAAGTTTGCGCATTCATCAGAGCAACACTTGCTAAGATCTATGACGAGGCTACAGCAGAGGCAGTTACAATTCAGTACGGCGGCTCAATGAACGCTAAGAACTGCGCAGAGCTTCTTTCTAAGGAGAACGTAGACGGCGGTCTTATCGGCGGCGCTTCACTGAAGGCTGCTGACTTCAACACTATCGTTCAGGCAGCTGTTGAGGGCTAATTAACAGACGGATATCTAGGGGCAAAATATCATTCGTCACAAGAACAAACAAATAAAAAGTTCCGCAGGGGACGGCTGCGGCTGTCCTCTGCTTTTTTTTGAACAGGGGGAAGACAGCATGAAAAAATTAATATTTGCAGCATTAGTATTATCCATGTGTATGTCATTTGCAGCCTGTGGAAGCGTTGACGAAAGCAGCGCACCAGCGACAGAAAGCTCTCAGACAACATCTGAAGCTAAGCTTGAAAATGTAACTATCAAAATGGACTCTAGTAAGCTTCTTTACGGCGTTGAGTTTACAGACAGCGAGCTGCTCGACAAGATAACAGAGTTCCGCACGAAAGTCATGGAAAACGCAGAAGAAAAAGAGCCGGATTCAAAGGAGTACGTTGTTGGCGGCGATTGGCTGGATATAAAATGTTCAGAGGGTCCAGCTATCTACTATGAAGCAGGAGAGAGCAACTATGTCCGTATCGGCTCAAAGACCTATTACACAAGCGACGATACAGCCAAGGAATTTAAGGAATATGTCCTGAGCTTCCTTGAAAATGGCGGTTATTGGGGATAATACGAATATAAATGATGTTGAAAGGACTAAGAAATATGTCAAAGAAACCCATAGCACTTATCATTATGGACGGCTTCGGCTATAATCACAAGGATTACGGCAACGCTATCAGAGCTGCCAAAACACCTAATATCGACAGACTTCTTGCCAACTATCCGCACACTCTTATCGGTGCAAGCGGCATGGACGTTGGACTTCCTGAGGGACAGATGGGTAACTCAGAGGTAGGCCATACAAATATCGGCGCAGGAAGAATTGTTTATCAGGAGCTTACAAGAATTACAAAATCTATCAAGGACGGCGAATTCTTCTCAAACGAAGCTTTCACAGCAGCCGTTGAGAACTGCAAGAAGAACGGCAGCGCACTCCACCTGTTCGGACTTCTTTCAAACGGCGGCGTTCACTCACATAATTCACACCTCTATGGTCTTTTGGAGCTTGCTAAGAAAGCAGGTCTTACAAAGGTATACGTTCATTGCTTCATGGACGGCAGAGATGTTCCTCCTACAAGCGGAGTTGACTTCGTAGCTGAGCTTGAAGAAAAGCTCAAGGAAATTGGTGTCGGCAAGATAGCAACAGTAATGGGACGTTACTATGCAATGGACAGAGATAACCGTTGGGAGCGTGTAGGCAAGGCTTATGACGCAATGGTATACGGCGAGGGCAATAAGGCTGATAACGCAGTTGACGCTATCAAGGCTTCCTATGCCGCTGACGTTACAGACGAGTTCGTTGTTCCTACAGTTATCGATGAGAACGGCAAGATATCCGCAAACGACAGCGTTATCTTCTTCAATTTCCGTCCTGACAGAGCAAGAGAGATAACAAGAACTCTCGTTGACGACGACTTCACAGGCTTTGAGAGAAGAAATGGCAGATTCCCACTTTACTATGTCTGCATGACACAGTATGACGCAACAATGCCAAACGTTGACGTTGCATTCAAACCAGCAAGCCTTGAAAATACTTTTGGCGAGTATATCGCAAAGAAGGGTCTTTCACAGCTTAGAATCGCTGAAACAGAGAAGTATGCACACGTTACATTCTTCTTCAACGGCGGTGTAGAAGCTCCTTTTGAGAACGAGGACAGAGCCCTCATCAATTCACCAAAGGTAGCAACATATGACCTCCAGCCTGAAATGAGCGCATATCTTGTTTGCGACGAAGTTCTCAAGAGAATAGAGTCTGACAAGTATGACGCAATTATCCTCAACTATGCAAACTGCGACATGGTAGGTCACACAGGTGTGTTCGATGCAGCCGTAGCAGCAGTAGAAGCAGTTGACGAGTGCGTAGGCAAAACAGTTGACGCAGTTCTTGCAAAGGGCGGTATAGCACTTATCACAGCAGACCACGGCAACGCAGATAAGATGATGGAAGAGGACGGCTCACCGTTCACAGCCCACACAACCAACCTTGTACCTCTTATTATCGCAGGCGTAGGCAATGTTCTTATCAGAGAGGGCGGCGTGCTTGCTGACCTTTCACCAACAATGCTCAAACTCATGGGCCTGGAGCAGCCAAAGGAAATGACAGGTAAGTCTATCATCAAGGACTAATTTTCATAAAATAATCAAGGCAGTACCGAGAAAATCGGCACTGCCTTTTTTGTATCCCATCTATTCACTTGCTCTGTATATTGCCCAAACCCTATTTCAGCGGGTCGAGCCCTTTAGCCATTATGCAGTAGGTACTGCCGTATGAGTTCGGTATGGGTG